>Ga0068711_1000481_pt1 | contig 34082 bp, 34 predicted proteins | sample MTBAKMMethaMetaG_FD_62224 | JGI IMG/M metagenome (GOLD analysis project Ga0068711, IMG submission 62224) | Enrichment culture microbial communities from Arthur Kill intertidal strait, New Jersey, USA, that are MTBE-degrading - MTBE-AKM (Arthur... | ecosystem: Environmental > Aquatic > Marine >...
CAAAAAGGCCCTCCTCTTCCTCTCCCGGTATTACCCCTCGGATTACCCCGAACCGGAAGCGGTCATCCTCCTGGGAAGAAACGGCTTCCGCCTGAAGGAAGTCCCCGTCGAGATGAAGGAGAGGCAAAGCGGCCGGTCCTCCATCACCGCCTTCCGCTCCGTTTACTATATGGTCAAGGTTTTGCTCGCCATCTTCGTGACGGCTCTCCGCCCCGTTCAAACCCCTTGATCCCACGACTGCCGGTGTCCCCCGGCAATTTAGGCCGGGGCTTTAGCCCCGCAAAAAACACATCGGTTCATCTGATTTTTACCGGATTCCAAGATTGTACTTGATGCCAGACCTGTTTGTGGGCTATATATGGACTCATGGTTCATAAGAACAGGACACGGAAGGCGAGGTAACCCATGAAATTGTCGCGTCAAATAAAACCGATCAGCTATCTGAAAGCCCATGCTGCTGAAATCGTCCGTACCATGGGTGATAACCGGGAACCGCTGGTCATCACGCAGAACGGTGAGGCCAAAGTAGTCATACAGGACATCGAAAGTTACGAACAAACCCTGGAGACTATGGCTCTTTTGAAGATCCTGGCCCTCGGTAACCGTCAGATCGAAGCAGGCGACGTCGAGCCCGCCGCCGAGGTTATCAAACGGCTCCGGGATAACCGGACCGGGCGCTGATGGCCTTCAAAGTATTTCTCACCTCCGATGCGGCACGTGACCTTGAAGAGCTTTACCACTACATAGATCAGCACGACACACCGGGAAAAGCGGAACAGGTGCTGACGCGTATCGATGAGATCTGTGCCGGTCTGTCCGAGTTCCCCGAGCGGGGTGTCTATCCGAAAGAGCTCCTGGCCCTGGGCATTCGTGAATATCGCGAGGTCTTTTTCAAACCCTATCGTATAATGTATCGAATTATGGGCGACACAGTATACATTCTGCTGATTGTCGATGGACGTCGCGACATGCAAACACTGCTGCAAAGAAGACTCCTGCATGGATAACTTCAACCCCCACACCATCCAGATCCTCTCCATCTTCGGCAGCATCGCTTTCCTTTTCCTCATCATCTTTCTCATACGAATCCGGAGGCTGAAGGAAGAGTACGCCATCCTTTGGCTTTTTTTCGGCGTCATTTTTCTCTTCCTCTCCATATTCAGGAAATCCCTTGAATTCATTTCATCCCTTCTCGGGATCGCCTACCCTCCGGCGGCCCTTTTTCTCATTTTAATTCTCGCGGTCATCACGATCCTCATCCACTTTTCCCTCGTCATCTCCAGGATGAAGGACAGACAAAGACAGCTTACCCAGCAGCTCGGCCTCCTGGAGGCCCGGTTCAAGAAAATTTCCCAGGAAAAGAGCAATTTTAAGAATCCAACGGCTCAATGACGATTTTATCGAAAGCGGCCGATAGTTGTCTTGGCGCAAGAAAATGTCCGCGATAATATGTCAACCCGCAGGATGGAACATCTGAACCGTGAAAATCTCCGTCATCACGCCGTCTCTCAATCAGGGAGACTTCATCGAGGAGACGATCCAAAGCGTTCTCTCCCAGCGGGGAAAATTCGAACTTGAATACCTCGTCATCGACGGCGGGTCGACGGATGAAACTCTGTCGATCCTGAAAAAGCACGAGAGAAACCTCAAATGGATTTCCGAGCCGGACCGGGGCCAGTCGGATGCCGTGAACAAGGGGTTCGCCCGGGCTTCCGGGGACATTCTCGGCTGGCTCAACTCCGACGATCTCTATGAACCGGGGGCCCTGTCCGCCGTCGCCGCCGCCCACGAGAAATCCCCCTTCATGTGGTGCTTCGGCAACTGCCGGAACGTGGACGAGGCAGGCCGGGAAATCAGGAAAGGGATCACCCTCTACAAAAACTTCGAAAGCAGGCATTATTCCTTTGAGCGGCTCCTGACCAAGGACTTCATCCCCCAGCCCGCCGTCTTCATCGCCCGTGAGGCCTTCCTGGAGACGGGGCCCCTGTACCCGGACTACCACTACGCCATGGATTACGACTACTGGCTGAGGCTGGCCTCCCGTTATCCGCCTCTTTATCTGAATCGCAATCTCGCCAGGTTCCGGTGGCACCGGACATCAAAATCGAAAGGCCATTTTCGGAAGGCCGCCTGGGAAGCCTATGGCATAGCGAGACGACACGCCCCGCCTGGTTCTGAATTTTCGATTTACCGGCACTTCCTCCATGTCCTGACGCTGAACATCCTGTATTCATGGATATGAATCTTAAGGACCTTGAAAACCGATACGGGTTGAACAGAAGAGCGATTGAACTTATCGTCTGGCTGCACAGCCTCTTCCTGTATTTTTTCGATGCACTGGTGTTTCTGTTTCCCGGAAAGCGGCACTCAGGAGACCGGCGGGATATCCTGGTTGTCAAGCTTGACGGCATCGGCGATTTCATTCTCTGGCTTGATTTCGCCAGGGGCTTGCGGGAACTTTACCCGCCGGCTGCTTACAGGGTGACCCTGCTGGCCAACGCCGCCTGGTCCGGTCTTGCGGAAGGAATCCCCCTGTTCGACAGGGTTTTGCCCGTCAAGAGGATGAGATTCATTCTGAACCCTCTTTACCGCCTCCGCGTGCTCATACAGATTCGCCGTAAAGGGTTTCATGCTCTGATCGATTCCGCATATTCAAGAGAGTTCCAGTTCACTCCCGCGGTGGCACGGGTAAGCGGGGCGCATGAGAAAACAGCGCCGGTGGGGGCGGCGACCAACCAGCGCTGGTGGCAGAAACGGATTTCCGACAGATGGTACAGTCGGCTTCTTCCTTCTTCCATGGCTCAAGAGATGGAGCTGAGACGGAACGCCGAGTTTCTTCGGGGGCTGGGACACTGGGCGTTCAGGGCCGGGCTGCCGGTCTACCGGCCGCAGCCTGCTCCCCGCAATCCGGAAGAACCGTATTATGTGATCTTTCCCGGGGCCGGCTGGGACAAAAAGCAGTGGCCCCTGGAGCATTTCGCCGCCCTCGTTACCTTGATCCACGATGCGACAGGCTGGCCATGTATCGTTTGCGGCGGGCAGGGAGAAGCGCATCTCGCCATGCGGCTGCGGCAGTTGACTCATGCTCCCCTGCAGGTTCTGACAGGGCGGACCACTCTGGCAGAACTGGCAAATTGTATTGCAGGGGCGCGTTTCCTGGTCGGAAACGACACCAGCGCCATACATATGGCGGCCGCCGTGGCAACACCGGCAGTATGCCTCATCGGCGGCGGGCAATTCGGGCGTTTTCTTCCCTATCGTCTCGAAATGGATACCGATCGGCCGGTCCCCATACCGGTCTATTTCAAGATGCCCTGCTATGGGTGTAATTGGAACTGCATTCATCCCCCCGAAAGGGAGCAGCCGGTTCCATGCATTGCCGGTATCGGTGTGGAGGAGGCGTGGAAAACGGTTCGGGGGGAATTGGAACGGCTGTATTCCTTCGGTGCCTCCGATCGACGAGGCAAAATCGTATCATTGACCCCGCCGCTTGCCCCGAAGGCTTATCAACGGACATAAGAGCCCCCTGGTCGGGCGACAGGACAACCGTCAGAAAGGACAGTGAATCAATGAAATCCGGCGAGGACAATTCTTCTCCACGGGATGGATACACCCGGTACACCGAACCAGGCGACGAGATAACTCTCGCCGATTATCTTCAGGTTCTCTGGAAATGGAAATGGCTCATTGTCATCGGCACCCTGGCGGTTGTCGCGTTGACAATCGCTTATGTATATCAATTGCCCCGGGTCTACGAGGTCAGCGCGGTTGTGGAACCCGGCCTGGCAGGTCTCAACGATCGAGGGGACCGATTGTTTCTTGACAACTCCGACAACATCGCGTCGAAAATCAATGAAAAGACCTATAACAGAAAAATATCGGAAGAACTGAACCTTGAACCGGAGCAGTGGTCCTTCTGGCCCGAGGCGAAAACGGACAGGCGGACAAAGTCGAATATCGTGCGGGTTCTGATTGAAAGTCCGATGGATCAGGCCGACCGGGGAAAGGAAGTGCTTTCATCTTTGATCCGGATGATCGCATCGGACTATGAAAAAGAAGTGAACTACAACCGCTCCCGCTATGAAGAGAAGATCACCCTTAAAAGGAGCGAGCTTAAAAATAATGAGTCAAAGAAGAAAGACATCGACCGGCAGATAGAGATCAGGTTGAACTCGATCAAAATGAAGCAAAATGAAATCCAGGCCCTGAATGACCGCCTGGACGGGATGAATAAACGGATCGAGGAATTGTATATTGAAAGCGGGAATGCAAAGGCCAACACCGATCAGATCATCTCCCTCCGCAAGGATCAGCTGTCCAAACCCGCCGGGGCCGATGCCCTGGCATTGCTCCTTTACTCCAACACGATCCAGCAGAATATCGCCTATTTCAACGGAATCAATGACCAGATATATCTTCTCAAGACGGAGTTGAAAGACGGGCAGTTCCGAAAGGAGAAGATCAATATCGATATGGACAGCATCATGAAAGAAGTGGAACGGATGAAGCTGACGAAGGAAGGATTTGACACGAATATCGAGGATATCCAGGCCCAGATAGGGCGGCTCGAATCTGAAGAGGACCTGATCGGGAATCTCCGGGTGATCCAGGCGCCCCAGGTTTCCCTGGAGCCGGTGGGCCCCAAAAAAATAAAGATCACCGCCCTTGCGGTTCTGGGAAGCCTTTTCGGCTTCATGATGCTGGCCTTTTTTCTCGAGTATCTCTTTTCTCAGGTCATAAAAGGGCCGAGGCAAACGAGCAGAAGATAGGACTCGCCCCCGAGTCCGGGGACAGGACCCCGCTCATCCTTGCCAAATTATCTCATTCATGTTACACGTATATTGCGTGGATCTTTTGAGGGAGGTGGAAAATGAAACAAAATATTACGCTCAGCCTGGATAAGGATTTAATCCGGAAGGCAAAGGTTATTTCCGCAAAACGCCGTTCCTCAATAAGCAATATGCTCAGTCAGGAATTGCAGAGAATTATAGAATCTGCCGAAAAATACGAAATTGCCAAGAGAAAGGCTATCTCTGATCTGCGGACCGGATATCATCTTGGAGGCATAATCACCGCGTCGAGAGAAGAACTTCATGAAAGATAAGATTTTCGTCGATGCAAATATACTGATTTATGCCCATGACCTGGATGCAGCCCCACGACACGATATCGCCGCCTCCGTCATTGAAGAATTATGGGAAAATGAAAACGGCGTTATAAGCACGCAGGTATTGCAGGAATTTTATGTTAACGTTACGAAAAAAATAAGCAAACCGCTCTCTCAGGCACGCGCCAGGGGAATTATTGAGAACTACTTGTCATGGCATATCGAGGTAAACGAACCCGATACCGTGCTCCTGGCATCCGAGATCGAAGAAAGGCATCTATTATCTTTCTGGGATGCCCTGATCGTAGCAGCAGCCTATCGGGCAAAGGCCGATAAAATCCTTACCGAAGACTTGAACCATGGGCAGAAGATAGAAGGTATTTTCATCGAAAACCCCTTCGCTGTTTAAGATGGCCCTCTACCGGAAAATAAAACATAGATGAGAGAAAGCAGGGAAGTCAAGGCCAACACCGATCAGCGAGTCCAGGGACATGACCCTTAGAAAGAAAGGAGCCACCATGAACAGAGCCCTTCTCGTCGGAATCAACAAGTACAAACTTCCCGGTGCCGATCTCAAGGGCTGCGTCAACGACGTGACCAACGTCCGGGATGTTCTTCTCAAGTACTACGGGTTCGCCGTCAAGGAGATCCGGGTCGTGACGGACGACCGGGCGACGAAGGCGAATATCCTGAAAAACCTGGAATGGCTTCTGAAGAACGCCAAGCCCGAGGACCGCCTCCTTTTCCACTATTCCGGCCACGGCTCCCAGGTCCGGGACCGGGACGGCGACGAGCTGAAGGACCGGCTGGACGAGATCCTCTGCCCCCATGACATGGACTGGGAGGGCACCTACATCACCGACGACGACCTGAGGACCCTCTTCACGCCCCTTCCCAAGGGGGTGAACCTGGAAGTTCTTCTCGACTCCTGCCACTCCGGAACGGGGACCCGGGAGGCCCAGGCCATTGCGGGGCTTCCCCCGGAGCTTGCCTTCCAGCCCCGGTTTCTCGCCCCGCCCATCGACATCGCCCTTCAGGCGGAAGACGATCTGCCCCTTCACCCCATCGCCCGGAGCGCAAACCCCCTGAACCACGTCCTCTTCACCGGCTGCAGGGACACCCAGACCTCCGCCGACGCGTATATCAAGGGGACCTTCAACGGGGCTTTCACCTACTACTTCTGCAAGCACATCCGGGACGCCGAGGGCGGCATCACCCGGGCGGACCTCCTCACCCGCGTCCGGGCCTCCCTCAAGTTCAACGGATTTTCCCAGGTGCCTCAGCTCGAGTGCCCCCGGTCGGAGCGTAAAAAAGGTATCCTCGAATAAAGGGCCGCCCTGCGCTTCCTTATTCGGTAAAGACCTTGATATGGCGGGGCCGCACGTAGACCGTGCCGCCAGGCTCCAGCTTCATGGTGGCGAACCGCCCCTGCGAGATTTCCGAGATCAGGGTCTGGCCGGCCTTCGTGACCAATTCGACGCGTACCAGCGGACCGGCGGTGTTGATGTGCACGACTTTCGCTTCGAGTGCGGGCAGGTCGCTGGTCCCCGTGTCGATGGTGACGTCGTAAGGGCGGATGAACACGCGGGCCTCGCCGTCGATCTGCCGGCGGTCTTCCGGAAAGGGCAGCTCGATGGAGCTGAACCGCACGGTTCCCTTGTTCACCCGGCCGTGAAAGGTATTGACATCGCCGAGGAAGTTCATGACGAACTCATTGGCGGGCCGGTGAAATACCTCGTCGGGCGAGCCGACTTGCTCGATCCTGCCCCCGTTCGTGACGACGACGCGGTCGGCGACTTCGAGGGCCTCTTCCTGATCGTGCGTGACGAATACGCTGGTGACCTGCAACTCATTGTGCAGTCGGCGGAGCCAGGAGCGAAGCTCCTTGCGGACTTTGGCGTCGAGAGCGCCGAAGGGCTCGTCGAGCAAAAGAACCTTGGGTTCGACGGCGAGGGCGCGGGCGAGAGCGACCCGCTGGCGCTGTCCCCCGGAGAGCTGGTGGGGGTATCGGTTCGCCATGCCGTCGAGTTGTATGAGTTTCAGCAGTTCATAGACTCTCCCGCGGATGTGCTCCTTGTCGGGACGCTCTTTACGGCGCTTGACGCGCAGGCCGAAGGCGACATTCTCGAAGACATTCATGTGGCGGAACAGCGCGTAGTGCTGGAAAACGAATCCGACACCCCGTGTGCTGACGTGACGCCGGGCCACATCCTCGTCGTGAAACAGAATGCTTCCTTCGCCGGGATCGGCCTGCTCCAGCCCCGCAATGATGCGAAGGAGCGTGGTCTTTCCCGAGCCGGACGGCCCGACCAGCGCCACCAGTTCCCCGCTGGCGACGGTCAGGCTGACATTGTCCAGCGCCTTGAATGTTCCGAAAGTCTTGCTGATATTTCGAATTTCGATACTCATGGGTGATCCCCCCTCCCGGCTTCCCGCGCGGCGGCTTCGTGGTCCCGGGCCGTTTTCCATTCAACGATGAACCTGACCGCCAGTGTCACCACGGCAAGAAATGCCAGCAATGACGCCACCGCGAACGCGGCGGTCGTCTGGTAGTCGTTGTAAAGAATCTCGATATGCAAAGGCATGGTGTTGGTCCGGCCGCGGATGTGGCCGGAGACGACCGAAACCGCGCCGAACTCGCCCATGGCGCGCGCGTTGGTCAGGATGATGCCGTAGATCAGCCCCCACTTGATGTTGGGCAGCGTAACGCGCCGGAAGGTCTGAAAACCGCTGGCTCCCAGGGTCAGCGCCGACTGCTCCTCCTCGGTTCCCTGGGCCTGCATGAGGGGGATCAGCTCTCGGGCGACAAAAGGTACGGTGACGAACATCGTGGCGATGACGATGCCGGGTGTGGCGAACATGATGCTGATGTCCCGTTCCATCAGCCATGGCCCGAACCAGCCGAGGGAACCGAAAAGCAGCATGAAGATCAATCCCGCGATGACCGGTGAAATGGCGAAAGGCAGGTCTATCAGTGTGATGAGAACGCTTTTGCCCTTGAACTCGAACTTGCCGATGGCCCAGGCGGCGGCGACACCGAATAACGTGTTCAGCGGTACGGCTATCGCGGCGGTGACGAGGGTCAGCCGTATCGCGGAAAGGGCGTCCGGTGTGATGAAGGAGGAAAGATAAATCCAGAGACCTTCCCGGAAGGCGCAGGCAAATACCAGCATCAGGGGCATAAACAGGAACAGGCCCAGAAAAACGAGGGCCGTGGCGATCAGCAGGCGGCGGGTCAACGCCGACTCGGTATTGGACCTCATGGGACGAGCTTTCGATGAGTCCAGCCGCAATGCGACGCTGCGGACCATGACGGTGACTCCTTACAGTTGATGTCGCCTGCTCCACCATTGGAGCAGGTTGATGATCAAAAGCAGAACGAACGCCGCGATCAGCATGACGACGCCGATGGCGGTGGCGCCGACGTAGTCGAACTGCTCCAGTTTAATGAGAATCAATAGCGGCGCTATTTCCGTCCGGTAGGGCATATTGCCCGCGATGAAGTAGACCGACCCGAATTCACCCACGGCCCGCGCGAAGGCCAGCGCGAAGCCGGTGAGGAGCGACGGCATCACCGTCGGGAGGATCACGCAGCGGAATGTCTGCCATCGCGTCGCGCCGAGGCTGGACGCGGCTTCCTCGATCTCCGGCTCCAGGCCTTCCAGGGCCGGCTGCACGGTACGAACGACAAAGGGCAGGCCTATCAGCGTCAGAGCGATAACGATGCCGGGCCACGCATAGGCGATCCGGATGCCCAGCGGTTCGAACCAGCGCCCGATCCATCCGGTGTGGACATAGAGCGTGGTCAGGGCGATACCCGAAACGGCGGTGGGCAGCGCGAAAGGCAGATCGACGATGGCATCGATGAATCGCTTGCCCGTGAATTCGTAACGAACCAGCACCCAGGCAACGATGAGACCAAAGACCCCGTTAAGCGACGCCGCGACGAACGATGCGCCCAGGCTCAGACGGTAGGATGCCAGCACCCGGGGATCGGCGATGGCCTTGGTCCAGAACTCCGCCAGGGTAATCCGCGTTCCCGTGAATAACACCAGCCCGCAAAGCGGTATCAATACCAGCAGGGCCAGGTAGAAGAGCGTGAAACCCATGCTTATTCCAAAGCCGGGCAGAACTCTTTGCTGTTTCAAATGCAGTCGCGGCATGGTCGAAGCAAGTCCCTTGAAAACACGCCTCAGCGTGGTTTGTAGATCTGGTCAAAAGACGCGCCGTCATTGAAGTGGTCACGGTAAGCGCCGGGCCAGCCGCCGAAGACCCCGTCGATGGTGAACAGTTCGAGGTCGGGAAACTGGTGGGCGTATTTATTAAAAATCTCGGGATCGACCGGTCGGTAGTAGTTTTTGGCGGCCACCTCCTGGCCGATGGGTGAGTAGAGATACTCGAGATAGGCCTGGGCGACGTTCCGTGTTTTCCTGCGATCGACATTGCTGTCGACAAGGGCCACCACCGGCTCGGTCTTGATCGCCACCGGAGGAACGACGATTTCCACGCCCTCCGCGTCCAGCTCGTTGGCGCCCAGAAGAATCTCGTTCTCCCAGTTGATCAGCACGTCGCCGATCCGGCGCTGAATGAACGTATTGGTCGCCCCGCGGGCCCCCCTGTCCAGCACCGGGACGTTCCGGTACACCCTGGCGGTGAAATCCATCGCTTTCATCCGGGCAGCGGCGGCCGCTTCGGCGTATTCCGGATCCTTCAGCCTGGCGGCGAAGTCATCTCCCAGTTCCCGTCGCAGGGCGAATCCCCAGATCGCCAGATAGTTCCATCGTGCCACACCGGAAGTCTTGGGGTTGGGCGTGATGACCTGGACGTCCTCCCGGGCCAGGTCGTCCCAGTTCTTTATGTTTTTGGGATTGCCTTTGCGGACCAGAAAAGCCAGGGTTGAAGAGTAGGGCGCGCTGTTGTGAGGCAGCCGTGTCTGCCAGTCTTCGGGAAGCAGCCGGGCATATTTGGCGATGGCGTCGATGTCCGCCGCCAGGGCCAGGGTGACCACGTCGGCCTGCAGACCCTGAATGACGGACCGCGCCTGGCTTCCCGAGCCGCCGTGGGACTGGCGCACCAGCACCGTTTCCCCGGTTTTCTCTTTCCAATGCCGGGAGAAGGCCTCGTTGAATTCGCGATACAGCTCCCGCGTCGGATCATAGGAGACGTTCAGCAACTCGACCGTTCCGCTCAGAGACGGTGCCGGGAAGAAACACAACACCGCCAGGATAACCGCAAGACGATAAAAACCAGCCATCATAGCCCATTACTCCTATCTTTTATATATGATATTGCTTCCAAAAAAATTGACTGAATGCCGTTATTAACGCGCCTCATTCTTTCAGCATTTCTGCCAGCGTTTCCCGGTCCATAATCGCCGACATATTGTCACGGACGCGCAGCATGACCTTGCGAATCCAGCAGGTTTCGGGCTGGCAGCGCTTGCACCGGTTGTAGGACGGCGCTGTCCGGCTGGCGCACCCGATCGGCGCCAGCGGGCCGTCGATGGCGCGAACGATGTCCCCCAGGGTGATCTTTTCCGGCGGCAACCGAAGCGCGTAGCCGCCGTGCTTTCCGCGCTCGCTCATGACAATTCCCTTATTTTTCAAGGCGGCGAGCACCTGTTCCAGGTATTTCGACGAGAAACCGCAATCGGCAGCCAGGCGGGCCGCAGACAGAGGCTTGCCGCCGTAGTTGCGGGCCAGATGCCGCAGGGCTTCCAGGGCGTACAGGCTCTTGTTGGAGAGTTTCATATCACATAACCCCTATATGAATTAAATAACTTAAGGGACTGATCATTGCAAGCCCGATTTTCATATTTTTTCTTGACAGGGAGCAGGGGTTTAACTATGGAATTTTCCCTGTCGGGTACTCATTTCCGCAATACCGGGAGGAAGGGGTTCCCGGGATTGTCCACCGCTTCCAGCCATATCGAAGACCATACCGGGTAGATGCAATGGCCGATCAACATATCGTCTGGCACGAAGGAAGACTCTCCCGTACCGATCGTGAACGAATCAAGGGACACAAAGGCGCCTGCCTCTGGTTTACCGGCCTGTCGGGGAGCGGCAAATCCACCATCGCCAACGAACTGGAAGGGGAACTCAACGCACGGGGGGTGCACACCTACCTTCTCGACGGGGACAATATCCGACACGGTCTCAATCGCGACCTCGGGTTCAGCGGGGAGGACAGGACGGAAAACATCAGAAGGCTCGGAGAAGTCGCCGGATTGTTTGTCGATGCCGGCATTGTCGTCCTGACGGCATTCATCTCACCCTTTGAAAAGGACAGGGACTTTGTTCGAAGCCTGATGCCGGCGGGCGCTTTCATCGAAATTTTCGTCGATGCCGATATGGAAACCTGCGAAACGCGGGACCCCAAAGGCTTGTATAAAAAGGCGCGAGCCGGGGAAATAAAGGATTTCACCGGCATTGACTCGCCCTACGAGGTACCCGTCGATCCTGAATTAACGATTCATAACGACCATGGAAGCCTCATCCCGGATCATGTCCTGAAAATCATAGCGTATCTGAAGCAAAAAAAAACCATCGCCCAGGGAGCCGTTGATTGACCATGGAACGCCGATATTACATAACCCACTTGCGGGAACTGGAATCGGAATCGATTTTTGTTTTAAGGGAAGTGGCCGCCCAGTTTCAAAATCCCGTCCTGCTCTTCTCCGGCGGCAAGGACTCCATCGTCCTCGGCTGGCTGTCAAGAAAAGCCTTCCATCCCGCGCGAATCCCCTATCCCTTCATGCACGTCGATACGGGCCACAACTTTCCGGAGACCATCGAATACCGGGACAATTACATCAACCGGCTCGAGGCCCGGCTTATCGTCGCTTCCGTGCAGGAATCCATCGACAGGGGAAGGGTCGTGGAAGAAACGGGGAAATACGCGTCCCGCAATGTGCTGCAGACGACCACCCTTCTCGACGCGATCGAAGAGCACAAATTCGACGCGGCCATCGGCGGCGCGAGGCGCGACGAGGAGAAGGCCCGCGCCAAGGAGCGGTTCTTTTCGCACCGGGATGAATTCGGCCAGTGGGACCCGAAGAACCAGCGCCCCGAACTGTGGAATATTTTCAACGGCCGCAAAAACATGGGAGAACATTTCCGCGTCTTTCCCCTGAGCAACTGGACCGAGATGGACGTCTGGCAGTATATCGCGCTGGAAAACATCCCGATCCCGGAAATTTACTTTTCCCATACGAGAAAAGTCGTTCATCGCGACGGTGTCATGCTGGCCGTCTCTCCCTATGTTCACATAGACGAAGATGACCGGGTCGAGGAGCTGGTCGTGCGGTGCCGGACCGTCGGCGACATGACCTGTACCGGCGTTGTCAAGTCCCGGGCTTCAAAACTCGAAGACATCATCCGGGAAGTGGCGGCGTCGAGAATTACGGAGCGGGGCGGCCGGTTCGACGACAAACGGTCGGACACGGCCATGGAAGACCGTAAAATCAATGGATATTTCTGAGGCAGTGAGAATAATCTCATGACGAAAAAATCCTACCTCGACATGGAACTGCTTCGCTTCTCCACGGCGGGCAGCGTTGACGACGGAAAAAGCACCCTCATCGGGCGGCTCCTCTACGACAGCAAGGGCATTTTTGAGGATCAGCTGGAAGCCGTCAGGAAAACGAGCGAGAAGAAGGGCCTGAAGGAGATCGACCTGGCCTTGTTAACGGACGGCCTCAAGGCGGAGCGGGAACAGGGGATCACCATCGATGTGGCCTATCGCTATTTCGCCACGCCGAAGAGAAAATTCATCATCGCCGACACCCCGGGTCACACCCAGTACACGAGGAACATGGTGACGGGGGCCTCCACGGTCAACCTCGCGCTGATTCTGGTCGACGCGCGAAACGGTGTCCTCGAACAGACGAAGCGCCATTCCTACATCGCCTCTCTTCTGGGAATCCCCCATCTCGTCATCTGTGTGAACAAGATGGATCTCGTCGGTTACTCCGAGGGACGATACGAAGAGATCGTCGAAACCTACAAGACCTTCGCCTCGAAAATGGATATCAACGACATCCAGTACATTCCCATCAGCGCGCTGAAGGGCGACAATATCGTCAAGCGCTCGCAAAACATGGAGTGGTATGCGGGTCCCACGCTCATGTACCTTTTCGAACATATTCACATCGCCAGCGATTACAATGTCATCGATGCGAGGTTTCCCATCCAGTACGTCATCCGGCCCCGGAAAGTGGACGGGTTCCATGACTATCGCGGCTACAGCGGCCGGGTCGTGAGCGGCGTGTTCCGGAAGGGTGAACGGGTCATCATCCTTCCTTCGGGTTTCGAAAGCACCATCACGTCGATCCACGAATATGACAAGCCCGTTGAGGCAGCGTTCCCCCCCATGTCCGTATCCATGGAACTGGAAAACAGCATCGACATCAGCCGGGGGGACATGATCGCCAAGCCCAACAACCAGCCCGAAGCCGGCCAGGACATAGACGCCATGGTCTGCTGGTTCGGTGAAAAGCCCCTGCGCGTGGGCGGCAAGTACGCCTTAAAACACACCTCCGCGGAAGTCCGGGCCATGATCAGGGATGTGGTCTACAAAATGGATATCAACGAGCTTCAAAGAATCAAGAACGACAAGAACATCGCCATGAACGACATATGCCGCCTTCATCTGAGGACCACAAAACCCCTCTTTTACGATCCCTATAAACAGAACAGGATAACCGGAAGTTTCATACTGATAGACGAGGCGACGAACAACACCGTCGCCGCCGGGATGATACGGCGGTGATGGAAATATAGCCTGTCAGCTGCTGATTACACAACCCATAGTTTCTTTCCCTCAATGGTGTCATTTCGATCGATGAGAGAAATCTTATCAGGCCTGTATCCCTATGAATTTTACTGAATCACCGAAATTTTGTTTCTTTGGTGCATATCCAAATTCTAGGAGTTGGGGTCGGACCAAGCTAACATATAGAAATAAAATTGAAAACTTACAAAATTAACCCCGGTTTGGGTCTATATTGCCTTTTTAGCTATAAAAAAGGCAATATAGACAATAAGCAATATGGCTAGAGCACAAAGGCATTATATACCGGAACAAATATTACATATTACCCCATTGCTGTCCAAGATAATCCTGGATCACATACCCACCCATTTAAAAATCAGTAAGTTGGACGGGAATATTGCGGTTTTCTCGGAGCAGGTTCCCCCTTATAGTCATTTCTGCTGTCCAAGTTGTTAGAAGAGTGGAATCTGGGCTCCGTAAATGGGCACCGGCGCCGGTTCATAGGGTTCGTTCAGCCACTCCCAGAGGTTCCCGTAACTGAAGAGATGAAATCGGAACATGGCCACCAGATTCGAGAAAGACCAGGAGAAAGAAGAGCGGAAACGGAGGTACTTGAGGAGCAGGATGGTGTATCAATGCTGTCCAAATCTGAACCAGAAGGGCGTTCTTCGAGGTTTCCACGAAGGTCTTGATCTTGAGATTTTGTTTCAACGTCTTGAAAAAGATCTCGATCTGCCACCGCTCCTTGTACACCGCGGCAATGGTTGCCGGCGCAAGGGAAAAGTGATTCGTAAGAAAAACGATGGGGACCTGCTTCTCCGGGTCGAAAGCGGTGACCCTTCTCAGGCAGCCGGGGTATTTCTCCCTGGATGTCGGGATTCCAAACTCGATGATCTCGTCCTTTAGAATGTTACCGCTGATCGGCACCCGTCTCTCCGCGATCAACCGGAAAACCGCATTGTCCTTCTGCCTGATGACGAAGAACACTTTCTCCATCGTCCATTTCCAGAAAAGAGCGTAATCCGTGAACCCCTTGTCTACGACCACCATGGACCCCGGGGGAAATGAAAGGGTCCAGGCAATGTTCACCTCGTGGGTCTTTCCCTCGGTGATGTGAGCGAAGACAGGGAAATATCCGTCATGATCCAGAAGAAGATGCAACTTCACCGCCCCTTTTGTCTGACGATACTTCGCCCAGTCAAAAAGACCGGCGCAAAGATCGATCACAGTCGCGTCCAAGCTGAACAGCTTGTTTTTGAACCGGAACTTCTTCTTTCCCGGGAATTCCTGCCGACACCGATCCAGAAGCTGATAAAACACCCTCTCGTAAAGCTGCCAGGGACGATGCTCATTCGCATAGGCCAAAGTCGACCGCTTCGGGGCCTTCCGGATCCCGAGATGCTTCGCTTTTCCGAAGGCGCTGGCCAACCCTCCGCAGATCTCCCGAAGGGAGTTCGCCTTACCAAGCTGGCAAAACAGCATGGCTACAAAGTGATCCCAGACGCCGAACCCCTTGATCCCTTTCGCCGCTTTCGTGTCGTAGACCGCTTTAAAGAACTCCCGCTTCGAAAATATCTGTAGAATCTGACCAAAAATGCTGCTACATCTCTCCATGGGTGCCTCCTCAGGTTTCTGGTTTTATGGACAACTACCTTTTACCTGATGGACGGCACCCCTTCAAAAACTGATTTCTTGGGATACACCTTCGGACGATGCTACAGCAGAGAGACCGGGCGGGCCTATATTGGCACCCGTCCATCCAGGAAGAGCATCAAACGTATGGTGGAAAATATTACCAGGGGAAACAGACCGAAGCCGAAGTATAGGAAAGGCCGAAGATGTCGTGGGACGACTAAACCGGAAACTGACCGGTTGGGCAAATTATTTTTGCCTGGGTCAGGTCAGCCCGGCGTATCAGGCCATTAACACCCATGTCACGCAACGGCTCCGTCGGTGGTTGTGTAAGAAGCACAAAGTCCGTGGCAAGGAATGGTCACGCTATCCCGATCAGTACCTACATGAAAAATTGGGATTGATTGATCTGCCGAAGATGACGCGCAACCTTCCGTGGGCAAAAGCATGAAGTCTTGTCCGAGAGCCGGATGCGGGAAATCCACCTGTCCGGTTCGATGAGCGGGATGTGGAAACGGAGCATGATCGGGATATTGAGGCACCGGCAATCAAAAGGGTCGGTAACAGATAGGCCCCATCTAAACCACCGCGCCACATCTCGACTCTACAAAAGGTGTTCACAAATGAAACAGGCATTGGTAAAAAAAGGCAAAGTGTTTGCGGCAAATGTTCCAGCCCCTCTTGTTACTAAGGGATCTTTGCTCATCAAGGTAGTCAGCAGTTGTATCTCGGCAGGCACTGAGATAAGCGGAGTCAAAGGTAGTGGCAAGTCGCTGATAAAGCGTACACTGGAACAGCCTCAGAATGTAAAAAAAGTCATTGATATGGTTCGGTCTGATGGCATTGCTAAAGCGTATCTAAAAGTGAAGCGGAAAGTTGAAACCGAAACTCCAACCGGTTATTCAATTAGCGGTATAGTCATTGCCGTGGGTGAGGGCGTAAGCCGCTTTCATGTCGGCGATCATGTGGCCGCTGCAGGTGCAGGCATTGCCAACCACGCTGAATACGTCGATGTTCCTGAAAACCTGGTTGTGAAAATGCCTCGCGGAATGGAATTTGCCGACGCATCCACGGTAACGCTTGGCAGCATCACCATGCAGGGAGTCCGCCGTGCTGATTTGCGTCTTGGCGAGTACGCTGTCGTTGTTGGTACCGGCATACTTGGCCTTCTCACGGTACAGATGCTCATATTCTCCGGCATCAGGGTGGCGGCCATAGATCTTGATCATAGTCGTCTGGAAATCGCAAAGGAACTGGAGGCTGAAATTATTCTCAATCCGGATTCGGACGATACCATCAGGATGGTCGAAAGTTGGACTGGCGGTTATGGCGCCGACGCAGTCATTATTACCGCCGCGACATCGAGCAGTGAGGCCCTGTCCCAAAGTTTTAAGATGTGCAAGCGCAAGGGTCGGGTAGTTTTGGTGGGTGTCGCGGGAATGGAGATTAAGCGGGAGGATATTTATCAGAAAGAGCTTGATTTCATGATATCCACTTCCTATGGGCCTGGGCGCTATGACAAAAATTATGAGGAAAAGGGGCTTGACTACCCCTACGCATACGTGCGCTGGACGGAAAACAGAAATATGGAGGAATATCTTCGTCTGGTGCATGAAGGCGCCATCAGGCTGGATAAACTTATCAGCGAGAGTTATCCCATAGAACATGTTACAGAGGCCTTCGCCGCATTGCAGCAGCCAGGCCAAAGTTCTCTGATGGTGCTGCTTGATTACGGTACTATCGACCACGAAAAACTTGAAGAATATGTGCAACATGACCGCAAGGTTTCCATTTCAACCATGCCTGTTAAACGTGATGTTGTAAACATTGCTCTGATCGGCGCCGGCAGTTTTGCAACCGGTATGCACCTGCCCAATATTGAAAAGCTTTCGGATAAATATCGGCTTCATTGTGTAGTCAATCGGACGGGCCACAAGGCGAAATCAGTGGCTGAAAAGTATCATGCCGCTTACGCGACCACGGATTATCAGGATGTTTTAAAAGACAAAGATGTTGATCTGGTGCTTATTGCCACACGTCACGACAGCCACGCGACGTTGGCTTTGCAGGCCCTTCAGGCGGGCAAACATGTATTTGTTGAAAAACCCCTGGCAACCACGCAGGAAGAACTGGATGCAATAAAGGCGTTTTATGCTGTTGGAACAGAAAACAAGCCGGTTCTTTTTACCGGTTTCAACCGCAGGTTCAGCATCTATGCGCAGGAAATAAAAAAGCATACAGACAAACGGATTAATCCCCTATTTATCCATTACCGCATGAATGCCGGCTATATACCGCTTGATCACTGGGTGCATGAGGACGGCGGCAGGATCGTGGGCGAAGCTTGTCACATCATTGATCTCATGACCTTTCTAATCGGAAGCACAATCAAGTCAGTCAGTGCTGACAGTCTGATACCCGTAACGAATAAATTCAGTCCATCTGATAATAAGGCAATCACGCTTACTTATGAGGACGGTTCCATTGCCACGATTCATTATTTTGCGGTGGGGAGTAAAGAATACCCGAAGGAATACATCGAAGTTAATTTTGATGAAAAAACCATTGTTCTGGATGATTACAAATCACTGAAGGGTTTTGAACTAAATGTTGATAAACTAAGTACGCCTGCAAGTCAAAAAGGGCAGTATGAGGAATTGATTTGTCTTTACGAGACTCTCAAAGGCAATGAAAAGAAATGGCCTATTTCTTTAGCCTCAATGATTGAGACAACTGAAATGAGTTTGAAAATAGGTTTGCAACCTTTTGTAGAAGACCTTCTTCATCCTTCCCTATGAAGAATGGACTTCATGAACGACCACAACAATCGTTGAACAATTCAACAAGGAGTTCAGGAGGAGAATGAGGAGCATGGAGGTACTGACCGGGGAAACTGCTTGCTATCGTACAATGGATCATGTCGCCTTAAAAATCGAGTTGAATTGGAGAGCATAGTCCTTAGGCAAAACGCAGAACAATCTGCCTTTTCGAAGGGATTAGCGATGAATGTTTTACAGAAAAATCTTGGCAGTACCCGAATTTTAATAAATGGCTATCCGTGGGGAGGCAATACTCCGCCATTTATTGCGAAATTTAAAGAACTAGGTTGCAAGGTAAAATTAGTTTGTCCATTGTATTTTTCTAAAGAACACCTTTTCAAAGAACAATCAATGCATGAGTGTTTAGTTGAGGACGATATTATTATCCCAAAGTATTCTGTACTTGAGAAACTATTTCTAAAAGACTTTATAAGAGTATGCAACAACGTAAAAATTAATTCACTTTGGATGCCTTTAGTTACAACAAAAATGAAGAAAGTTATTGAAATATTCAAGCCAGATATTATTTATAATCACACTTTTTCAAGAGCCACTCACATCATGTCAAAAACGGGTTTCAGACCGCAGGTATCCTTTCCATTTGGCTCAGATGTTATGGGTATAAATGCCTGGAAAGATTTTAATATACATCAGGAGATTATTAGGGCGTCTGAATATGTTATCTCAGCACTACCTACAGCAAGTGAATTTTTTATTGAAAAACTTAAAGTTCCTAAAGAAAAATTGACAAATCCAATTCCTTTTGGATTGCCACATTTAAACGAGCTATTGTCTGATGAAAATAGCGATGCCAAAAACAAAAAAATTAGAGAAAAGTTTGGTGTCCCTGATAAAAAAATCATTTTAATTGAAACACGGGGACTCAGAAGACACGATGGTGGCGCTATTGCATTAGTGAAAGCATTTAAAAAAGTCGAACGAGAAGGTGTATTTTTAATAATGACAAAAGGTTTTTCAGGAGATAATAGGGTAGTGGACTCTGTTAAAAACCTCATAAGCAAACTTGGACTTAATTCAAAAATAAAAATAATTGAAGATGTTCTATCTTATAAAGATGTAATAGGACTGTATAGGATTGCAGATATTAATCTCTCCCTGTTGCCTCATGATGTGCTCGGGAAATCTATTATGGAGGCAATTTCTCAAGACTGCCTATTAATTTTAACAGACCTAAAAGATTATCGAATAGCATTTGGCAACAATGCAGAATATGTTGAACATGATAATGTTGAAGATATAGGAGGTTCAATAAGGAGAATGATTAATCTTAATGAAGCTGAAATGAAAAGGCAATTAATGAACAACAAAGAATGGCTGATAAAAAACCAATGTTTTGATACAAATTGCAAGGAACTTTTGCGTTTATTTGAAAATACTATTGCGAGTTGTAATAAATGAAAGCGATAATCCTTGCCGGCGGTCTTGGTAATCGACTGAAGCCATTTACAGAAGTAATACCAAAACCCTTGTTGCCGATAGGCGAAAAATCCGTTTTGGAGATTCAGATTGAGCGACTGAAACAATATGGCATTGACGAGATATTTCTCGCCACGAATTATAAATCTGAGTACATTGAAGGATTTTTTGGAAATGGTTCACGCTACGGGGTCAGCCTTACCATCAGTAAGGAAGAAAAGCCCCTTGGCACTGCCGGGCCGCTTTATCTGCTCAAGGAGAGATTGACTGAACCGTTTATTGTCATGAACGGGGACGTCCTGACGCTGATTGATTTTGGAAAATTATATGAATTTGCAATCAGCAGGGAATCCCTGCTTACCATAGCCATTAAAAAGGAGATCACCCCTTTTGCCTTTGGAAACATTTATTTTGAAGGTGACCTGGTGACGGGTATAGAGGAAAAACCGGATATAATCATGTATATACTGGCCGGTATTTATGTGATCAAACCGGCAATATTCAAGTATTTTCCGAAGGATGAATATTACGGCATGGATGTGTTAATAAAAGATATGCTCAAGGTCGGTGAACCTGTTACAAAATATGAAATGAGTGAATACTGGCTTGATATTGGTCGTATCAACGACTACGAAAAGGCCCAGACAATTTATAACAAATACTTTAATGGGAAATAGCATGGAGAAAGTTCTTATAACCGGTGCGGATGGATTTATCGGTTCGCACCTGACCGAACTTCTGGTTCGTGAAGGTTATGCGGTCAAGGCATTGAGCCAATACAACTCCTTTAATAACTGGGGATGGCTTGAGGATGTGGATTGCCTTGATGATATAGAAATTCTGACAGGGGATGTGCGTGATCCTCATTACTGCAAGCACATCACAAAAGGGGTTGATATTATTTATCACCTGGCAGCACTTATCGCCATACCTTATTCCTTTATTGCACCGGACAGTTATGTTGATACCAACATCAAGGGGACGCTGAATATCTGTCAGGCAGCTCTGGAAAATGGGTGTAATAAGATAATACATACATCTACGAGTGAGGTTTACGGCACTGCCCGATATGTGCCCATAGACGAAAAACATCCATTACAGCCCCAGAGCCCTTACAGCGCCAGTAAGATTGGTGCAGACATGATGGCCATGAGTTTTTACAATGCATTTAACCTTCCCGCAGTCATTGCCCGGCCGTTTAATACCTATGGCCCACGTCAAAGTGCAAGAGCGGTCATCCCCGCCATCATAATCCAAATTGTTTCCGGCACAAAAGAGATCAAGCTTGGTGATGTCACCCCTACCAGAGATTTCAACTATGTGGAAGATACTTGCAGGGCTTTTCTATCTATCGCAAAATGTGAGCAGGCCATCGGCCAGGCTGTTAATATCGGGTCTAATTTTGAGATCAGTGTGGGCGATACCCTGAATCTCATAAAAGAAATAATGGACAGTGACGTGAGATTTATTATGGATGAAGTGCGCATACGACCCGAAAAATCTGAGGTATTTCGTTTGTGGTGTGACAACAGCAAAGTTACACAGCTGACCGGTTTCAGGCCGGCCTATAACATACGTCAGGGACTGGAAAAGACCATTGAGTGGTTCAGCAAATCTGAAAACCTGGCAAAATATAAGGCTGATATCTATAATTTGTAGAGAGTTGCGACTCAGCTCAGCAAAGATCGGATATAAACCATGGAATATAAAATACCACTTTTTGATTTGAATTTTGATCAGGAAGAAGAAAAAGCCGTCCTTGAAACTTTGCGTTCAAAATGGATTTCTACTGGACCTAAAGTTGGCGAATTCGAAGACAAATTTGCCAGGATGCTTGGAGTTAACCATGCGGTAGCATTAGCAAACTGTACGGTTTCTCTTCATCTGGCAATGATATTATGTGGAGTTGGCGATGGCGATGAAGTAATTTGCCCGTCTTTGACTTTTGTTGCCTCTGTGAATGCCATCAGATATGTGAATGCTGTACCGGTATTCGCTGATATAGTTGGCTATGAAAATCTGAATATCGACCATGTTGATATAGAGCGAAAAATTACTCCAAAGACAAAAGCGATTGTCGTAATGCACTACGGCGGATTTGCCTGTGATATGGATCGTATAATGACAATAGCCCAAAAGTACAATTTAAAGGTTATTGAAGATGCCTGCCATGGGCCGTTTGCCGAATATAAAGGGCGAAAACTCGGCACCATAGGTGCTGTGGGCTGTTTCAGTTTTTTTTCTAATAAAAATATCAGTACCGGTGAAGGCGGGATGCTGGTAACCAACACTGATGAATACTTTGACAAAGCAAAATTGCTACGCTCGCACGGTATGACCAGCCTTTCTTATGAGCGGGCAAAAGGTCATGCAAGCAACTATGACGTGGTAGATCTTGGTTATAATTATCGTATGGATGACATAAGGGCTTCGATAGGTTTGGCACAATTAAACAAAATTGAGGCAGACTTGAAGAAAAGGGAAGAGATCAGAAAACGTTACATTAATGCTCTTGGTGATCTTCGACATATACTCATACCTTTTAAAGAACACCAATGGTTTTCTTCCAATTACATTTTCCCGGTTGTGCTCAAAAACAGCAACTATGAAAAGCGCGATTCAGTACGAAACAAAATGGCCGAAGCAGGAATCCAAACCAGCGTGCATTACCCGGCTGCTCATAGATTTTCAATGCATAGACATTGTCATTTAGATTTACCTAAAACTGAATATGTTACAGACAACTTGATTACTATGCCGATGTATTCAAAATTGGATAATGATAAAATCAATTTTATGACAAAAGCCCTGGATGATTGTCTAAATGAATAAACAAATCATAATAGTAGGTGCTTTCTGTGAGATAATAGAATTGGCCGAAGACAACGGCTTTGAGATTGTTGGCTTGATCGATAATGAAAAATCAAATGTTCATAATACGTATAATATACTTTGTGACGATAGTGAGGCTAATAGTCTGTCCGCAAAACTTAAAAGAATACCACTCGTCATTACACCTGACAGTCCAGAAACAAGGCAAAGACTATTTGAATATTACAATAGATTAGGATTTGATTTTGCATCTCTCATTTCTAAAGATTCGAGAATCTCAAAAAGCTCTTTTATTAGCTTGGGTACAATTGTTCAGGCAGGCGTATACGTTTCAGCAGATTGTAATATTGGGAGGTTTGTCAAATTAAACATAAATTGTAATTTGATGCATAACGCGTCTATAGGTGATTTTACAACAATAGCTCCTAGTGCTGTCGTTCTAGGTTGTGTACGAATAGGCTCTTTATGCTATATTGGTGCGAATGTGACAATACTTCCAAATATAAAAATTTGCGATAACGTCATAATTGGTGCTGGTGCCGTCGTAACAAAAAGTCTGACACGGCCTGGAATTTACGCAGGCTCTCCTGCAAAACTAAGATGATGCTATCTCTCCTATAGAATTTTTAAAAGCATTTGAAAGAGTTAAATAATCTCAGAAAAGCATTAAATTGGATGCCGGATAAGATTGAACTGTAAATTTTGTAATAGTAATCAAATAATTTCGGTACGTAATGTACCAAGTCCGTCTGTTAACTGCGAATATACTTTATGTCAATGTAATAATTGCAAATGCAGATTTTTTGATATTAACGAACATGATGTTGATATTGAAGATGTGAATGAAGAACAAAGTATTAGTCATAATAAGAAAGGGACGGTCAGTTTTAAGAAAAGCCCATATTGGTCACGGCAGGTTCACAGAATAGAACAAATATGTGGTGGTCGCATCACCTCAATTTTAGATGTGGGTTGTCGCACCGGCGATTTTCTCATGCATTTTTCTGAGAACATAAAGCGTGAGGGCGTGGAACTGTCAAAAAGCTCTTGTGAAATTGCTGATAAAAGAGGGTTGAAAGTATACAAAGCTTTTGTAGAAAATATTGAGTTTGAAAACCCATATGATATTGTTACATGTTATGCCATACTGGAGCATTTACTGTATCCAATTGTTTTTTTAGAAAAGCTTCCAAGCCTTGTAGCATCGGGGGGGGTATTGGTCATTATGATACCCACTCATGAATGCCTGAAGAGACGTTTTCTTGACAATTACACGTCCATTAACTGGCATATGTATAGCCCACCCGGGCACCTGAATCTATTCTCAAAAAATTATTTAGATCAACAACTCTCCACTAATTTTAAGTTAGTTAACCGATATTGGACATCCGGAGGAATGTTCAATCCAATGAGAAAAATCCCTTTTGCGGACCGTGTCTTTTGCAAAATCATGAGTTTGATTGATGAATATAGCCCGATTAACAAGCTGCCCATTTTTGATCACATGTATTCCTATTATGTTAAACTCACCTGAATACAGCCCATCGATTTTTTCAAAAAATTATTTATTGCTCCGGCAATTAAAGATATGAACCTCATGCGGCATAAGCCACCTTGGGATGCCCGAAGTATTTTTCCACTTTTCGGGGTCTCCTGAGGAGGGTCCTCAGGAAGGATCGGACCTTGTGTTCCAGTTCACCCTGAGACCGGGCCGGGTTTCCGGAATGAACCCGGGATTTAAGATCTCCGTTGAGATATTCATCGGGATTGAGCTCCGGTGAATAGGGCGGCAGGAAGAAAACCTCGATCTCTTCCTTGTGCCTGTCCAGCCAGCGTTTGACAAGGTTGCTGTGATGAACACGAAGATTGTCCAGGATCAGAAACACCTTCCGCGTCGCATCCCGGATGAGGCGGGACATGAACTGGACCAGAAGCCGGGAATGCATGGTCCCCCGGTACATCATGAACCTCATCTGACCCTGATTCGTGATAGCCGATATCATGCTCACGTGGTTCTTCCTGGCGGCAAGCCGGATCTCCGGCGTTTTCCCCCGGGGCGCAAATCCCTTGGCCACATAGGCGTCCGTCTGAATCTCCGTCTCATCGCCCCAGTAAATCTCCCCTTTTTCCTCCCTGGCCCGGGCAGATATCAGCGGATATTCCGTATCCAGCCACTGTTTCACCGCCTCAGGCTTCTGCTCATAGGCCCGTTTCACCGGCTTCTGGGGCGTGAAATTCCAGCGCTTCAGATATTCCCCCACCGTACGAATCGGCATCTCCAGGCCGAAAAGCCTCTTGATGAGCATCCTCACCGCGTCCCGCGTCCACAGGGCAAAGGGAAACCTCAACTGATCCGGCGTCTTGTCAATCAAGGCCCGTTTCACCTCGGTTTCCTGCTCCGGCGTCAGGTGTCTCTTCTCCCCGTGGCGTCTTCCTCTTTGGCCAAGCGAAATCGCCTTGCTGCCCTCCTTCTTGTAGCTTTGCCATATCGTGCTCGCATGGCTTTCACTGATTCCGACGCCCTGGGCCACCATCTTGTTCGTGAGCCCCTGTTTCCGGAGACGGACCACCTGCTTCCGGATCTCATGCTGGGCTTCGGGACTCAAGGTTCTTGCATCGATCTTTTCCATGAAACGGGTATAACATAAATTGCTGAATATTTATACATTTATTTGCCGAGGCAATAAGTTAATAACGAATGCTAAGAAGAAGGGTTTTTTCCATCTTCTCTCTGCAAATTTTATCATTGGTTTTTTGGGGTTTGGCGCACAATTACTGGTAGCGAAATTTCTTACACCAGTAGAATTAGGTCAAATAAAAATCATGCAGTCTTTTATTGGTGTGGCAACGATTATTGCAGGATTTGGTTTTAACACGTCGGTCCTGAAACTGTGTTCTGAAAAGCGCCCATTTGAAGAACGTGCCGTTATTTTCAAGAAATGCTTATATTATTCAATCTTTCCAATAATTGCAGTGCTTTTTGGCATTTTTTATCTTGCCAAAACCAGCTTGCTTTCACCCGACGCTGCGATAAACAGGTGGTTGCCTGTATTCATGCTGGGCATTCCGGCTGCTACAATCACGGCTTTGATTATGACTTATTTGCAGGCCTTGAAAAAGATACAACTCATGGCAATAACCCAGGTAATTATAAGAGTGTGCGGATTTGTAGTCCTGATTTCGTTGACGTACTTCTACGGCTTAGTCGGGTTTATTATATCTTCAATATTAATAGGATATGTGGCGCTGCTGCCTCTTTTTCGGCTGGTTAAGGATGATCTAAAAAGCAACGCAAAGGTGGCCGATATCTTGCCCCAAAGTTTTTATTATGCGAAGTGGAGTGTGGCCGGAAACGCAGTTTCAACTATCGGGCAATACATGGATATATTTATGCTTAATTATCTTATTAAAGATAGAGAGGGGTTTGGCTACTACAGCCTTGCCACTATTTTCATTATTGGTTTGAATTACATAACATCGACGGTCCAGTCTATTTCTACGCCCTATTTTTCACAAAAGATGGACGACAAAAAAGAATTTATAAGAGTGTTAAAAAAATATACAAAACAATTGGTGCTGCTTTCTTTGGGGGCCAGTGTCCTTGCTTTTATCATAGTGCCGCCTTTTATCGAGTTCTTCTATGGCGAGACTTTCAAGCCAACTGGCGTGTATTTCAGGGTATTGTTGTTGAAATATTTTTTCTGGAGTTGTTATGCCTTATCAGGCGTTGCAATTCTCGGTTTGGGAAAGATGAACTATAATTTTATTTCCGTACTTATTTCCGTGCCGATTTCTATGGTTTTAAGCTATTATTATATAACTTTATGCGGAATAATGGGTGCTGCAGTAGCCCAAGTATTGGCATATTTTGCCACATTGATTATTGTCTGGCTTATGATAAATCACGTAATAAAAATACATTTTAGTTCTTTAGAGACTGCCAAACGATGAGTAGTACTTGAGGATTATATTCAAAATATTTAGCCTGTTGAGGATTCACGGTTTTAATATCGAACCTTAATGATCAAGGATTACCTTCACAAAACATTGAAAATGCCACCTCATAAATCAGCAAAGAAGGTCGTCGAAAAATTTCTGCAACTGACTTCTGAAGCAGCGATGCGTCGTAAAGACGAGAACGCGTCTTCTTACGTAACACCTAAATTCCCGCATTATTGTAACGAGGCGGGGGGGATGATTCCCAACTTGGCATAGAGATCCATCTGGCGTTTTGTCGTTTCACCGACCTGCAGCTTCCGGCCCGGCACTTCAAAACATTCAATGACATCAAGATCATCCAAGACCGCCTGCAGAGTATAGTCCTTGAACAGGTTGTTATCCTGCATTCTCTTCGTGATGTAGGATAAGAAGATGAGCGCGATGAACTGCACAAAGAGCTTGCCGTCCAGGCTTTGTTCCGATGAGACGGCCACCCGGCGCAGATTCAGCCGTTCTTTCAGATTGTCAAAGGCCTTTTCCACAAGATCCTTGTTCCTGTAAATCTCAAGCGCCTCCACGGCATCCTTTATCTCGTTGCTCACAAGGGCAAAATAACCGTAATTCCGTTTCGCCGCCGCAAGGGCATCTTCTTTGGCGATAACCTTCGTGCCACGGACCGGCGTACTTCTCACCTCGAAATATTTGGCATAGTGCCTCTCATGATCCGGATGGCGCCGGTCACTTACCAATTCCTCCTGCAAATCGGCCATCCAACTGTTGAAGGCATTTTCATCCTCCAATGCCCGTTCCGGGGAATAATACAGGTGAAGATACATCCGACGATCCGCCTTGATCGTGTCACTCTTGCGGGGACGCTCCCGGACATAGTCCCAGGCTACCGGCAGGGAGAAGGTGTAGAGTTGGTAAGCCTGGTGATAACGGGTCCAGCGGCGCATCGTGTCCCGCACCGTTTCCAGATGTGTCGTCACGAGCTTCAGGGACAGCTTGGCGGCAATCAGAAACTTCATATGATGTCGGTACAGGTCGTTGATGTTGGCGGCACTGAAGAAGCCCCGGTCCAGGACCACCTTGATCTTTTCATAACCCGGCGTGTTCATGTCGGAAAGCAGCTTCCGCAGCGTCTTCACGTCGGGGATGTTTCCCGCCAGTTTCCTGTAGTAAAAAGGCAATCGGGATTGCTGCCCGAAAAGCAGGGCCAGGTTGATCTGGGCCAGAAGCTCATGATCCTTGTTCTTGCCGTAATGGACCTGCCGGAGGCATTTCGAATAACTGGAGATGGACGTACTGTCATAGGCCAGGTACTCCCGGTCCACCCGCCGCTTCCCCTGACACCGGAAAAATCGCTGCATCGATTCCTCGGTGATGGACGCGAAAATCTCGCTGCTCCTCTGTGAGGGAATGTCCTCACCATGAGGATGCCGATGGAGTGCGGCCCAGCGGGGGAAACGGCTCAGGGGATTCTTGTCCTCCAGAATCAGGTAATAGGCAATAGACAGGATCTGACGGTAACTCCTGGGAAAGCAGGCCTTCAGATCCTCCGTCACTCCCGTATCCTCCCCGATGCGGTCCAAGAGGTAGGTAGCCCCGTAAAAACGGCGGGCGGTCCAAGTGACGGGGACCGGTCCTCGTTTCTTCCTTTCCCCGACCGTGGGTGTTGTTCTCTTCCGGGTAGGAATAATCTCTCCTGTCCCGGGATCCACCCGTCCGATGCATTTGCGTTTCGACCGGGACTGCTGCTTTTCCTTATCCCAGTGCGAAATCGATTCGTACGCATAGGCGATCCCGGTCTTCTTATTGGTCTGATAGATGACAGCCGCCATGAACGATCCCCCTTGTCCTCGTTACAATTACATATATTGTAACGAGGATTTATGCAAGAAAAATCGTGCTTATTCTTTGTGATCAAAGAGTTGCCCCGTTTCATCGTTACATCTTCTCGGGAACTCAGGGTAACAGTATTTTTAACCGAGCAGATTCCTGAGGTGTCTAGAAGGTCTGCCATCACTTCAGCACCTGGACTGTGCCAGGATGGTCGCAGGAGTGACAAAACATTATCTAGAGTACCGATATGATCCTCTTGGATCCGGGTGGGTGCAGGTTAAGCAGGTTATGAAATGCCGGGGCCTTGAGGGGTACAGATACGAGATGGGTGAATCTATTTTTGCTGACCTTAAAGGTAAATGGCTTGAAGGTAGAATCAACAAATCGAATATAGAAGAGTCTCAACGCATTTGGCAGCTTATTTATTAAGAATTCTTTTGAAATCCGAAATCCGAAATCAATTATATGCCCATTGACTGGCATATTGATTTCAAGTCTGGCTATCGTTGATCAGAAAAAACATGGTACAGAGATATAAAAATCAGCCTCAAACTGGGGGTGGATGTCAAGTTTCCTGGGAGCTTGCCCGGATGCAACATCTGCCGCAGATGGCGATTTAGTGTCATACGCTTCATGAGAATTCAGATGAATGACTTCCCTTGCAAATGGAATCCAGTTTGAAAGTGAGTAAGATAAGATAAAAATTTTAATGTATTTAGCAAATCGTTCTGTAGCCCTTAAGAATGTGCTCCTAAGCCCGTTGCAACCCTTTGTCGGTAGAATGGAAGAGATTGCCGCAAGGCTCACTCATCGGCAAGTCTCGGATGGAGAGTTTCTCAAAAGTCTTGTCAGGTTTGATACAATTGAACAATTCCTGACGTCCGTGAAGGGCGACCGACCTCGATTTTTCATCAATATGGCAAACAGAAAACAACTTGTTTTAGAGTTAGAGGATGTTTCCCCAAGCCTTAGGGAAAAGACCATAGAGGAAGCAGATAAAATATGTCGGCATATATTTGATCTGCTTGGATCTGGTCCCATTAAGCTTGACGAGTTTGTCGAGAACCATGGTGGTAGGAAGGCCTGCGGCTATCTTCCCTGGCACCACGATTTTAAAACCGGCTATCAATGGAATCCCCAAACATATTATAAACGTATTCAGTCGGCATCGTATCCAGGAGGTTATGACATCAAAATCCCTTGGGAACTCAGCCGTTGTCAACATTTTGTTCGTTTGGGACAAGCCTACTGGTTCACAAGTGATGAGAGGTATGCCAAGGAATTTGTGACACAAGTACTTGACTGGATTGCATGGAATCCACCAAAGTTTGGTGTTAATTGGCGAGGAACGATGGATGTTGCTATCCGGGCGATCAATTGGATATGGGGTTATTATTTTTTTAAAGACTCACCAAGTTTGAACGATTTTTTCCGATTGGTGTTTTTTAAGAGTCTTTTACTACATGGGCGACACATTTTTGAAAATCTGGAGAAAGGCTGGCTGCTTAGCCACAATCATTATTTGGCGGATCTTGCTGGTTTACTATATGTGGGCTTACTTTTTCCTGAAGCCAAAGAAGCACATCGTTGGTCATCTTTTGCTTTGAAGGAACTGGAAAGCGAAATGCTTAAGCAGGTCTATCCCGACGGCGTAGATTTTGAGGCATCAGTGAGTTATCACCGCTTAGTGACTGAAATGTTTTTGTCCACAACTATTCTAGCCCAGTTGAATGAGCACACTTTCGGTAAAGAATATATGGGGCGTCTGGAAAAGATGATTGAGTTCATAAAGTACTGTACAAAGCCAGATAACACAGTACCTCTTATCGGTGATAACGATAACGGCAGACTCCATCGTCTTGCTGTATGGCAAAGCCCAGAGAGAGAGTGGTTTGATTATCAATATCTTTTGGCTATTGGAGCAGTATTGTTCAAACGAGATGATTTTGGCAAAGTCTCTTCATCTGCGTGGCAAGAAGCTCTGTGGTTATTTAATAAACAGGCATTGATGGTCTTAAAAAATCCCAATGGTTCTGATTCAGGATTATGTTTTGAATCTCGTGTGTATCCGGACGCGGGAATCTATATCATGCGTGATGAAGATGCATTCCTTGCGATTGACGCCGGAGGTGTTGGTCAGAATGGGGTTGGGGGACATGCACACAATGATATTTTTAGTTTCGAGTTGTATGTTGCCGGCCGCACATGGATCGTGGACCCTGGGACTTATGTTTATACCCAGGATTATGAAGAGCGGCAGCGTTTCCGTTCTACGGCATTTCACAATACCGTGATGTTGGGGGATCATGAGCAGAATCGGTGTGTCGCAAGAACACCATTTGGAATGTCGAATGATGCAATGATAACGGTTTTAACTTGGGAAGCTAACCGCTCGGTCAATCAGTTTGTTGGTGAGCATACTGGGTACCTGCGGTTGAGTGACAGAGTAATACATCGGCGAGAAATAACTTTTGAAAAGAATCAAAAGGTCATTTTTGTGCGTGATTGGCTTATTTCACAAAAAGTGAACCATTCTAAATGTGCAACAGTTTCATTTCATTTCGCTCCCGGGGTCATATTGTCTCCCAATGAGTTCAGTTGTGTCATGGCCACCTCTGAATCGCCAGAGAAAGTAACCCCACGGCTTATACTAACATGGGATAAACCCGTAAAAATATCGATACATGAATATTATGCCGCACTTTCTGGCTACGGTACGAAGCAGAAAGCCCAACGAATCGTTCTGTCAGAAATTGATGATCATCTTGAAACACGCATATCTTGGGCATAAACGACAATAAGATGAAGATTGCCTATATTGTTTATTGGAATGTCAGCCATGAAAGCGGAGTTCTCAAGAAAATCACCAGGCAGATCCATGTCTGGTGTCAAGAAGGATGCGATGTCAAGCTTTTCGCTTTTTCCCCTAACACGACTCCATGGCAGGGTCTGTCCAATATTGATGTGACAATTGTTCATGCGAGTCGATTGAGGAACGCTATTCTTAAATCGCAGATGCTGTTTGAAAAGGTGGATTCATGGAAACCGGATCTCATTTATTTCCGATTTAATACGTATTATCCTGGGATGTCACGATTAATGGCTTCCTTCCCGACCGTACTTGAGGTCAATAGTAATGTATTGAGCGAGATGAAGGCGACAGCTCCTTTCTATCTCTATTGGTATCACCGGTTCTTATGTGAGATTGCCTTGAGAGACGCTGCCGGTTTTGCTCTCCTCACCTATGAAGCATCAGCCAATTTCTCTAAATACAAAAAGCCCGTTGTTGTTATCGGGGACAGCGTCGACTTCAGCAAATTCCCTGAAAGCCCTGCACCGGGCAATCTTGTACCTCGTGTTGTATTCATAACTTCAGCGACAGCGGCCTGGCATGGTCTTGATAAGATTCTCTGGTTATCAAAACAATGCCAAGGCTGGCATTTTGACCTCATTGGTGTAAATGAGGCAGATGTAAGGCATTGTGCTAGTTACAATGTTTCGGCGCATGGTTTTTTAAAGCACGAACAATATGATTCCCTTATGATCAGTGCTGACATTGCGATTGGCACTCTGGCTTTGCATCGTATCGGTATGACCGAAACAGCCCCGCTCAAGGTAAGAGAATACCTTGCTTATGGACTTCCCACAGTTATCGGATATCATGATACCGATTTCCCCCAGCCAGTTGATTTTCTTCTTGAGATTCCCAATACACAACAAAACGTAATGGATCATTTTGAGGAAATAGTGCGTTTTGTAAGGTATTGGTCTGGGAAAAGGGTGCCAAGAACAAACGTTAGTCATTTAGATGTAAATGCTAAAGAAAAGAAAAGGTTGGCATTTTTCAAAGAAGTATTACAAAGTGGAAAAGCATAGAGACATTTATGATAATTGTCATTCATTATTAGAAGCCGAAAGTCTCTATCTTTCTTGTTACGACCCGCCAGGGATCTGCAGAAGGTTGTATTAGATGGATAACCTCAATTTGAGTCAGACAGAAAAGCAATTGATTGGCGTAGGGCTTTCTCAAACTTATTTTTTAATTTTAGGAATTTGTGTATCTATCATCCTAATATGGTTTATTGTGAAGGGACTATATTACGTTGCTTTCATCCCGCTTCTAGGCTTTGTGGTTTCTCTCCTGTTGATAAAATGGAAATGGGTACCGGTGATATTGTTACCGTTGGTTTGGTACATACCATCCATGACAGCACCGGGGAGCGGATTGGAGAGCTTCATTATATTTCGATGGTTTGCGTTATTTGCGATTGCTATGGTGTTTTCTCTTCAAATTGTGAGAAATTTGGCGGCGACCAAACCATTTATATACTCATTTATGTCCACCCCTATTTTTGCGCTCATTTTAATCAGCGTTTTATCCGCCTTTTTCAACAAACAAGGGGTCGTGAATTTGCTGAGCTATCTTGCACTTTACCTCCAGTATCCGCTTTTTTTTATCTTTCTTCTCAATTTAGGTGTATCGGAAAAGGTGTGTAAAGTGTTTATTGTGTTGCTTCTTTCCCTCATTTTTCTACAGGTGCCCGAAGTTATTCTTAGATTTCTACTCATGGGAATTACGTGGGACGGGGTATCAATAACCCTTGGAGCATGGGGGACATATAATATCGGGGTATTTTCAATCTATGCAGTTGCTTTCATCACTAGTCATGCGGTTGTAAAAGGAGTGCGGTGGGGCCATTTTGTTTTGGTTGGAATGCTGCTGCTGACAGCCATTATTGGTGAAATCAAGATTGTTATACTTGCCTTTCCTTTTGTTATTTTTGTTACCTTATTAGCAGGATTTAGTTCACGGCATGCTAAGCGAACCTACGGTTTGCGTCTTATTGTAATAGTAACGATTATAAGTATGTTACTTGCTGTGTCAATTGTTCTGTGGGGAAAGCTCTACCCTGGGGAAAACAATGCTCTCATAATGTTCCTTGATTCTGCTTGGTGTATATTAACGCAAGGTGAATTTGATATCTATCGCATAAACAGGATTGGTCCTGTCGCGATGTTGTTAGATTTTCTGAATGATAGACCCTTAAATCTGTTTTTTGGACTGGGACCAGGAAGCAGTCTTGCCGGCAATTTTGGGGACTCACCAGGTAAGCTATTCGAGTTGATGCCCGGATCGTTTATGATCACACAAATTTCTGCTACCCTTGCCGATGTAGGAATACTTGGATTTACTGTTTATTTCTGGATGTATATCATGTTCTTGAAACTTTTGCTACGTGTTCGACGGCAGGAATCAGATACTTTTAATAAAATAGTCATTTACGGATCTTTTGGAGTCTTGCTCTTCTATGCAGTGCTGGGTCCTGTCTACAACATAGTATGGCGGAGTGATGCTCCTTCCTTCGTATTTTACTTCATCATGGCTTATGCCTACCTTCTCGATCGCAGATGGCGTAGTGACAACCCAAGGATCCGGGGTGCCGTGCGAACAAACCTCACCACTCCCGCCGCTAAAAAAAGGGAGGTTGAACTGGTCGAGGGTGTGGCATAATGCAAAAAGCTTTCACAGGGTATATTGAAAAACAGCACAAAGAGGAAGTCCTGTAGGATGGCTCTATGTAGTGTAAGAAAATGTTTGCAATTTGAAATCTTGTAAGAGGCCATCGATATCTCCTAAAATGGTGTTTACCAGAACACTGATGAAAGGAGACAGAGCGATGGCCAGGGATTATGATACT
>Ga0068711_1000505_pt1 | contig 33224 bp, 34 predicted proteins | sample MTBAKMMethaMetaG_FD_62224 | JGI IMG/M metagenome (GOLD analysis project Ga0068711, IMG submission 62224) | Enrichment culture microbial communities from Arthur Kill intertidal strait, New Jersey, USA, that are MTBE-degrading - MTBE-AKM (Arthur... | ecosystem: Environmental > Aquatic > Marine >...
CAAGAGAGAAGAGAAACCCCGCCACGATGGCATGGGCGGAGAGGAGCGTTGAAAGGGCGATGAGGGGATCGAAATCGAGGAAGATCCTGACCGGATACCCCAGCTCGTCCAGGCCCTTCGACTCCGTCTGGATGAAGAGGAACAGGAAGAGGAGCAGGAATATCCCCTGGGAAAGCCGCCGGATGGTGCGAACGGTATGTTTCTTCATAGGCCCGCGCTTGTGATCCACGCCACTGGTTTCCGATCAAACAGGGACCACTGCACATTACTTTATCATCAGGCGATGATACCAATCAAACAAACACTTTCTTGATAACCACCCGTGACAGGTCCATCGTACCGAGACCGGTTTCATGGCCGATGCGCACATACCTCAGTTTGCTTCCCTTGATATAGAAGAGCGTCTCAGCCCCATAGGCATCGACGGCTACCTGATCGGTGCCCGCTATCACCGTATTCATTGTCTTGACGTACTGGGGGTCTCCCCCCTGCGGCCCGTGGGCCGTCAGGATCCGGATGCCATCCAGCACGATCAGCGCGGGCTTCATGAACTCCGAGATATCGGCAATACCCTGATCCAAATTCTGGTGAACCCTCCCCCGCCATCCCCCCATGATCCCCATCCAGTTTTTCATCCCCAGGGTAAGGATGGCAGAGTTGTGGACCTTTGCGATGGGGATATTGATGACCTTGTCCGCCTCGAGGACATCGGTATAGAGCGGCCACTCTTTCAAAAAACGACCGCCTATCGCCACATCCTTGAACTTCCTATCGTCCATGAAGCTGACCTCCGCCCCGGCCGCCGATGCGGCGTCGGCGATGCCGCTCTGCTGATAACTTCTCCGAGGATCAACGCAGGGGTTGTCGAAAATCTTTACCTTTTTGGCACCCGCGTCGAAGCAGAGGTTCACCACGCCAGCCACAACCTCGGGATTCGTGTTCGAGGCCAGTTCGGGCGTTCCGTCCCACCCGATGTTCGGCTTGACGACGACGATATCCCCCTTCGAGATAAATCGCCGCATCCCGCCGATCGCATCGATGGCGGCCTTCGTTACGGCGGCATGTGTTGTCTCTTCGGGAATTGTTGCACGGGCGACGCCGATGTCGGCGTATTCCGACGCAAACAGGCTGCCGACAAGGGAATCAACAGTGCCGGGGATCGACAGGCCGAGCCCGACAATGCATGTTTTTTTGAGAAAGTCTCTGCGATTCATGGGAGTCCTCCCGAATCTTTGACGGTCCTTCTCTGATTTGTTGCCATGGAGGTTTCGAAACGTATCAGATCGATAGAGTTATTTCAAAAAACCCTGGCAATTGATCTCATCCCGGCACCTATGCCAATCATGTCATGAGAGTTAAGTATTCAATCAGCAGCGAGAACACCGCCGGGAGATACTCGAAGGAACATGTCCCTTTCGATTGTAAATAACTGGGGTCTCGGTATGACAATTATATAAAAATAACGATCGTGACAACATATTTGTGTAATCGAGTGCCAAGTGTTACCCAAGGAGTATTTACTTCCGTTCTTTCAGGCTCGCCCGTTTGATGACATCTTTTCCGAACCTGTCGGTTATGGCGTCGATCGCCTCATCCAGCTTCCGCCGGTGAGACTTGTGCGCCTCTTTCGACTCAAAGAGATCCATCTGGACCGGCCCGGCGGCGGGGACAAGGTTCGAGACCCCCACACCGATCAGCCGTATCTTTTTGGATATCTGATACTGGTCAAGGAGACGAACCGCCTCATCGATAATGATGTCGGCAGACTGTGTTGCCTCCTTGTTCGTCACGCTCCGGGTCACCTGCCTGAAATCCGAGTCCTTGATCTTGATGCTGATCGTCCGCCCTTGTACCCCTGCCCCTCTCAACTCTCGAGCGACCCTCTCGGCCTGTCCCAGGATATACCGCCTAAGAAGCTCTTTATCATCGGTGTCCGCGGGGAGCGTCTCCTCCGCGCTGACCGATTTCATCTCCGTAACCGGGGTTACGACCGACCGGTCGATCCCACGGGCGAACTCGGCGAGCCGGTGGCCGAATGTACCGAGCCTCCGCATCAGAACTTCTTCGGGGTATCGTTTCACATCACCGAGGGCGCTGATCCCCATCAGTCTGAGTCGCTCCTGGGTGTTCTTCCCGACACCGGGGACCTTGTGGACCGGGAGAGATTCGATGAAGCGGTCGACGGTCTCAGGTGCAATGATGGTGAGCCCCTCCGGCTTATCCATATCGGATGCGATCTTCGCCAGAAATTTGTTGGGCGCGCCCCCCAGCGAGCAGGTGAGTCCTACCTCCTCCTTGATCTTCTGTTTGATACGGCGGGCGATCTCCTCGACCCCGCCGAAGAGCCGCTCGCAACCGGCAACATCGACGTACGCCTCGTCGATGGAAATCGGCTCGACCAAGGGGGAGAATTCGCGCAGGATATCCATGATCCGGACAGACAACTCCCGGTAGCGGGACATTCGGGGAGGGAGGAAGACCGCATCAGGGCACCTCCTCCGTGCCTGAAATATCGGCATGGCGGAATGAACGCCGAACTTCCGTGCCTCGTAGTTCGCCGCGGATACTACCCCCCGTTCGGACTGCCCCCCCACGATGACACACCGGCCCTTCAGTGCCGGGTTGTCCAGCTCCTCGACGGAGGCGTAAAAGGCGTCCATATCCATGTGGAGGATCATACGATCAAAGCGGGCCTTTCACAGAGGGATATTTGAGGACCGTCACAGACGGCAGTACCCTGTATAATCCTTTTTTTGCCTGTAGTCTAGACCAATCCCGAAGGGTTGCCGGGAGGGGGTGAACTGACGGTCCGGCGGGGATGCGGTCCCATCTTCAGTATCAGCACAATGGCCAGGAGGAGGAGAACAGAAAAGCCGAGCCACACAAACCGGTAATTTCCCCACATGTCAAACGCCCAACCGGTCAGTGTGGGGCCGATGATCCCGCCTGCCGCGGCAAACCCCATCATGACACCCATCCTCGTGCCGAAGGTACGCGCGTCATAATACTCCCTGAGGATCGTCCCGCGCAGGACGGAGATCCCGCCGAATCCAGCGGGGAATGAGAGAAAAAAGAGGATAAGTCCCGGTTTCGCATGCACGAAGTTCAGCGCGAAGACCCCGAGGGCCATAAGGGAAAAAGCCACTGACGTGACGTACCGTTTGTCAAACAGATCTCCCAGCCACCCGAAGGCGAACCGCCCGACAATACTGATCAGCGGTATCGCGGCGGCTATGATGCCGGCGGTCGAACGGCCGATCCCCATGGTGCTCAGGTGGGGCATGATGTGAATCACCACCGAGGCGAGAACCATAAACCGCAGACCCTCGGCGAGATTGAGCAGGAGCAGTGACCTCTCCCTCAGCACGTCCCACAGCTTGACGGCCGCTCCGTCGCCTCTATCGCGGGGGACGGCTGGATCGTCAGGAGACACGCCGTCGGGAAGACAGCCGTACTGCTCAGGAGAATCGCGGACGACCAGTGCCAGCGGTATGCCGAACACCCACATCCCCAGCCCCAGAATAACCAAGGCCGTCCTCCAGCCGCAGGCATCGACGAGCCAGACGATCAGGGGGAGCATCAGGCCGCTGGCCCCGAATCCCGCCGACATGATACCGAGGGCCTTGCCGATATTCTTCCGGAACCACTGCGCAATGGCGGTCATGGTGACCACGCTGGTGCACCCGCCGCCCCCGAAGGCGATGAGGACCATGGCGCCGTAAAACATGAGGAGCGACTGGGTGGCACTCATGAGGATGAGGCCGGAACCCACGGTGATTGTACCGGCGATGAGGAGTTTCCGCGAGCCGAACCGGTCGACAAGAGCCCCGATCAATGGAGAGAGGATCCCCATCTCGAGACCCCGGAGGCTCGACGCGAATGAAACCTGGGTGTAGCTCCAGCCGAATTCTTTGACCAGCGGTTCAAAGAAGACGGTGAAACCGTAGAAGATCACGCTGCTCACGTAGAAGGCGATGAAAAAGCATGCTCCGACGATCCACCACCCGTAAAAGATTTGTAAGCCCATACGCTTCCCACAAAAACGTCCCCTGCCGCGGGTGATTCAGGAACCGCCGTGAGAATCCCGGCCCCGGGACCACGCCGACGAGATGACCTGTGCCCCTCTTCGTCACTGACTGCGACCGCCCATGATGATGGTGGCGTCAACGGCCGTGGGTACCCCCCCGGAGACCGCAAGGGGGTTGATATCCACCTGCTCGATCTCTTCGCATGACGCGCCGAGAGCACCCAGGCTGACAAGAAGATCGATCACCAGATCTTCCTGCAGCGGTGTCATTCCCCGAAAGCCTCCGAAAAGCTTGGCGCCCCTGATGCGACGGATAAGGGCGGCGGCTTCACTCCTGTCGAGAGGGGCGAGGGCGAAGGCGACATCCCTCTCGAGCTCCGAGAAGATCCCGCCCAGACCGAACATGACGCAGGGACCGAACTGATCGTCACGGAGGAAGCCGGCAATCAACTCATAGTCAGCCTTCACCTGCCTCTGGATCACGATCCGGCCACGGCCCTTCATGATTTTCTGCAGGTCTTCAAAGCTGCCCTTGAGATCGGCCGGTGTGGCGATCCCCAGGCGGACGAGACCCGCCTCGGTCTTGTGCACCCGGCCCGGAACGAGCCCCTTCAGGACAACCGGGAACCCCAGGACGGCCGCTGCATCTCCGGCTTCTGCGGCTGTAGAGACGATCCGCTCCTCGACCACGGGGACGCCACACGCCCCGAGAAGCTGTTTGCTCGCATACTCGTCCCAGATCCGTTCACCTTTACCCGCCCGCACGAGGTCTGAAATTTCAGGAGAGAGATCACCTGTATTCTCGACACTTCTTATAACCCCATCCCTCCGACGACGGTACCGCGACGCGGCGGCAAGGCATTCGACGGCCCGCGACAGCTCCCCGTGAACGGGGATCCCGCATCTCTGCGCCTCCTGTCGGAACATCCTGGCACCCTCACGGCGTCCGATCACCCACATGATCACCGTCTTCCCCTCTCTGTCGGCGATCTCTTTCATCTCCTGCATCCCCTGGAAATTCCGATACAAACCGGCAAAGTAGTGCATGAAGATCACATCCACCTGGGGGTCCTTGACAACAGCCGCGAAGGCGCTGGCAAAGGCGGGAAGGGGGCCCTTCAGGCCGAAGGCGGGAAAAAGATCGACGGGATTTGCAGGGGGAAGCCAGTCGGGAAAGATCGCGGCGAGCTCTCGTTTCGTCTCGGGGGAAAAGTGGGCGACCTTCAGGCCCTGTTCTTCGAGAAGATCACAGGAGAGGATACCGGCACCGCCGCTGAAGGTCAGAATCGCCGTACGACAGTGGGGAGGCGTCGCGGGGATCATCGCCAGGGCCCGGGCCAATTCCATCATCTGTTGAAAGTCGTGAGCAATCGTCACACCGGCCAGATCAAGCACACTGTCCTGAAGGCGGGCATTCCCCGCCAGACTTGACGTATGACTGAGGGCGGCCTGCGCCCCGGCGGAGCTCTTCCCTCCTTTCAGGACAACGATCGGCTTGGGCGATCTGGATGCGATCTCCACGAATCGCCGCCCCCGTGGAATCGATTCGAGATACAGGGCGATCGCGTCGGTTTCGGGATCGTCTATGAGGTATCCAAGGAGATCACACTCATCCACATCCGATTTGTTGCCGATGGAACAGGCCTTTCCCACACCAATGGAGCGCTCGCTCATCAGGTCCGCAAGGAATCCGGCGGAGAGCATCCCGCTCTGGACGATCAGTGAAATCCTCCCCGGGATCAGACCGTCCTCGTAGACCCGGGGGTGCATAAAGGAAAAGAAGTGCCTCCTGGGGATATCGACCAGCCCCATGCAGTTGGGACCCCAGATTCGAATACCCTCCCTTTTCCCAATTACCGTGCAACGCTCCTGAAGTTTTCTTCCCTCATCCCCGACCTCCGAAAAACCGGCGCTCTGGATCATGACCCGGCAGATCCCCTTCCGTCCGCATGCCTCCAGTGCCCCGGGGACGGCGGGGGCGGGAACGATGATGATGGCTAGGTCCACGGGACCGGGTATCTCCTCTACCGATGGGAAACAGCGAATTTTTTCAATCTCTGTATAATTCGCATTGACAGGGTAGATAATACCCTCATACCCATAGAGAAGATTTGTGATTATCTGGCTGCCCAGGCTGCCTTTGCGTTCACTGGCGCCGATAACGGCAATCGAATCCGGATGGAAAAAGGTCTTCATCTCTCTGCAATCTCGCTTCGGATGTAAAGATCGGTGTCGATCTGAGACAGGATCGTATCACCGATGTCATCAATATTCTGACAGGAAACACCCCCCGTCGTACGGACGCAACCATATGCCCATCAATCAATGCTGTCAACCCCTTTATCCGCTCTTTATCGCCACAAGGGCGCCTTCACGTACCCGGCAGGCAACAAATGGGACGTTGTTATTTTCATGAGAATCTGGTACTTTTCTACACAAGATATGTGAAGCGGCGATGGTCGGGATATCGAATCTTCACACCCACAATCAAATCTGCCGCCCGGAAGCACGTTTACCCGCCTATTAGTTGATTTGTTTCATGGCAGACTCCGGTTTCAGGAGGTGGAAAGATGATAAACTTCTCCCAGAAATCCAGAAATATCACAACGCTGTACCTCGTCGACAAAGAAAATCAGAAACTCGCCCCCAGACTGCGATCGGCCCTCCGGGGCAAGAAAGCGGTCCTGGTCATACCGACGCTTGCGACGGAATTCACGGCGGAAGAGAACCGACCCGTTTTTGTAAACATGTTGAAACAACTCGGCAAGGTCTCATATCTCAAAAAGATCATCTTCGGGCTTGATGCCGCTACCGACGCGGAAGCTGTTGAGCTGGCGGCCCTCCTCAAGGAATACGGGATACGCAACCATATCATACAGCACAACGAAGGCGAGCGGTTCAAGGAGCTGTACCGGAGGATCGACAGCTTCAGCCCCGGCTTCAGACAACCCGGAAAGGGCAGGAACATGTTCATGTCCTTCGGCGTGGCGCAAGCTATCGAGGCCAACTATGTCGGCGTCATCGATGCCGACATACGGACCTTCCACCGCAGGCAGCTCGACCGGCTTTTATACCCCGTCGTCGCCCTGAACTACCAGTTCTCGAAGGCCGCCTATATAAGGATCGGAGATAATCGCATGTACGGGAGGATAAAACGCCTCCTCCTCGACCCGTTTCTCCTTGCCCTCAAGCGGAAATTCCGGGAATCGGAAGAAGAAAAGTTCATAAACCTCATCGATTACCTGCTTGCGTTCAACTACCAGCTGTCGGGCGAAGTGGCGTTCGAAACCAACCTCCTCAAGCGGATGTATTTTGCCACCAACTGGGGGGTTGAGCTCTTTACCCTCATCGAGGCCTACCGGAAGGCGAACAACATAGCACAGGTACAGTTCTCTTCGGGGCCGTTCGAGCACAAGCACCAGTCTCTCTCGGTGGATGATCCGCAATCGGGGCTCTACAAGATGGCCACGGATATCGTGACCACCCTCCTCTGGACACTGGTGGTCGAAGAGGGGTTTGAGATATCGGATTACTTTGTCCGGGATATCACCGCGACCTACCTGAACATGGCCGATGAACTGATCAAAAAGTACTCAGAGAACGCATCCTTCTCGAATCTGGAGTACGACCGGGACGCAGAGGAGGCGATGGTAAAAGAGGTGTTCCGCGATGCCATTCTTGCAGCCGGGGAGTCCATCACCTCATCACCCCATCTCGTCTGTGATTCCCTTCTGCACCTCCTCGTCAGCGACAAAAGATTCAAGAAATATAAAGATGCCGGCTTGGTTGACGCCTTGATCGCCTACGAAGAAGAAAAGAGCAGGAACCGGATATTCGAAATTCCCCAAACCGTTTCGTGGGAACGGATTATCATGAAACAACCGGGCATCCTTGACGACATACGGGATGCCGTGAAAAAGGAGACGGCCTCCTTTGCCGCAAAGACCCGATAAATGAGGTTACGTAAGGAAACGGTATGAATGAAATCTTTGATGTGGTAGTCGGCATCCCCTCATATAACGAGGCAGCGACCATCGGTTACGTTACCAGGATAGCGGGAGAAGGGCTTGCCAAATATTTTCCGGACACGGCGAACGTCATCGTCAACTGCGACAACAACAGCATGGACGGCACGAAGGACACGTTCCTTGCCACACCCGTCCCCGAGAGAATCGAAAAGCGGTATATCACCACGCCGGAAGGGGTAAGGGGTAAGGGGAACAACTTCTACAATCTCTTCCGGTTTTGCAGGGACGTCCAGTCAAAGGTCATGATCGTCGTCGATGCGGACCTCCGGTCGATCACCCCGGACTGGATTAAATATCTCGGCTACCCCATAAAACGGGGACAGGATCTCGTCACCCCCCTCTATTCGAGGCACCAGTTCGACGGCACGATTACCAATCACCTGTGCTACCCCCTCGTATTCTCGCTCGCTGGAGCGGACGTCCGACAGCCCATAGGGGGGGACTTTGCCTTCTCTCCCCGGCTCTGCGCTCACTGGCTTGACCAGGAGTGGAACGACATGACAAGACAGTACGGGATCGACATTTTTATGTCGCTGAACGCTCTCTTCGGCGATTTCAAGATCTGCCAGTCAGGACTGGGAAACAAGATACATAACGCGAGCTCTCCGAAACTCGGCAGGATGTTCGAGGAGGTGATCTATACCCTCTTCTCGCTCCTCTTCCAACACCGCAAGACATGGCTTGAGACGCCGGTAGAGGATTTTTCCTACCCCTATCGCGAGACACGTCCGGTAGCCCGGTACGGACTGAAAAAGATGCTGGAGCCGCAGATGCTGTCAATCGATGCCATCGATCTGAAAGGCCAGTGCCGGAATGAGTACAATGCGTACCAGCACCTGCTCAAGCAGTACCTGAGTTCGTACGCCTACAACAGGATCCGCAGTATGTTCGCCATCGACTATTACGACATGGACATCATGCTCTGGTCACAGATCGTATATCGGCTCTTCTTCCTCTTCGGCGATGCATCGGAAGAGGAGCGGAAGGAAATCATTGACGCCCTGAAACCCTTGTACTTTGCGCGCAGTCTCACCTTCGACTACACGACCTTCCGATACAGCATCGACTTCGCTGAACAGGAGGTCAAGAATCAATCTCGGGCCTTTCTGTCTCAGAAGCCATACCTTCTGGGTCTGTATCTCCTGAAGGACCACATGTCGATGGCCGCCCGTCATTAGCTGGATCTGTCCGTACGAATCAGTTCGAGAACGGCCTCGCCCCATCCAGCCGGGCCGGGGCGGGTGGTACGGCGCAATCCGGGGATGTCCATCCCCGTCTCGTACGTCCCGTCCGATCTCTGAACGAGAACAGGATAATCCACAATCCTCAGAAAAGGCAGGTCGTTGGCGGCGTCCCCCAGACCTGCAATCAGGGCATCCGGATAACGCTGGCGGTACCAGCCTGCAAGGATACGTGCCGCTGTCCCTTTGTCATGGGGGCCGCTCAGATGATGAAACCTCCCGCCGCGGGTGAGCGTAAGTCCTTCTCCTGCAGTCACCTCTTCCAGCCGGGCCCACTGCTCCCTGTCTCCATCAAACAGAAACGGTTCATCGTATTCCCGCTCCTTTGCCCGTGCCGCCGCCTCAACTGAAAGACCCGCAAGACGCGCTACTTCCTCCACCGACAGAGAATGGAATCCCCTGACAGGCAGAGAGTGCTCCCGGGCGATCCTGTCAAGGAACACCGAGAGGCGGGCATAGGAAACGCCGATGTCGGTAATCAGGAATCTTTCCGTTCTCCTGGTATACGGGATGGGGAAGGAAAAGGATCCCTCCGGAACGAAAAGCCCGCCCCCGTTTTCCGAGATAAAGGGATGGTCATTCCTCAAATCCCGGCTGATGAACTCTATCTCGCTTCCCGTCTTGCTGCTTATCACGACAAGGGGGATCCGGAGGGCAGCTACTTCACGCAGGGCGCCGACGGCCGGGTGATAGGAGTATGTCTCGGCATCCAGAAGGGTACCGTCCAGGTCGGTAAAAATGATGATCATCGTTCCTTCTTTATAGGAAGGGTAGGTATCCCAAGGCGTTCTCCCGGATTCGCCCCGTCCCCTGTTAACAGAAGTGAGTGAGGGGCGGTTTGCCGATGGGAAAGACGTTGAACCCCATGGTAAAGAGATCCTCGTGATTGAGGATGTTCCTTCCATCGAAGATGAAGGCGGGTTTTCGCATCGTCTCATATATTCTGGTGAAGTCCATCGCGGCGTATATGTCCCATTCGGTCATAACGGCGATGGCGTCACACCCAACCGCCGCCTCATAGGGATCTTCGGCAAACGTTACCTGTCCCTGCACGTCGGCCAGATCCGCCTCGGCATTCACCAGTGCCCGGGGATCGGTAATCACCAGTTCGGCACGCTCTTCGAGAAGTCTTCTGGATACATATATGGCCGGGCTCTCCCGCGTATCCCCCGTATTGGCCTTGAAAGCGAATCCGAAGAGACAGATTCGCTTGGCGGCGAGCGTATTGAACATCGTTTCCAGCATGTTCAGGACGAAACGCTCCTTCTGGTAGTCGTTGATACGGACAACCCCCTCCCAGTAGGCTGCCACCTCATCGAGGCCGTACTGGCGGCACATATAGACCAGGCTGAGGATGTCCTTCTTAAAGCACGATCCTCCGAACCCGATGCTGGCGTTGAGGAACTTATCCCCAAGGCGGCTGTCCATCCCAATGATCCGGGCAACTTCGGTTATGTCCGCCTCCGTCTTCTCACACAGCGATGAAACGGCGTTTATCGAGGAGATTCTTTGGGCGAGGAAGGCATTCGACACGAGCTTCGACAGTTCGCTGCTCCAGATATTGGACGTTATGATGCGTTCTTGCGGCACCCAGTTGGCGTAGATCTCGACCAGCTCGTCCCTCGCCGTGAGCCCCTCCGGCGTCTCGCGCGATCCGATAAGAACCCGATCCGGATATTCCAGGTCACGGATTCCCGTTCCTTCGGCCATGAATTCCGGGTTGGAAAGGATATCGAAACGGACACCATTGGCGGTCGCGGTCAATATCCGCTCCATCGCCAGCGCGGTCTTTACGGGGAAGGTACTCTTTTCGACAATGATCTTCTGCGAACGTGACACTTCGCGTATCTGCCGGGCCGTCTTCTCCCAGTACTGAAGATCGGCCGCCATCCCGGCGCCGGCGCCGAAATCCTTCGTCGGTGTGTTCACACTGACGAAGATGATATCCGCCTCTTGTATCCCTTGATCGATCCGGTCGCTGAAGAAGAGGTTCCTGCCACGAGCCTCCTTTACAATCTCGTCGAGACCGGGTTCGTATATGGGAAGTGTGCCCGAGTTCCACGCGGCGATGCGCTTCGGATTGATATCAACGACTGTGACCCTGTACTGGGGGCACTTATGGGCTATCATCGCCATCGTCGGACCGCCCACGTACCCCGCCCCGATACACAGAATATTCTTTTCGAAGCCCATATCGTTCCCTCTCCAGAGTCACACACAGGGCAGGAACACACACAAAAGGAGCAAAGATCACAGAAAAACGGGGACAAGCCAGAGGCCCGTCCCCCATTTGTATTGGAGGCGGCAACCGGACTCGAACCGGTGAATAACGGTTTTGCAGACCGCTGCCTTAGCCACTTGGCTATGCCGCCAAAAAACTGGAGCGGGCGAACGGATTTGAACCGTCGACCTCAACCTTGGCAAGGTTGCACTCTACCACTGAGTTACGCCCGCCTGCTTTTCGAAAAGGCTTTCTTAATAAAATACGGCGTGGTTGTCAACGAAAACTTTTCATTTCCCGCCCGTTACTTCACGACCTTCTTTTTATAGAATTTCATGAAATAATCCGCTCCGGACCATACGGTCAGGACAAGGGCAAGAAAGAGGATCGCGATACCGACTGCATGCGCATCGATACCGAAGACGGTATCATAGTGTATCAACAGCGCCGATACCGCGATAACCTGACACAGCGTCTTCTGCTTGCCGAGCCGGCTCGCATCGATAACGATCCCCTCGGCCGATGCGATACTCCGCAGGCCGTCTACCAACAGGTCCCGCATGATGATGATGGCGACGATCCACGCCGGGATCCTGCCGATGGGGATCATCATGATCATGGCGGTAGTCACGACGAGCTTGTCCGCCACGGGGTCCAGGAACTTCCCCATCGTGGTCACGATATTGTACTTTCTTGCCACGTATCCGTCCAGCAGGTCCGTAATGGAGGCCATGATGAACAGGACGGCAATCACCATGCTCAAGATTTTCCCGGGAGAGATAAGCAACAGAAATAATACCGGAATCACCGCAAGCCTGATGAGTGTGATGCTATTGGGAAGATTGAATATCTCGTTTCTCCCCGTTGGCACGGTCAATCTACCGAATGTGTCTTTCAGGAAGCGTCGCATCTTATCCCTTCGGAACCTTGCGCCAGTCGTCCAGAAACCGCTCGATACCGATATCGGTAAGCGGATGTTTCGCCAGCTGCTGTATGACCTTAAAGGGAATCGTGGCGATATCGGCACCGAGAAGCGCGGCCTGGAGGACGTGCAGGGGATGTCTGACACTGGCAACGATAACCTCGCAGTCGAAGGCGTAGTTATCAAATATGGCCAGTATCTGCTCCACCAGATCCATTCCCGTGTGGGAGATATCGTCAAGCCTCCCTATGAAGGGGCTGACATACCGCGCCCCCGCCTTGGCGGCCATCAGGGCCTGCACCGGCGAGAAGATCAGGGTCTGGTTTACATTAATTCCCAACTCCGATAATGTCCGGGTAGCCTTCAATCCCTCCGTCGTCATGGGAACCTTTATCACGACATTCTCGGCCATTTTTGCCAGATTCTTCCCTTCGGAGACCATCCCCTCGGCATCTTCACTCACCACCTCAAGGCTTACCGGTCCCGTTACTATGGCCAATATTTCTTTGACGACGGTATTAAAATCCTTCTTCTCCTTCGCCACAAGAGAGGGGTTCGTCGTGACACCGTCAACCATACCCAGTTTCAGCCCTTCTTTGATCTCATCAATATTACCGGTATCGATAAAAAACTTCATACGCTTCGTTCTCCTCAACTATTCTCTCTCTTGTATTGTTCAAAACACTCCTTGCTGCAGAAATACAGCGTCTTGCCGTTCAGGATGGCTTTGTAGGCATTGTTTATCGGAACATACGTACCGCAGTATGGATCCTTGACGAGGTCCTCCCCCTTTATCCGGGGCGTTTCCCCGGAAGCACCCCCCGAGACCCTCTCCGCCGGAGCGAACAGGGATTTCAGAAAGCGATATACCACATATACGATAATACCTGCAATTACTAACCGGATCATCTCAAACCCCGGGGCGGTCCCACGCACCGCTCAGCAATTCGACCGCACTGTCATCCTCGACCCTGTCCAGCAGGCCCCCCACGGAAACGCCGAACGCAGGATGTATGACATGGGGGGCTATCTCATCCAGAGGAATAAGTACAAAGCGTCGTTTATGGAGACGAGGGTGCGGTATGGCAAGGCCGTCCTCATTGATAACCGCCTGTCCGTAGAGGAGGATATCGATATCGATGATCCGCGGCCCCCATCTTTCCTCCCTCACTCTTCCCATCCTGTCCTCTACACCGAGAACGCCATCCAAGAGGGAATGTGGTCCAAGTGCGGTTCGTATCTCGATGACACCATTGACGAACCATTCTTGTTTGGCAAGTCCCACCGGCTGGGTTCGGTACAGCGATGAGCGCCTCAGGACCGTGACGCCGTCTATCTCAGATACTCCCCTCGCCCCAGAAGCACAATTGAGGGCAGGATCCCCCATGTTGGATCCTATGCCCAGAAAACAGATCACGCCATCATCCACGAGGGCACCCTTTGCCCTAACCCTTCAGGCCCAGGACATCCTGCATATCGTACAGACCGTTCCCCTGGTCCACAAGCCACACTGCCGCCCGGATCGCCCCCCGGGCGAAATTATCGCGGCTGTGGGCGCGGTGGGTAAACTCCAGACGCTCCCCCATGCCGCCGAAGAGTACCGTGTGCTCGCCGACGATGTCGCCGGCCCTGACGGTATGAACGCCGATCTCGGCCTGCGGCCGCGCACCTACCATCCCCCTGCGTCCGTATACACCGACTTTCTCGATATCCCTGTCAAGGGCCTGTGCGACGATCTGGGCCATCTTTACGGCCGTTCCGCTGGGCGCGTCCTTCTTCTGGTTGTGATGCGTCTCGACAATCTCAACGTCATATCCGTCGCCCAGGATAGCAGCCACGTCCTTGAGGACTCTGAACATGACATTCACGCCGACGCTCATGTTGGGGGCCAGGACACACCGTACCTCCTTGGAGAACCCGGCGACCTGTTCCATCTCATCCGGTGTGAACCCCGTGGAACCGATAACGATGGCCTTGCCGTGCCCGGCCGCCATCCCGAGATGATCGAGAGAGGCGGTATGACTGCTGAAATCGATGACGACGTCGCCCCGGCCGATACACGCACCCAGGGAACCTTCCAGAACCACGCCCGTTTTTCCCAGCCCCAGGAATGCCCCAATGTCGGTCCCAATGAGCGGATGTCCCTTCTGCTCCACCGCTCCCGCCAGCTCCATCCGGTCGTCGCCGTGGACAAGGGTGGCGATGCGCCCCCCCATTCTTCCGGCGGCTCCGGTAACGATTACCTTTATCACGGCGTTCGCCCTCACCGGATCAGACCGTAATCGGTCATGATCTTCTTCAATTTCTGACGGTTCACATCCGACAGCTTGTACAGGGGGAGCCTGATCTCGTCTTCGATCTTCCCCATCATAGCCAGGGCGGTCTTGACCGGAATGGGGTTGGTTTCCAGAAAACACCCTTCCATGATCGGGCTCATCCGGAAGTGGAGATTGCGGGCCTTCTCCAAGTCTCCCGCCTCAAAGGCATCGATCATGGCCGCCATATCTCCCGGGATGATGTTGGATACGACGGAGATGACTCCCTTTCCCCCTACCGCAAGGATGGGAAGAACGGTAAAGTCATCGCCTGACAGGACATCGAAATCGTCACCGCATAATTCCACGACCTTGCTTATCTGCTTGAGATCCCCCGTGGCCTCCTTTACGCCGACGATGTTACTGATCTTCGCAAGTCGCGCGGCGGTCTCCGGCAGGATGTTCACCCCCGTTCTGCTGGGGACATTATAGGGGATGATCGGGACAGGCACGGCCTCGGCCACCGCCTTGTAGTGCTGATACAACCCCTCCTGCGTCGGTTTGTTGTAATACGGGGTGACCAGGAGCGTCCCGTCGGCCCCCACCTGGTACGCGTGCTCGGTAAGCCGTATGGCCTCTTTCGTACTGTTGGAGCCGGCCCCAGCAATGACGGGGATTCTCTTCCTGACGGCATCAATGGTGATCTCGACGACCCGGTCATGTTCCTCATGGGACATCGTTGCGCTCTCTCCCGTCGTACCGCAGGGAACGATTCCGTCGGTCCCAGCCTCTATCTGAAACTCGATCAGTTCCCTGAGCGCCTCTTCGTCCACCTCTCCGTTCTTGAACGGTGTTACGATCGCGACTATCGCCCCTTTAAACATACGCACTCCTCCTGTTGAAGATTTTTCTCGTTTCCACCGAACATCCTCCCCTACCGCAGGAAATCCGGGATACTCTCACCCCTTACCAGGTCTTCGCGGGTTTCCCTGGTTCGTATCACGTGGAACCTATCATCCCTGACAAGCACCTCCGGAATTCTCGGCCGTGAATTGTAATTCGAAGACATCGAGAAACCGTAGGCACCTGCACTCATAACCGCCATGAGCTCTCCCTGCTCCAGCCTGGGAACGGTTCTTCCCCGGGCGAGGTAATCCCCCGATTCACAGATCGGGCCGACCACATCAGAAAGAATCTCTTCCCGTTCCTTGAGCTCGACTGGCTGGATCCTGTGGTACGAATTGTACAGGCTGGGTCTCAGGAGATCATTCATCCCGGCATCGACGACAATAAACCTCTTGTCCGCATTGGTTTTCGTATAGAGGACCTCGGAGACCAGAATGCCCGCATTCCCGACGATCACCCTCCCCGGCTCAAGGATGAAGGTGCAATCGATATCCCGCACCTTCTCCATGATGGCCCGTGCGTAATCCGTCGGATGGGGCGGCGTTTCCTGATCGTACGTGATCCCCAATCCTCCCCCCAGATCCAGATACCTGATCCCGATGCCCTCACTGCGGAGGGACACGATCAGGTTCTTCAGGCGGTCCAGCGCATCGACGAAGGGGGCGACCTGCGTGATCTGCGATCCGATATGGCAATCCACCCCGATGACCTCCGTATGACTTAGCCGTTCGGCACGCCGGTATTCCTCAAGGGATCGTTTGATATCAATTCCGAATTTATTCTCTTTCATGCCGGTGGATATGTGAGGATGTGTCATGGGATCCACGTCGGGATTGACCCGTAACGATATCCGTGCAACGGCGCCCATCCTTCCGGCGCATGCATCAATCGCCTCGAGTTCCTGCGAGGACTCAACGTTGAACATGAGGATGTCGCTCTCCAGGGCGTACCGGATCTCCTCTTCTTTCTTGCCGACCCCGGAATAGACGATCTTGCGGGGATCGGCTCCGGCCTCGAGGGCCCGGTAGAGTTCGCCCCCGGAGACAATATCCACGCCTCCTCCTTCATTGATGAATATCCTGAGGATGGCCCCGTTGGAATTTGCTTTTGCAGAAAAGCAGATCATGTGCGGTATATCCACAAACGCTGAATCGAAGACCTCGAAATGTCTCTTGAGCGTCCGGTGGCTGTACAGATAGAAGGGTGTCCCCACCGCCTGTGCCACCGTGGAAACCGGCACCTCTTCACACCACAGTCGATTGTCTACGTAATGAAAATAATGCATGCGGTACCCGTTCCACGCTCAGGGGATATCGATCTCCACGGTGTTCGATTCTTCTCCGCATATGTCAGAGGACGTGCATATCACCACCCGATAGGAATAGGAAAATCCTCTCCTGATGGTGGTGTCCACATATCTGAATCTCCCCTCCTCCTTCGATCGTGCATCGCGAAGCGGCAGATATTTCACAATGGCATATATGCGGGGACAATTCGGGCAATCGCCGCTCCCCTTCTGTAACGCACTCCTGAAGATCCTCGCCTCTCCCGCGCGATCCCACTCACCGGGGATGCCCCATCCCAGGATGGCCCTTCCCCCGTCGACAGACACTGCAAGATCGGAGACCTTCCCGGGATAACTCGCATGAGGATAACGCGGATCCGCCTTCTTCCCGCAGCCGGCGCAGAGCAGGGCCATAAAAAGTATTGCGGATATGAGAAATCCCCATCCTCTGTTCCTCTGTATCATACGCAGACCTCTCCCTATCGGATTTTACGTTCCGTAGATTCTATCTCTGCTATTCTCCTAAGCACTGCCTCCCTGGCCGTGCCACCGATGATGTTCCGCGCGTTGATCGAATCTTCTACCTTCATAGAGGTAAAGATACCCGTGTCGACATCACTCCAGAACAGACGGATCTCTTCTATGGTCAGGGAGGGCATGTCCTTCCCTTTCTCAACGCAGTACCCCACGAGGCGTCCCACGATACCATGCGCCTCCCTGAAGGGGACCCCTTTCATCACCAGATAGTCCGCAACATCCGTCGCCGTCGAGAACCCCCCCCCGGCGGCCTCCAGCATCCTGTTGCGGTTGAATGTCATGTTTTCCGCCATATCCGCAAGAACGGCAAGTGAGCTTGTGACCGTGTCGACCGCATCGAAGAGCGGCTCTTTGTCCTCCTGGAGATCCCGGTCATAGGTCATGGGGAGCCCCTTCAGAACAGTCAGTATCGCCATCAGATCTCCGTAAACGCGGCCGGTCTTCCCCCGTATCAGTTCAGCCACATCGGGATTTTTCTTCTGGGGCATGATGCTGCTCCCGGTGGTGAAGGCATCGGACAGATCAACAAATCCAAACTCAGCACCGGACCAGAGGATCAGGTCTTCGCAGAAGCGGCTCATGTGCATCATCAGCATCGAAGCGTCGAAGATGAATTCCGCAACGAAGTCCCGGTCCGAAACCGCGTCCATGCTGTTTCTTGAGACCTTCGGAAAAGCGAGCAGCTCAGCCGCATACTCCCGGTCGATGTGGAACCCCGTCCCCGCCAGGGCAGCCGATCCCAGGGACATGATATTAATCCGCTCCCGGCACTCTTCCAGGCGCTGGGCATCCCGGTCCAGCATCTCCCAGTAGGCGAGGAGGTAATGTGCCAGGAGGACCGGTTGCGCCCTCTGCAGGTGCGTGTACCCGGGGAGAATGGTATCGATCTCCCGCTTGGCCACCCGAACGAGGGACCCCTGGAGATGTACGACCAGATCAAGGATATGGTCCACCTCGTCCCGGAGGTACAGGCGCATGTCGAGTGATACCTGATCGTTCCTGCTCCGGGCCGCGTGGAGCTTTCCACCCACCTCGCCGATACGCGCTATCAGGGCCGTCTCTATCGCCATGTGGATGTCCTCCAGGTCGGAGGAGAGGGGGAGTGTCCCCGCATCCAGTTCTTTCAGTATATCCTGGAGACCGGAGATGATCTCCCCGGCATCATCCGAAGAGATGATACCCTGTGCGGCAAGCATGCGGCAATGCGCAATACTCCCCGCAATGTCGTACGGATAAAGTCTCCTGTCGAAATGGAGGGAGGAGGTGAACTCCTCCACCCCTTTGTCGGTGGGTTCCGAAAACCGCCCCCCCCACGGTTTCTTCTGTCCGGACATCGTTGAACTCCCCCGTACCGCCGGTTATTTTTTCAACAGCGCCTGCATCTTCAGCCTGAGCGCATTGAGCCTGATGAATCCCGTGGCATCTTTCTGATCGTATACGTCATCTTCTTCAAAGGTCGCCAGCTTCTCACTGTAGAGAGACACCGGGGCCCTGACGCCCACCGGGGTGCAATTCCCCTTGTACAGCTTCAGGCGAACGGTCCCGGTCACATCCCGTTGTGCCTCGTCGATCATCCTCTGGATCATCTCCCTCTCGGGGGAATACCAGAATCCATTGTATATGATCTGCGCATACTTGGGCATGATGGAATCGCGTATGAGCATCGCCTCCCGGTCCATCGTGATCGTCTCCATGGCCCGGTGGGCCGTCCAGAGGGCCGTACCGCCCGGCGTCTCATAGATCCCTCTCGATTTCATGCCGACGAAACGGTTCTCCACCATATCCACCCTGCCGATGCCGTTCTCCCCGGCAAGGGTGTTCATGTGATCCAGGAGCTGTGCGGGGGTCATCGCCGTGCCGTCGATCGCCACCGGGTTCCCCTTTTCAAAATCAATCTCCACATAGGTAACCCGGTCCGGGGCATTCTCGGGGGAGACGCTCATCACGAACATCTCTTCGGGCGGCTCCTGCCACAGATCTTCAAGGACCCCCCCTTCATGGGAGATATGGAGGAGGTTCCGGTCTTCGCTGTACGGGCTCTTTTTCGTCATCCGTATCGGGATCTTGTGTTTCTCCGCATAGTCGATCATCGATTCCCGGGAACGGAAGGTCCAGTGCTCGTCTTTCCACGCCGATATGATCTTGATGTTCGGATCGAGCGCCATGTAGGTCATCTCGAACCTGACCTGGTCGTTCCCCTTGCCGGTAGCCCCGTGACAAACGGCATTCGCTCCCTCCCGGTGTGCGATCTCGATCTGCCGTTTCGCCACGATCGGCCGCGCCAGTGAGGTGCCCAGAAGGTACCTTCCCTCATATATCGCATTGGCCCGCAGGGCGGGGAAGACGAAGTCCCTCACGAACTCCTCCCTCAAATCTTCCACGTACGCCTTGACCGCCCCCGTGGCGATCGCCTTTTCCTTCAGACCGTCAAGCTCCTGCTTCTGCCCCAGATCGCCGGTGAGGGTGATCACCTCACACCCATACGTCTCGATCAGCCACCTGACAATCACGGAGGAATCGAGTCCGCCGGAATATGCCAGGACTACCTTCTTGATATCGCTTTTCACTTCTCATCTCCTCCAGACATAAGAATTTCCATAATCGCCTTCTGCACGTGCAGGCGGTTTTCCGCCTGATCGATCACCACGGACTGCGGCCCGTCTATCACACCGGCGGTTATCTCCTCACCACGGTGAGCGGGCAGGCAATGCATGACGATGGCATCGTCCTTCGCGCACCGGATCAGTTTCTCGTTGACCTGATATCCCCGGAATGCCGCCATCCTTTTTTGATGCTGGTCTTCCTGCCCCATACTGGCCCAGACGTCCGTATACACGACGTCGGCGTCAGAGAGTGCATCGGCAGGGATACGCAGCAGTTCTATCCCTCCTCTTGCCTCACGGATCCCCCTCTTCAGGATCCCTTCATCGGGTTCATACCCTTCGGGACACGCAATAGACAGGCGAAAAGGGAGGCGGGCCGCTGCGTTGATCCATGAGTTCGTCATGTTGTTCCCGTCCCCCACATAGGCTATCTTCAGCCCTTCATATCCACCCTTCTTCTCTATAATGGTGAAGAGATCACTCAGGACCTGACAGGGATGCAGCAGGTCCGTCAATCCGTTGATCACGGGGATGGTGGCGCAGCGGGCGAACTCCTCGACCATTTCGTGACCGAATGTCCGAATCATGATACCGTCGAGGTAGAGTGACATGATCCGCGCCGTATCAGAGACCGGTTCCCCCCTTCCCAGCTGGATATCGCGCCGGCTCAAGAATACTCCCGCCCCTCCCAATTGGTGGATCCCCGCCTCAAAGGACAGACGGGTCCGTGTCGATGACTTGTCAAACAACATCCCCAGGGTCTTCCCCCGCAGGGATTCGTGAGCTACGCCTCTGTGCAGGAGGTTCTTCAGTCGCTGTGCCCTCGTGAATATCTCATGAATATCGTCGACATCGAGATCGTAGATCGTGAGCAGGTCTTTTTTCATAGGTCTCGCATCACCCCGTCCAGGACAGCACACGCGCGGTCCACATCCTCTTTTGTGATGATCAGGGGAGGGACAAACCGCAGGACGTTTCCGCAGGTGCAGTTCAGGAGCAGTCCCCGCTCCATGCACCCTCTCACGATACCCGCACCTTCGACAGAGAGCTCCACACCGATCATGAGGCCTCTCCCCCTTACCTCCCTCACTATGGCATGCTCTCCTTTCAGTTCCTCAAGTCTCTTGAAAAGGTACGCCCCCACCTCCCGGCAGTTATCCAGGACACCCCCGTTCAGCAGGGTTTCCATGACCGCAAGCCCCGCCGCCATGGCGAGGGGGTTCCCTCCAAAGGTGGAGGCATGGCTCCCCGGCGTAAAGGATGCCGCAACCTCATCAGTAGCCAGCATGGCTCCGACTGGGAACCCGTTCCCCAGGGCCTTGGCCAGCGTCATGATATCGGGGGCAACACCGCTCTTCTCGTAGGCGAAGAGGTCTCCCGTGCGCCCCATCCCCGTCTGAACCTCGTCCAGTATCATGAGGACACCCTTGTCGTCGCAGATTCTTCGCACCCCTTCCAGGTACCCTTCCTCCGGGACTCTGATCCCTCCCTCGCCCTGGATAACTTCCAGCATGACGGCGCAGACATCCTCCGTGACGGCCCGCTCGAGCGAAATCAAATCGTCGTAAGGGACATAGTCAAACCCGGTCGGGAGGGGATCAAAGCCGATCTGGAACCGTTCCTGCCCCGTTGCCGTGAGCGTGGCCAAGGTCCGGCCGTGGAAGGAATTCCTCATGCTTATGATGCGATACTGACCCCCATCCGTCCGTCCATGGGCGTATTTGCGCGCCACTTTGATGGCCGCCTCGTTCGCCTCCGCTCCGCTGTTGCAGAAGAATGCCTTGTCCGCAAAGGAGTGTTCCACCAGGAGGGCGGCAAGGCGGATCTGGGGTTCGATGTGGTATAGATTGGAAACGTGCATCAGGGTCTCAGCCTGCGCGCAGATGGCCGACGACACCTGGGGGTTGGAGTGGCCGAGGGCGCATACGGCGATCCCAGCCAGGAAGTCGAGGTATTCCTTTCCCTCCGCATCCCACACCCGCGCCCCCTCACCCCGCACAAGGACAATCGGCAGGCGTGCGTACGTACCCATGATGTACTCATTCGATTGAGCAATCAGTTTTTCCATTATCAGGTTACCGCCTCCAGGCATGTTCAGTCCCCCACTACCTCCGTCCCGATTCCCCTGTCGGTAAATATCTCCAGGAGAATCGCATGATCCAGGCGTCCGTCGATGATGTGGGTCTTCTCCACGCCCCCCCTCAGGGCCTTGAGGCAACACTTTACCTTGGGATACATCCCTCCGTCTATCGTTCCGTTTTCGATCAGTTCGCCGACCTGTTCGGCATTGATGGAATGTATCAGGCGTTTCTTTTCATCAAGGATACCCTCCACATCGGTCAGGAGAACCAGCTTCTCGGCCCCGAGGGCGGAGGCTATTTCTCCTGCGACCACGTCCGCATTGATGTTATACGTCTCACCCCTCTCACCGGCGCCGGTGGGGGCTATCACGGGGACAAACCCGTCCCGTACCAGAGATGTGATAAGACCGGGGTTGATCTTCCTGACCTTTCCCACCAGCCCGATGTCGATAATCTCCGGCGGGGTGTCTTTCGCCTTGTCATCACTCAGAAAGTATTTTTCCGCCTCTACGATATTCCCGTCCTTACCGCTCAATCCAACGGCCCTGCCGCCGTGGTTGTTGATCAGTCCCACGATCTGCTTGTTGAGCTTGCCGGCCAGGACCATCTCGACGATATCCATCGTCTCTTCATCCGTGACCCGCATCCCTTTTATGAATTTCGAGTCCTTCCCCAATTTCTTGAGCAGCAAGCTGATTTGAGGCCCGCCGCCGTGGATGATCACCGGATTGATCCCGATATACTTCATCATGACGACATCCCTGGCGAACATCTCTTTGAGGCTTTCATCCTCCATGGCGTGGCCGCCGTATTTGATAACGATGGTTTTTCCGTAAAAGCGCCGTATGTACGGCAGGACCTCCAGGAGGATATCCGCCTTTTCCATCGGTTCCTTCAGATCGTTCGAATGCATAGCTCCTCCACATCTGGGCCGGAAACTCATCGGCCGTCAGACCGCACATCTTGGTTACAGGACGTACCGGCTGAGATCCTCGTCCTCGATGATGTCTTCCAGCTTGTCCATCACATACTCGGCGTCGATGGTTACCTCCCTCTCAGCAACCGCCATGTCGGGGGCGTCGAACGATATCTCCTCCAGGAGTATCTCCATCACTGTGTAAAGCCTCCTGGCACCTATATTCTCCATCCGGTCGTTCACGAGGGCCGCGACCTCTGCGATCTGGGCGATCGCCTCATCCTGAAATACGAGCCGTATCCCTTCCGTGGCCATCATCTCCGTGTACTGTTTCACCAGCGCATTGTGAGGTTCCGTCAGTATCCGTATGAAATCCTCTTTCTCGAGCGGATCGAGTTCGACCCGTATCGGGAATCGTCCCTGCAGCTCCGGGATAAGGTCGGAGGGTTTGGAATGGCTGAAGGCGCCTGCAGCGATAAAAAGGATGTGATCCGACCTGACCATGCCGTATTTGGTGTTTACCGTAGATCCTTCCACGATGGGAAGAAGGTCCCTCTGGACACCCTCCCGGGATACGTCGGGCCCGTGCGAGGAATCCCCCCCCACGATCTTGTCAATCTCGTCGAGGAATATGATTCCCGATTGCTCAACCTTTTCCAGTGCCGTCCGGGTGACCTTTTCCATATCGACAAGTTTCTGCGCCTCCTCATCTGCCAGCATGTCGACCGCTTCGGCAACCCTGACCTTCCTCTTTTTCTTCTTCTGGGGAAACATATTGCCGAACATTTCCTTGATGTTCATCCCCATATCCTCGACACCTGACGTCGAAAAGATCTCTATCATGGGACCTGAGGGGCTCTCCGTCACCTCGATCTCCACGATCCGTTCGTCCAATTTCCCTGCGCGGAAGAGACGACGAAGCTTTTCACGTGTCTCGTTACGGGGGCCATCCCCCTGAGCGGCCGCATCATAACCGGGCATAACGAGAAGGGTGTCTCCGTCTTCCGGTGATTCACCCGGCTCCCTCTCCCTGCGCTTGAGGGGAAGGAGTATATCGAGGATCCGCTCCTCGGCAATCTCAAGTGCCCTGGTTTTGACATTCTCCTGTTCCTCTGATTTGGCCATATTGATCGCCAGTTCAATCAGGTCTCTGATCATCGATTCGACGTCCCGGCCGACGTACCCCACCTCGGTAAATTTCGAGGCCTCTATCTTCAGGAAGGGGGAATTGTCAAGCCTGGCAAGCCTGCGCGCGATCTCCGTCTTCCCCACTCCCGTGGGACCGATCATAATGATATTCTTGGGTGCGATCTCTTCACGCAGCTCTTCCGAAACATTCTGCCGCCGCCACCGGTTTCTGAGCGCAACGGCAACCGCCCTTTTGGCGTCGTGCTGGCCGATAATATATTTGTCCAATTGAGAAACCGTCTCTCGCGGTGTTAAATTCGTCGATGGCATGCGATCTTACCTGTCTTTTACTTTCTTATCTTTTTTCGATCCTGTCTGTTTTCTATCGTCTTCTGGACCCGTCCCGGCGATATCCAGTTCCTCGACCCGGATCCTGTCATTCGTGAATATACAGATATCTGCGGCGATACGCATCGCCTCTTCAACGATATCCTTCGCGCTGAGTCTGGAATATTTGACCAGGGCCCTCGCCGCAGCCAGGGCATACGGACCGCCCGATCCAATCGCCAGGACCTCGTCGTCCGACTCTATCACATCTCCATTTCCGGATATAATCAGGAAATCCACGTCACTCACCGCTATCATCAGGGCCTCGAGATGCCTCAGGACCCGATCCGTCCTCCAATCCTTGGTCAGTTCGACCGCCGCGCGCAAGAGATTGCCGTTGTGCTGTTCGAGTTTCTGATCGAAGCGGTCAAAGAGGGTGAAGGCGTCCGCCGTGGCACCGGCAAAACCCACGATCACTTTATCGTGGTACAACCTTCGAACCTTCCTCGCTCCATGCTTCAGGGCTATCGTATCGAGGGTCACCTGTCCGTCGCCCGCAACGGCTACCTTTCCCTTGTGTCGCACCGCTACTATGGTTGTTCCCCGTATCTCCTGCATGGCATCTATTCTCCTCGCGCCCGTGGGTGGCTTTTGTCGTACACTTCCATCAGGCGTGCCACACTGACGGACGTGTATTTCTGGGTGGTCGACAGACTTTCGTGCCCCAAGAGCTCCTGTATGACCCTCAGATCCGCACCCGCGTCCATAAGGTGGGTCGCAAAGGTATGTCTGAGGGCGTGAGGGCTTATCTTCTTCCCGATACCGCCGAGGGTCATGTACTTGTCTATAATTCTCCCGACACTCCTCGGTGTCAATCGGGAACCTGCCCGATTGAGAAAGAGAGGGGTGTCATTACCCACCTTTGGTGCACCCCTCCCTGTGTCGGCCCTGTTATCAAGATACTCTCTCAGGATCGATAGTGCGGGACCGCCGATGGGAACGATCCGCTCCTTCCTTCCCTTTCCCCTGACCTTTACCACCCCATGTGAAAAATCGACATCGGCCACATTCAGACCAGTCAGTTCGCCGACGCGTACCCCTACCGAATACAGAAATTCGATAATAGCCCGGTCCCTGAGTCCCGATACACCGGGTTCGAACTTCACCTTCAGGAGAGAAAACACCTCGTCTATGCTCAGAAATGAGGGGAGGTATTTGTCCGTCTTCGGTGCCTGGATCATCTGGGCGGGGTTATACCTGACCACTCCTTCCCGGAGGAGAAAGGCAAAGAACGCCCTCAGGCTTGCCACCTTTCGCGAAACCGTTGTCCTCTTCCTCTTCCCCCGGTAGAGAGAGGCGAGAAACGTCCGCACCACCACCTGATCGATGTCACAGGGTCTACTCACCCCGTTTTCGAGAAGGAACACCCTGAACTGCTCCAGGTCGGACAGATAACTCCTCCTGGTATGATACGACAGGTTCCTTTCAACCTCCACATAGATGCCGAATCTCCTGATGGCATCTTCTATCCCCACATCTTTCATCGTCACGTCAGGCCCGTTTCCCGGAATATCTTCTGACACCCGCATAATAACAGCAGTATGAATTTGCAAAGTTGTTATCAAAGACCCGTGTCCGTCCGTCACTGAAGGCTACCCTTACGTAGGACATTCCGCCCAGCACACCGGAATTTCTCTCTTCCACCACAACGCCGGGCCCCCACTCGGGAAACCGGGAATGGAATACCTGATCGCCAGTCTTGAGGTACAGCCGCCTCATTTCCTCTTTCATAGCAATCCTCCTCAGCCTCCGAACAACACCCGGCTTGCAGACCGACATTCCGGGTCCCCACGCCACCTGTGAACAAGAAGCCTCCCTCGGTATCCCGACCACGCCGTGACAGATCTCTTACATCTTATATTTTCCGAAATCTTCGGAAGAGAGGTTCTCGAGGAACTCCTTGAGCTGCTCCTTGGTATATTTGTTCAAGTCACGAGTTTTGCTTCCGAAATCGACACTCGTTGATTTCTCAATTACCTTCTCATCTATAAAGATGGGGGCATTGGCCCGCAGCGCAAGGGCGATCGCATCGCTCGGACGTGAATCGATCGTAATGGGCACCTCGTCCTTCAGGACATGTATGACGGCAAAGAAGGTATTGTTTCTCAGGTCATTGATTACAATCTTGATGACCTTCACCTCAAGGGTATTCAAGATCTCGTTCATGAGATCATGCGTCATCGGCCGGGCCAGATTGACCCCTTCCATTTGCGTGGCTATGGCGCTCGCCTCAAACAGGCCTATCCATATGGGAATCGCCCTCTTCTCCTCCAGATCCTTGAGAATCACTATGGGGGTACTGGTCACCGGATCCATAGCCAGTCCGAACACCCTTACCTCTACCAACATGGCCCCCTCCCTTACAGCATCTCTCCTCTCAGGGAATGCATGTGGGCTCGTACGATCTTGACCCGCACTGTCTTACCGGCCAAGGTCTCGTCACCTGTAAGATTGACGATCTTATTGCCTCTCGTTCTGCCGGTAACATCGACACTGCTCCCCTTGCTGAAGCCCTCTACCAGCACATCCTCCACCCGCCCCTCCATGGTTCGGTTTTTCTCAAAGGTATGCCGTTCCTGGAGCGATTGAATCAGGGACAAGCGCTCACGCTTGATCTCTTCCGCAACCTTCTCGTCGTACCCTTCCGAAGCGGTTCCGCTCCTGTCACAATATCTGAAAGAAAAAGTATTATCAAATCTTACTTCTTCCATAAGGTCAATAGTTTTTTGAAAATCATGCTCCTTTTCCCCCGGGAATCCGACAATAATATCAGAGGTGATGCTGATCTCCGGGCAAGCGTCCCTCACCATGCCAACCTTTTTCAGGTACTCTCCAACAGTATACCCCCTTTTCATTTTCTTCAACACATAATCCGAACCCGCCTGCACCGGCAGATGGATATGCTCACACACCTTGTCAAGACCGGCGAAGCAGGCCGCGAGATCATCCGAAAGGTCTTTCGGATGCGACGTGGTGAAGCGGATCCTCTCGATTCCCTCCGTGCCGTTGATCATCCGCAACAAGGCGGGAAAATCGATGCCCTCTGATAGTCCGCTGCCATACGAGTTGACATTCTGTCCCAGGAGCGTTACCTCCCTGATGCCGTTTTCGGCAAGAAACCCGATCTCATCGAGTATATCGATGCTCTGCCTGCTCTCTTCTCTCCCTCTCACATACGGCACGATACAGTAGGAACAAAAATTGTTGCATCCCTGCATAATCGTGACAAAGGCACTTATCCTTCCACCGGAAGGGAGGGTTCTAATCCCCAACGACCGGACCGGTTGATGAAAAGAAGTATCCGCGACTCGAGATCTCCTGTCTCGAACTGATCCCACTATCCGGGCGAGGCGATGGAGATTGTGCGTGCCGAGGACGAAATCGAGATAGGGGGCCTTCCTGAAGAATCCGTTCCCCAATTCCTGGGCAAGGCATCCGGCCACACCCATGATGAGATCCGGATTTCTTCTCTTGAATCTTTTCAACCTCCCCAGCTCACTGTATGCCTTCTGGGCGGCCTTCTCCCTCACGCTACAGGTGTTAATGATGATAATATCCGCACCGGCGGCCTCATCGACCCGCACATAGCCCTCATCGCACAAAAGTTGTCCCATCTGTTCGGAATCATGAACATTCATCTGACAGCCAAAGGTATGAATGTAAAACGTTCCTGAGGACATAGACATCACCTGTGTTCCGTTACGAGTTCGGACTGGAGGAGAGAATCGGGGAGAGACACGATACGTTCTGAAAAAACGCCCTCGGCGTTAAAATCAAAAAGAGGGGAGATGGACTCCCCTCTTGACTCAAACATACATCCGCCCCCCCGGTCTCCCGGGGCTGCCTGCGAAAGATACAGGATATCGAGCGATCTACCTGCCTGCGTTTACTCTTTCTTTGAGTTCTTTCCCCACCTTGAAGAAAGGAAGTTTCTTCGGGGCCACATGGATGGTTCCGCCTGTCTTGGGGTTCCTCCCCGTATATGCGCCGTAGTCTCGGACGACAAAGCTCCCGAATCCCCTGATCTCGATCCTGCCACCATTCTTCAGCTGATTGCCGAACCCCTTGAAGATCAAACCAACCACATCCGCAGCCTGTTTCTCCGTCAGGCCCTCTTTCTTGCTCAAGGCATCTATCAATTCGGATTTATTCATAAGACCCCCTCATACCCTTTCAAAATAGACCTAGACTCTTCACATACCCTTCATAGATGATTGTTTGCTGATTTTATTTATTTTGGTATTAAAGTCAAGATAATTTTCACTATTTTTAAATTTGGTATTTCTGTTGCGCGATCTGCGGAAATTCGAAGAGGTTCTCCACCTCTCTTTTGTGCAGATGCCGGTATTCTCCGCTCTTAAGATTACCAAGGCCGATATCAGCGATAGCCGTTCGTATCAATCTCGCCACGGGATGGTGTATCGAATCGAAAAATCTCCGTATAATCCTGTTCTTTCCCTCGAGGATGGTCATCTCCACCCAGCAACTCTTCCGATTGTTCTTCTCAAGGCTCGCCCAGACGGGCCTGAACACCCCGTCCTCCAGCACGGCACCCTTGCGGACCGTTTCAATGTCGTCCCGCGTAAGATTGCCCTGTACCTTTACCATGTAGGTCTTGGGAATCTTGAACGACGGATGCTGCACCCGGTATGAAAAATCTCCGTCGTTGGTCATGAGGAGCAGCCCTTCCGAATCGTAATCGAGCCGTCCGACGGGGAATACCCTCTCCGGTACATCCCGGAGCAGATCAGTCACGATCGGCCTGCCGTGAGGATCTCTCAGGGTAACGACATACCCCCGCGGTTTATAGAGCATCAGATACACACGACTGGTCGCCGCTTCAGATATCAGCCTTCCGTCCACCCTGATGCTGTCATGTACGATATCGGCCTTCGTCCCCGGTTGTGTCACGGTCACGCCGTTCACACTGACCCGGCCGTCCCGCATCATCTGTTCCGCCCCCCGCCGGGATGCCACACCGCATCGGGCAAGTATCTTCTGAAGGCGCTCCTCCATACCGAGATTACCCTTCCAGCTCTTTGAACTCCCTGAGCGTAGGCAGATCCGAAAGAGTCTTCAGGCCGAAGGTCTCGAGAAATCTCCCGGTCGTTCCGTAGATGATAGGCCTTCCCGGGACGTTTTTTCTCCCCACGATCCGTACCAGGTTTTTCTCCAGCAGCCCCCGCAGGATGCCGCTGACATCGACCCCTCGCACCTTCTCTATCTCCGATTTCATGACAGGCTGTCGGTAGGCGATCACCGCGAGTGTCTCCATGGCGGCCGGGCTCAGATCCATCGGCTTATGCCCCCGGAGCTTCAGCACCCACGGCGCCAGCGCCTCTCCAGTCCTGAACTGATATCCCCCGGCGATTTCCCTCAGGAACATGCCTCCGCCCCGTCCCTCGTATTCACGAACGAGATCATCCAGCGCCGAAGAGATGTCTCCTCTGGGCACATCCTCGAGAACTTTCTCCAGGACAGCCACCGTCACCGGCGTATCGGAGACAAAGACAAGGCCCTCGATTATGGCCTTCAGGTTATCCATTCGTCCCTCCCACAAGCCGTATCCGGATAGTGCCGTATGGAACTGCCTGATATGCTTTAATGACTCTCAACTTCATCAATTCCAGAATCGCCAGGAAGGTATATATAAGCCTCCTGCGGCTGTCTGCCTCCCCCAGCAGATCGGTAAAGGTGAGCTCTCCCCCCCGCTGTTCAAGTTCATCCACTATATCGTTGATCCTCTCGGAGAGCGATATCTTCTCGGCATCGATCTCCATAATGTCGTGCGGACCGGCAGCGAGACTGACCCTCCGAAAGGCCTCGACAAGCTCAAAGATCCCGATCTCCCTGAGGGGTTCTCCCTCCTCCTCGAGCTCTTCCACGGTCCGGTCCCTGGTGAAGACATCGCGCCCGAGAATACTCATCCTGTCGAGGCCCAGCGCCGCTTCCTTGAACCGTTCGTATTCCAGGAGCTGCCTCACCAGTTCCTCGCGGGGATCTGCAGCCTCCTCCTCGTCTTCCTCTTCGCTGGGTGGAAGCAGCATCCTCGATTTGATGTGCGTCAGCGTGGCGGCGAGTACCAGATATTCTCCGGCAAGGTCAAGGTTGAGAGATTTCATCATATCGATATATTCCATGTACTGCCTGGTTATGAGGGCAATGGGGATATCGTATATGTCGACTTCGTTCTTCCTGATGAGGTAGAGCAGCAGATCCAGGGGACCTTCGAAGACATCCAGCTTGATCTCATACGCACTGTCCGTCATATCTTCACGGCTTCCCGCACCTGTTCCATCGTCAGACGCGCGATTTTCGAGGCCTTCCGAACGCCATCGGCTATGATCTCCCTGACATCATCCAGGTGCCCAAGGTAATAGTCCTGCCGCTCGTGCATGGGTGCCATCCCGTCCGCTACCCGCTCTGCGAGGAGCTTCTTGCACTCTACACAGCCGATATTGGCCGCCCGACAGGCGTCAGCTATCTCGCTGACCTCCGAAGGGGATGAATATATCGCGTGAAACGGGAAGGCATTGCACACGTCAGGTCTTCCCGGATCCGTCCTCCTCATCCGCTGGGGATCGGTAAACATGGAGACGACCTTCTCCCTGAGCACCTCTCCCCGGTCCCGGAGGTAGATGGTGTTTTCGTAAGATTTGCTCATCTTTCGCCCGTCAAGCCCCATCAGCTTGGGAACGTGTGCCAACAGGGGTTCGGGAATAGGGAATATATCCGTGTAGAGGAAGTTGAACCGCCGGGCGATCTCACGGGTGAGTTCCACATGGGGAAGCTGGTCCACACCGACGGGAACCCCGTAGGCCTTGTACATGATGATGTCCGCGGCCTGGAGAACGGGATACCCGAGAAAACCGAAGGTCCCGATATCCTTGTCGGACAGTTCCTCCTGCATCTCCTTGTACGTGGGATTTCTCTCAAGCCAGGAGAGGGGGGTGATCATGGAGAGTATGAGAAACAGTTCGGCGTGTTCCTTGATCGCGGATTGGATAAAGAGGGTGCTCTTGACCGGATCCAACCCCACGCTCAGCCAGTCAACGACCATATCGAGGGAATATGACTTGATGAGACCGGTGTCTTTGTAGTCGCTCGTCAGGGCATGCCAGTCGGCCACAAAGTAAAAGCAATCATAGGTGCCCGTATTCTGGATATCGACCCAGTTTTGAAGCGCCCCGTGCAGGTTGCCCAGGTGCAGCCTCCCGGTGGGACGCATGCCGCTCAGGATTCGTTTCTTTTTCACAATATCTCCTCAGAATGTTATTATATACCCTCTCCTCCGGAAGATGTTCTTCAGGAGGCGAGGGTCACAAGGGGTGGACACCAGACGCCCGAGCCCCTGGTACGTGGGCGCAGGAAACCGTGAAGCGACCGTATAGCAAAAAAGGATCTTTCCTGTCAAACGGCTCATTTCTCTTCGTCTATCTTGCGCAACAGCCGCATTACCTCCCGGTACCGTTTTCCCTTCTTTCTGACCAGGGAGAGGACACCGAGCTCTTCGAGACGCCGGACAATGGAAGGAGGATTCCCCTCCCTCAATACAAGTCTCAGTTCTGAAGCGATACGATAGCCGGAGAGCATCCCGACGAGACCAGCGGAGACGGCATCCCTGACGAGGAGCTCTGTAGCGTCCTGGATTCGGAAATCAAAGCGCTTCTCGAATCGAACGGCCCGGAACATCCTCGTAGGATCATCGATGAAACTCCCGTCATGCAGGACTCGTATCCACCCGTCCCTTATATCATCCATTGCACCGAAGGGGTCGAACAGATCCCCAAACCGCCCGGGGTTAAGACAGGCGGCGAGGGTGTTGATCGAAAAGTCCCTTCGGAACAGGTCCTCCCTGATGGAACCGGGCCTCACCACGGGAAGCGCGGCAGGCCGGTCATAGGTTTCGGTTCGTGCCGTCGCCACGTCAACCTTGAAGTCGCCCGGCAGGACGAGATGTGCCGTCTTGAACCTCTTGTACAGGGTAAGACGTGCACCCTGATCGGCTGCAAAGCTGGATGCGAACGCGAGGCCATCCCCCTCTATCACCACATCGACATCGAGGGTTTCACGGTGCAGGAACAGATCACGCACGAGCCCCCCCACGGCATACGCACTCAGCCCCATCTCTTCCGCGCACACGCCGGCATCCCTCAAGACAGGAATGACCGAAAGCCGCTGCAACAGACCACCGATATTCATACGCACCTGCTACATTCCGGGAAAGACCGAAGGATGGAGAGGGAGGAATCACGCGGACAAAAAAATGGCCCCTGGCTTTACAACCAGGGGCCGGCATGATCTTCAACGATCAAACCTTATCAGCAAGGGTCTTGCCCGCTTTGAACTTGACGACATTCTTTGCCTTAATCTGGATCTTCGCTCCCGTCTGGGGGTTACGCCCCGTCCGTGCTTTCCTCTTCACCACCGAAAACGTCCCGAAACCGACCAAGCCAAGCTTACCGTTCTTTTTGAGCGCTTTGGTTACATTGGCAATGTACGAATCCAGGGCTCTCCCGGCCTGAGCTTTCGTTATCCCCGCATCCCCTGCAATTGCTGCTACCAATTCGGCTTTCGTCATTTTTCCCCTCCTCTTTTTATGTATGTTTATCAATCCAGCATCCGGGACATACCCCTCGGCATTACCTCCGGACGCCATGCCTCCGACTCGGTCTTCCCAGCAAAAA
>Ga0068711_1000517_pt1 | contig 32543 bp, 17 predicted proteins | sample MTBAKMMethaMetaG_FD_62224 | JGI IMG/M metagenome (GOLD analysis project Ga0068711, IMG submission 62224) | Enrichment culture microbial communities from Arthur Kill intertidal strait, New Jersey, USA, that are MTBE-degrading - MTBE-AKM (Arthur... | ecosystem: Environmental > Aquatic > Marine >...
CAAAAAACAAAAGTTCTTTTCTTGAAAAAGGTTCATAACGCATTATAAATAAGCTGGTTACCGTTGCCATGCTTAAAAAACACGCATAAAAAACAAAGAGTTGAAGAATTGTAGTACAGATTAAAGAGTTGAGGAACATGCTTTCGCTGTCGAAAACTGTCGGCTACAAGGGAACATTCGACGCTGGGTCAGATAATAAGATAATTAATCCACAGAAAAAAGAAGATTTTTCCTCTCAGAGCGGCAGATAGAAAATAAATAATTTTATTATCCGCAGATAAACACAGCGCGGCAGAGCCGCAACCAAATAATGAGGAAGAAGGTCTATTTTGAAAGGGGCTCTGCCCCTTAAACCCCGCCATTTAACCTCCCGCCTTTGTGCTAGGTGAATGCTGCAAAAAAAAAGTTCTTTTCTTGAAAAAGGTTCATAACGCATTATAAATAAGCTGGTTACCGTTGCCATGCTTAAAAAACACGCATAAAAAACAAAGAGTTGAAGAATTGTAGTACAGATTAAAGATTTGAGGAATATTGTTTCGCTGTCGAAAACTGTCGGCTACAAGGGAACATTTAATGCCGGCCAAAAGAGATGAGCAAACATACGCTATCATAGGCGCAGCGATGGAAGTGCATAAAACTCTGGGATACGGCTTTCTGGAAACGGTCTATCAGGAAGCCTTGACATTCGAGTTCAAAAATCTGAAAATTCCTTTTCAACGAGAGGTAGAAGTACCGGTTTATTACAAAACCGAGCAATTAGCCACTTGTTACAAAGTCGATTTCATCTGTTTTCAGGAAATCATAGTTGAATTGAAAGCCCTAAAATTCTTGTCCGGGACTGAAGAATCGCAGGTGATAAATTATTTGAAAGCCACTGGTTTAAGCCGAGGGCTTCTGCTTAATTTCGGCACCAAGAAACTGGATTATAAAAGAATGATCTTCAGTCCGCGAAAGACCAGACATGGGGCGGACAAGATATAATTAATCCGCAGATGTCGCAGACGACCGCCTGCGGCGGAGATCAGGTGAACCCGTCTTCGCCAAGGGCTTCGACGAGGCAGGCAGGGGAACAGGTGAACAGGTGAAAGAAAAATTAAAGAACACAGAGATTATTATCCGCAGATGGCCGCAGATAAACGCAGATTAAAGAATTGAGGAACATGCTTTCGCAGTCGAAAACTGCCGGCTACAAGTGAACATTTGACGCCGGGCCAGGAAATAAGATAATTAATCCATAGAAAAAAGAAGGATTTATTCCTGTCAGAGCTGCAGATAGAAAATATATAATTTTATTATCCGCGGATAAACACGCAGATAAATAAGTTTGCAATATAGTTATAAAGTAAAGAACAGTTTATTTTTCCTTTAACTCGAGGCAGCCGGCGAAGTCGGCAGGGACCGGACCGGCGGTCAATTCCTGCAGGGTACGACAATACAACTGAACGGCTTTGTCGGAAGGTCGGTCACGCAGGCAGACGGTGAAAGTTTCAAGGGCCAAGGGAAATCGGCCCTGCTGGAAATCAAGCACCGCTTTTTCAAAGAGAGTATTAAAGCGACGGGCGTCGTCGGGAAGCTCGTCAGTATGAGCTAATAACTCGTAAATGCCCACCGGCTCGGCCCGGCCAATGACCCGGACCTTGCCCAAATAACGGGTGGCCAGGTGACCGCGAACCTGATCAAATGTGGTATGGCAGATGAGGATACTGGTGCCAAAGGCTTTGCTGGCGCCCTCCAGGCGCGAGCCGAGGTTGACGGTATCGCCAATGGCAGTATAGTCGAAGCGGCGATGCGAGCCACAGTCGCCGACGACCACCTCGCCGGTGCTGATTCCAATCCGCATACGCAAAGCAGGAAAATCGCTACCTTCAGAATGCTTCTCCTGAACGAGACGGTCCAGCTCAGACTGGGCGTCCAGGGCGGCACGGCAGGCGAGCAGGCAATGGTCGGGTAACTCGATGGGGGCGCCGAAAAAGGCAAAGATACCGTCACCCTCGAACTTGTTAATGGTGGCATAATAACGGTCGAGCACCGAAGTCATACGGTCCAAATAAACATTTAAAACGGAAACGGTCTTCTCCGGGCCTAACCGCTCGCTGATGGAAGTAAAACCGGCGAGGTCGGAAAAATAACAACTGATGCGACGCATCTGGCCGGCGAGAGAAACATTCTGGGGGGCACGGACAATACGATCGACGACGGCAGGGGAGGCATATTGCTTGAAGCGAGCGGTAACGAGACGCCTTGCCCGGCCCTCGGTAATCTGGCGGTAAAATGTTACCAAGGTAAAACTGGCTAAAATCGAGCCGACCGGGGCAACCACGGCAAAAAAGTAATGCCAATAATGAAACAGCAGCACAAAGTTGGTCAAAACCGTCATCGTCACCAATACTACCACCACCATGCCGCTGACCAAAGGGCGAAAGGCGGCGGTAATCAAGGTCATAATCAAGCCTAAAATCAAGATGGCAGCCATTTCCAGCCAGCGGGGCGGACGATGGATAAAACTTTTTTGCAAGATGGTATTGAGAATCTCACGATGGACCACAATGCCAGGGGTGAGCTTACTGAAAGGCGTAACGACAAAATCCGGCACGGCGGTGGCTATCGAACCAACTAAAACAATCTTACCCGCCAGCAGCCGATGTAACTCGGCCTGGGCCTGCTCGATTTCGCCGGCCAAAATATTGTTGGCCTGGAGTAATAAATTGGGGTCGACCAGGCTGGTAAGCTGTTGGCGCATCTCGGAGATTTTTTGTTTTGTATCCTCATCGAGCGAGGCAGTATCGGCAGGAATCGAACCCAATTGATAATTAAGATTATCTATTATCCGCAGGCGGGCAGCATTCTTCTGGAAGGCGAATTGCTTCTCCCAGATGCGGGCCAGGACGGCAGCAGATATAAAACCCTGCTGCGGACCTAAATCCTGCCGATCCTCCCGCCAATGGCCCGTCCAGGAAATTATCATCCGGCCGTCTTCATCCAGGGGAATCTGGATGTTGGTCTTACCCAAAATAATCTTACCGGGCTGAGACAGGTCAATATCATCATCGTTTACCGCCAAGGCCCGGCAGGCGGCGGCAAAGGCTAACTGCTTATACAGCCGGTCCCGATAGAAACCCAACAGCGGAATTCGCCGCACAGCACCGTCAGAGTCCTTGGCGACGCTGACAAAACCAGTATTGCCGATGACAGCCGCAAGCTGGGGAATCGGCGGGGTAAAACCCAGTAAAGAATAGACCGGCAGGGCAAAGGCGGCTCTATCACGCGGAAAACCAAACCGCTCCAGGTGGATAAGGGACCGGCAACGGCGGTAAAGCCGTAAAAGCTGATGATAATCGGAGTCGAGAATTTGATTATTCCTGTCCGGCCAGATTAAAGCGAATACCTCGTTAAATTCCAACTGAGGGTTATCCTTGAGCAGCATAAAAACCTGATTATAGAGCTGGTTATCCTCCCGGGAAGAAGAGGATTGGGCGGAATCAGGCTCAAGAAAGGCATGAAAAGGAATGGTAATATTGGCGGCTTCCTGAACGGCCTGGGCAAAGATAGCGTCGTTATCAATTGTCTGCGGTTCGATTGTGCCAATCAGCTGGGCGGGGGCTTCATAGGCATCGACATCGGAAACACCAGGCAGAAATATTTCCACGTCCTGCTTTTCCGGCATTAAGATATCCAAAACAACCTGCCGGGCGCCGGCCTGGCGGCAAAGGGTAACCATGTGAGCCAATAACCGCCGCGGCCAAGTCCACTGACCCACCTGCTCCAGACTATTGTCATCAATGACAATAACGACAATTTGAGGATCCACCCCGGCGACGGGAAAATAACGATGACGCAAATCCAACAACTTCAATTCGAGATAATTCGGCCAGGTAATAACCGAGGCAATGATAACCAAAACCACCGCGGCCAGGCCAATCAATAAGCCAAGATACGTTTTACCGCGCATGCATGCTCCCTAATTCAGGGAATCGCCGATGGGAATATCACCACCCGGAAACTCAATCTCCTCCTCGGTTACCCGCTGGACACTGAGCGATCGGGAATCAGTAAATTGCAAAGCACCGTCGGTTGGCTCTTCAAAGCGATTGAGAAAAGTAACCGCCTTCGCTTCCGCCGAAGTGATATCGCCGACCGCTAAATTACCCGTGACCCAGACCATCCGCTCAAAAACAGCTAATTCCAGATACCTGGTCAAGGAACAATCCGTTCTCATACCCGCTTGCAACTCATATAAACCACCATAATCGGGGGCGGTATTGGGATCGTTAGGGTCTTGCGCAGCATGGGTGATTTGCTGGTCACAATCGCGGCAGTGAGCCAGACCGGCGGCTCGCGCAATCGCGGGGCCGTCTTCGTCCACGCCCATCAGACAACGGTGAGTACCGGCATCGTATTCCAAGTAAACAACCGTTCCGCGGATACTTAATGTCGATACCGGAGTGCTGATTTTGGTCTGTGCCTCGACTTTGCCTTTTTCCACGGCACAGCGGACGGCACCATATTGCAGATTGGTATTTACAATTTCCCCACCGGCAGCAGTCAAATAACCCGAAATGGTAACCGAAGACAAAGGCTGAACGTGCAATAACGAATTATTGTCGAAAGTCACCTGGCAGGAACTGTCAAAACCAGTCCGAACGGCGGCACCTTTGCCCAGGCGAACAGCCAGAGCGGCCGACTGCCAGGTTTGGCCACCATCCAGGCTATACTGCACATTCCTGCCGGTTACCTGGGTAATAACGGCGCCGAACGGCTCTTCGGCCGATGAGGCTTTATCCACAGCAGCAGAAACAGTCGGATTAACCGGGGCCGGGGCCGCAGTTGACGGCGAAGCAGCAGCTTTCAAATCACCATCCGCCCATATCAGCGCTGAACCCGCTAACATTAACAATACCACAGCAAAATAATTTAAAATAATCGAATATTTTTTCCGCTGAATACGCTCAGAAGCCAACATATTGCCTCTCCTTCACCTTATCGCGTAAATATTATAAACGATAGTATTCTATACATACGCCACAATTACATCTTCTTCATACGGGCGGCGCGGCCCATAATCCCCACAACCTCCGGACCGGTCAATGGCTCATACTCCGACCCCATCGTCATAAGGCCAAGATTAACCACCTCACGATAGGCGTAGCGACGGCTGGGTAATAAATGCATCATCAGACCGCCATTCATATCCAACGCGTGATACAACATATAGGCTAAAGTGCCCTTGGCGACCGTTTGATCCGCGGCCAAATCCCAGGACGCATCAACCAATCCCTTAACGTCCAAGGCAACCAGACGCTGATCAAAAGTCTGACAATCATCCTTACCATCAACCAAAAACAAGACCATGGAACAGGCTTCGTTATTGCTGCACCAGGTGGTTTGTGACAATCGATAGGCCAACTCGGCACTGTCATGTGTCATACCGCCAAGCTTTTCCTGCGAGTCAGCCGCAGAACGGGCAACATAACCCCTTTGACAGGAAACAACCAGCAAAACCGCGAGGACCATCACCAAAAATAACCTTAATCGGGCCATTCCGCACCTCGATAATATAATTATAGTTCATTTTTGATTAAAAACCAATTGTTACACCGGTAAAGAACAGGTGCCGGCTGCTTTGACTACTAAAGGCATTACCCGGCAGAAAAATACCATAAGCCATCATCCAGGCCAAGTCGCTGGTGAGACGCCAATCCGTGTATAAGTCCCAGCCAGAGCCGAGGAAACTACTATCCTTAACAGACAGGCTGTCGGAAATCGCCCCGCCCGACTGCTGCTTGTGGTACAAATACAAATTGGTGCCGACCTTCAACTGGCGAAAGATGTCCATGTCGTTCACGGGAAAGGTGGAGGCGTCCAAACGTACCATTCCCAAATTACTCATACGCGGGGCTAAGACCAAACCCGTATCAAGATAGCCCCATCCCACAAAACTGTTATCACCGGAGTGATTGGCGTTTCCGCCGATCGTGTTGGTGGGACTGTAATGGCGGTCGGAATCGCCGGAAGCCAATAAATACTCCACCGCGACCTGGGAAAAATGGCTATCCGGAACCAGATAGCGCAACTCGGTTACAAAAGCCCAGGCATGAATGTTCTGCTGATTGGCGGGATCAGCGGCAAAGGCATAGCTTTTCCCACACTCGCCGACCAATTCAAAAGTATATTGCAAATCCCGATGAAAAAAACGACCCCGCGAACCCAAACCAACATACTGAGAGTCATAGCCGAAAGTCTGATCGCCGAAAATCGGGTCGCTGCGGACCATACCAAAATCCTGATCCTTCTGGGCGAAATAATAAAGGAAAGGCTCATGGTCCCGCCGGCCGTTATAATTCAACTGCACCCCCCAAAAACGGCGAGATTCTTTTTGATTGTCCGGGATCGATTGATCCACGTTAAAAGTGCTGGGGATCGACTTCGCGGCCAAACCGGTCAACTGCCAGTCACCATAATAGGCGCTGGCTAAAACCGCATCCAACGGAATGGATAACGCCAGACCCGTGCCAAACTCAATATACTGCCGGCCAAGACGAAAGGCTAAATCAAAATCACCGGGAGCAGCCCCATAAGCCTGCCAGGCCCGGGAAAGCCGAAAATCATACCAGAGGCGATCCAGATTCACACCTTCCCAATCGCTGTCGTTATGGTCGAAACTGCTGCCGTGATTCCAATCATAATAGTCAAGCTTGGCCCGGGCATAAACCTGATGCACCTGATCGAGATTGAAACGCCCCCATAAACGCAACTGCTGCCGCCGCAGACCATGAAAGCCACTTTCCCGCTGGTCCGGGCCGCGTCTTACGTCTTCATCATAAGCCCAGTAACTGCTGCGAAACCAGCCCCCCCAGTCGAAAATCGCCCTTCGACTCAGCGGCGCTTGCTCATCCATCAGTAATCGGAAAGGCTCATCGAGGCTCCTTTCCCGCTGGGATTGCTCACCGACCTGGGCGCATAACTGATTATCCGGGAAGATAAATACAAAAAATAAAAGGCAGAGAAAAAACGCCCCGCATTTCCATATCCCATTGCAGTGATGGGAATTATAAATGACCCGCCATTTGCATTTCATAATACCTACCTTTGGTAACGACCATAATAAATGATGTGATATGTGTGAAATCATAATTGGAATTCCATATTAAAAGCAAGCAATTCAGTAATAAACTAATAATAAAACCGAGGCAAGTAAAAAAAACAGCAACTTCTCATAAAGAGTTATTGCAAAATTTACGAGTTTCTGCTACTAACTGGACCATTATGGCAGCGGATAACAAGAAATATCCCTTTTTCTTTATCCACATGAGCGATCCTCAGTTCGGAATGATTACCGCTAACCGAGACTTCCAGCAGGAAACCGAACTCATCGAAAAAGCCATCGCCCACGTTAATCGGCTGGCACCAGCGTTTGTGATGCTAACAGGTGATATGGTAAATGAGCCGGGCAATGAAGCGCAGGCCCGCGAGGCCCGGCGAATTCTCCAGAAGCTTGACCCCCAAATAAAGCTTTATCTGACGGCGGGAAACCATGATATCGGCGATACCCCCACAAGGGACCTGCTGCGGTGGTACCGAAACTACTTCGGTAAAGACTGGTATTCGTTCGAGCACGAAAAACATCACTTTGTCGTTATTAACAGCAATTTAATCCATCAAGGAGATAATGTACCAGAGGAAAGAGATAAACAATGGGACTGGCTAAAACGTGATCTGGCTCAAACACAGGAAAAGACAGATACCGGTATTATAATATTTATGCATCATCCGCTGTTCCTCAGCGACAGCGATGAAGAAGACCAGTACTTCAATATCCCGCGGCAAATCCGTAAAGAGTATCTATCGCTTTTCCGGCAATATGGGGTAAAGGCAGTCTTCTCCGGTCATACCCATCAGAACATGCTCACGTCCGACGGACCTATGGAAATGATAATTACCGGGGCAGTGGGGATGCCGCTGGGGGAGAGCTATTCCGGCTTTCGACTGGTGGAGGTCTTGCCCGATCACCTGGTCCATAAATTTTTCGGATTGGACGCCGTACCGCAAAATCTACTGAAAATCTAAAGTTTCAGCGGGCAAAAAATAAATATCATTCACCATTCATCAACCGATGTGTTGTTTTCCAGCAACATCAGCTTTTTTCTACAACCGCATACATATAAATCAGTTATGTCCCAAAAGGCCCTACCAGATGTTGCCCGAGGACAGCATTTCTTCTATCTGAAAAATGGCAAAAAAATGCCCCCGCAGCAAAATATCTTCATAAGTAATTGATATATAGTATGTTATAAAATTGCATTTGCGCGATAAAATGTTCTTCCATTCTGGCCTAATCTTTGCTTATAATAATAGCTGTTGCTGAATTGGGTAAATATGGGAGAGAGAGACAAAGAGAGAGCAAAAATCCCCTATTTCCCCACAGAGCTGCTAAGCTGATAGCATTGTGTCTATCTATAGGTACAGCGGGCAATGCTGCTCCGCGGGTAAAGTATCTATAAACATCACCGGCAGGTATTACCCTGCTGACCAACCAGCAGCTCACATTCGGTTCGATGACGCAACTTAGTTCACCTAAGTCTGAGCGGGTCGAAATCAGTAACCCTAAATTAAAGTTTCAGCAAAAACAGGGAGAGAGAAAACAGGGAGAGAGAGTGTGCGTACAAAGAGTATAAATATTGTAACTGATCGGCGATATAACCGAGCGGTGATATTAACCGCTGTCATGTTGACCTGGGTTAATTTGAGTTCGGCAGCCATATTGAGTTTTTCACCTCAACCGTGGAATTCGCAAACCAATTACATCAATCGCAACGGCGTGCAGCTCAGCCAGCCGGCTTTCGACAGCCTGCCCGACTTCGCCAACGGCGTGGCTTATGACTATATCGAAGACAACTATTCCAATCTGGCAATTGCCCACAGCGGCTCGTCGAAAGGGAATCCTCAAATTTATCAGCATGTTTACAGCTACAGCCTGCCGGAGGGCAATGTGGCTTATACCGTCGATAACGAAGCCGGTCACAGCCGAACCCTCATGCTGACGGAAGAAGAAAGTAACCGCAAGGCAGGTAAAAAAGTGACGATTAAAAGCGATGTGGTGCTGGACGGCAGTTTGCTACTGGTAAAAGATACCGAGCAGAGCTTCGCGGATCTGTCCGCTCTCTTCGAAATCATCCTGACCCAGGATACGCCAAAAGGCGACAAAAAAATACTCACCGGCTCGGTGGAACTGGTGGGTAATAAGAATGGTAAAGTCAAAATCATAACCCACGGCAAAATCAAAAAAAGCTATATCAGCGAGATAATCCAGGAAGACAACCTTTTTAAAATTGATTTCGATGATGTACACATTACCTATAAGGCCAAGGTCAAGATAGAGGAGCCCTTTACCATCAATACCTTCGTCTTCAGTGAAACCATCTCACAAGGGGCCGGCACCGGAGCGGAGGTGAAATTCGCACCGGGCGAGGCGGTATTGCCGCAACTCCAGGCCAGCCAAGAAATACCGGAACCGTCGATAGTTTTAATGCTGCTGCTGGGCGGCACGGTAAAAGCGGCCCGCCGGCGCCATCGCCAAACATAAAATAGGTCCTCTCCCTTAAAATAGATGATCTTTATTGCCCGTCAGCCGTAAAACCCATAAAATACACCCATATCCTGAATTCGCAAACTCCATACACGGCGGAATAAATCCATATGGGCCTGTATAATATTGTAAGCTTCGGCGGTCTATTTATCCTGATGCTGCCAGCCTGGGTGTTTTCGGCGAATCGGCGATCAGTGAATTGGCGGACCGTCTGGTGGGGACTGGTCCTGCAGTTAGTTCTGGGACTGCTGGTATTTTACACGCCCCGCAGCCGGGATTTGTTCCTTTGGCTCAACGACGTGTTCGTAAAAATCATCGACTCAGCCACGGCGGGCCAAAAATTTCTTTTCGGACCTTTGGCTACCCCGCCCGGCCAGGCGAATGCTAATTCCCAACCAGTAATCGGCTTTATTCTGGCTATCCAGGCACTGCCGATAATAATATTCTTCGCGGCTTTTATGGGCCTGCTCTATTATTACGGGGTAATGCAGCGGATTATACAAGGTTTTTCATACCTTTTCACCCGATTGCTGGGCATCAGCGGGGCGGAAAGCTTATGCACCGCCAGCAATATCTTCGTCGGTATCGAATCCACCACCGCGGTACGGCCCTATCTGGCCCAAATGACCCGGTCCGAATTCTGCACGATCCTGACGGCGGGAATGGCAACGGTAGCGTCCAGCACTTTAGGGGTGTATGTACTGCTGCTAAAAGACGTTTTTCCCACCATAGCCGGCCACCTTATCTCCGCTTCCATCATGTCCGCACCCGCAGCGATTGTAACGTCAAAAATACTGGTTCCCGAAGACGGCCAACCTCTGACGCTGGGGGGCAGTATAAAACTGCATTACCAACGAGAATCGAGCGCGATCGAGGCCATAATAAACGGGGCAATGGCAGGGGTGAAATTATTAGTGGGAATATGCGCCTTACTCATCGCCCTGCTGGGAATGCTGGCTTTATTGGATTTGCTCCTCAATTGGGCGGGCAATATTCTGGGGCTGATAAATTCACCGCGGTCATTTTCGCCGCTAAGCACCCTGCTAGGGTATATTATGTATCCCCCGGCAATCATTATGGGAGTTCCACCCGCGGATGCCCTGTCGGTGGGTAATATGCTGGGCCAGCGACTAGTCGCTACCGAGATACCCGCTTATATGGAATTATCCCGAGCTATCCAGGCCGACACTCTAACCCATCCACGCAGCATTGTAATAACGGCGTACGCCCTTTGCGGATTCGCCCATATAGCCTCGCTGGCGATATTTGTAGGTGGGGTCTCAGCACTGGTACCCGACCGCCGGAGCGACCTGGCCAAGGTAGCCCCGCGGGCCCTGCTGGCGGCGACCCTGGCGTGCCTGATGACGGGAGCGATAGCGGGCACCTTTTACCACGAGGGGATAATCCCACTGCACATGGGCGGTTAAACCCGCTACAGAAATAAAGCACAGATAAGCCAAAATCAAACTCCCCCGACCCCGGCCGGCGATTGCAAAACGACCCCCCTTAACCTTCATGGAAACGGTAAAATCACCGGACAAAATTACGAGGGGGTCTCCGCTCGCTGCCTTAAAATATCCAGCTTTTCCCGAACTTCCTGGGCCATCCGAGTGTTGGGAAACTGCTCGATAATTTTACTGCCGATTTGAAGGGCCTTATCCCATTGCTTTTCCGTGACAAACAAGGAAAACTGGACACCCATATTATGCAGCTTGGCCCGGAAGACACCCCGAGCTGATTCCTCCAGGGCGGCGGCCTCCGTAGGAGTCAAATAAGCATCCAATAATTTCAATATCTCAACCCCCTGATCAACATCATTATCATTGACTGCTTTATCCCAGCGAGCCAACAATTCTTTTTTATGCCCCTGGCGGCGTTTTTCCGTCTGCCCCCGCAGGCCCCGGACCCTTTCATCGCCGGGATATAAAGCTAATAACGCCTCACACTCCTTTTCGGCATCATCGTAATGATGGATCATCCACAACGACTCGATATGCTTAATCGCCCCATCTATCTTTTCCTGCATAGTGGCATGACGGAATTTCTGCAGCTCCTGCCGCAATTGCTTCGTTTCGTCCGTATTGCGGAAGCGCTTCTCCATTTCATCGATTAAGCGTTCCGCGGAAGTCCATTTTTCCTGGCGCATATCCTGCTGAATGGCTTCCTGCAAAACCATGCAATCTTTTTCCCGGAACGCCACGGATTTAATCGCGTCGGACAGCAGCAGATTTTCATTGATTTGGGTAAGAACCGCTTCGGTATGAGTCTGTCCCGACAATAAACGGCGCATGTCATCCACTAAAAATCTTCTGTCCCTGATACTTTCACGATAATACAATAAAATTAAAACACTGGTCAGGGCAACAGCCGTCAGAGAGCTGACCAGGCACACGGTCAAAGCGATATCGACGCTTAACAAACCTCCCGCAACATCCCCCGCCGCCCGACTGTAAATCAGAAAGGCGATCGCCACAATCCAGAAAAGGGCGATAAGATATATCCCGACGCGAAAAAATTTGTTTGCCGCTGCCATCCACACGCTCCTTGAAAGAACCGACAAAATGATAGCTAATCAAATCCGACCGGCAATATATTCTACGGTTTTTTATTTAAATTGGCAATATTAAATCAAAAATTAACCTACTTAAGCGACGGCAGAGCCGATCAAGGTGCCGGAACCAATGTTGCGCAATAACATATCTATCTCATTGGTAAAACCGATGGGCTGATACCAATAGGCATTTCGCGGTTCCAAGGCCTGCTCCTCCAGGAAGTCATTATAGCCCATGAGATTATTGGGTTCTTCGGTAAATATCTCGGTAGCATGCTCCAAACCCAGGATATGCCCCAGCTCATGGGCCGCGGTGTTGGCCAGCAAGGTGATAACCTGATCGAAGCGAACGACAGGGTCGCTGTCGAGCGGACTACCATAAGCAGAGCTTTGATAAAACCGGGCAATTTCCTCCGTCAAAACCACCGCCATGTCGTCGTGAACGGCATTTCCTCGATCAACTGTTTCGGCTAATCCCAATAAGCCGCTCATGGGCAATTTTCCGCCAAAAACCACGGTGGAGTAAACCGTTCCATTGGCAGGCTTTTCCGTAACAAATTGTATTTCATCGGCACTTAAGCCGGCAGCGCGGTAGATCTGCTCAACGCGGGCTATAATGGCGTCGATAAGCTCCTGCCGCCGAATAGCCAGATAGGCACTCCCCGCCTTGTCAAAATCGCCGGCGTCAAAAGCGGGCCGATTATCCACACTGCGAAGCCCATAACCATGCTCGTATAGAAAATCGGTTCTGGCTCCATCAAACGCCAGCCAAACCAACTGGCTGGGTGAGTTTTCAATCGGCTCAGGGGCAGTTGTTTCAATCGTGATATTATATGGGATCGACTGGTCAGTGACATCTATACCGACCGTCGCAAAATAATCACTGCTGACCACGAGATAATAGGTTCCTTCCCCGTATTCCCCGGGATCGATTTCGAATGTCCCATTATCCTTGGCCAGGGCAAATATAGCCTGGGCACTATAGTACTGGTCTGCCTGTTGCGACGGCAATGAGCTATCATTAGAATCCGTCGATATCGTAGTTATGCTCTCGAAATCACCATTATAGATACCTACGGTAACGGCGGCATCATCTCTGCCAAATAATGTCTGAGAGTCAACATCGATAGTAATACACTGCCCTTCCTCCAACTGGAAAGTGTACACGTCAACATCCAGCATATTACACAGCTCGCCCGAAATAACCAGCCGACTGGCAATACCCGGCTCCAGCAGAGTGCCGGTAATGGTAACGGGATAGGCAGCAGGGCCAGCCTGGTAAACGGTTTTATTGCCGATCTTCTTCACGAACGTCAAATCGTCGGGCACGCCGTTCTCATCACTGTCGTTGGCAGTATTGACAGTCAGATTTATCGGCTCGTTATAAGGAGCGACCTGGTCATAAATTATCCCGCTGGCCGTGGTATCCGTACCAAAATCACTGTTACCGTCGTCAAAGAGCAAAACAGATAAATTGTATGCTGTCGGAGAAAGATGATAACCATAATCGTCATAGTAATAGTAATAATAATAGTAATATGTACCCACAGGACTGCCGATTTGTAAAACATAGTCGCCGTCCTGGGGTATCTGGATTAACAGACTTGAAATATTATTCAGGGTGTTGTCGTATGAATAGTCAACCGTGGAAACACCTACCAGAGTAGTGGACAACTGCTGCGACGTCGGAATCAATAACTCTGCTGAGGCGCCGAAGTAAATAGTTACCTCTCCGTAAGGATTATCCGTATCAATATTAATCGTCAGCGCATTATCATCAAAATTTATTATCGTAACATAAGTGTCATCACTAACGGCGACCGAATCCACGCGGCCATATCCGCCCAGCCAGTCGATATCGCTGATCGTCACCTGGATATCGCCTTGATTGGTAGTATATTGAACATCAAACTGATAGAATCCGCCCTCGGCGGCAATATCTATCGAACTGCTGCTACTGATGGTTACGGTACCGCTGGTGGTCGGTGCGCCACCAAACGTATGGGTTGCTTCGGGATTCACGCCAAAACTATCCACCACCGCTACTTTCATCCCGTCACCCAACAGAGAACCATCTACCGCACGAACAATAAATCCATACGAATCAGAGGCATAAGCAGAAACAGGTTTGTTAAAACTCAAGGCCTGATAATCCGCTGCCGGCAGCTCCTGGACGAGAGTCATTAACTCCTTCTCCAGACCGGCGGCGGAGGTCGGCGTAGCTATTTCCATCAGCATATCGCGGTAGTTGTCCACCGCCAGCAGCCGGCCGGTAGAATCGAAAGCCATCCCCGTAATATCCAGAGGAGTGGCGATAGCGTCACTCAAACTGCTCACTAAAGTCGCAGAACCAAATGAATTGTTGGGCTGAAAATCGGTTGTCAATAATTGACAATCAAATTTGATCAGCGATTGCGTCGCGGCATCATAACCATAAAGAATACCATTGTTATTGTCGGCATCGGGCATAACGCCAAAAGCCAGCTCGGCAACATGGTTAAAACCGTCCGCGGCGTTGGCCAGATTAAAGCAAGACAAACTCATGCCCGTTTCCGGATGAAGGATATCTGGTATATATAACAGAGACTGCCGGCTTAAGCCGGTGTCAGCATCAGTCACGTCCACTATCGCCCATAACTCATCGAGGTAATAGGTATCTGTCCCGGACGCAACCTCATTAGCAAAACCGAATTCCAGCCCGCGGATGTTATTCAGCACGATATTGTCGGACTCATTCTCCTGATAAATATCGTTGAGAACCTCCAGCGTCAGGGGTATTTCATCGCTGGGATTATCGGGATCGGCCACCATCAGAGGGCGGACATCATAGCGGCTGGTATCAATCAACGCGAAAAGCTCCATCTGCGAATCATAACCCACCGCGTCATAACTGAACGTGGTAATGGAACGCATAAACTCATTAAACAACGTCAGGTTATTACTCAGCTCGCTCTGCACTTGAGAAATTAATTCATCCGTAAGATCGCCCTGCAACTGTTCCTGCAAATCAGACGACAGAACTTCTTTCAGATCATCGGTAAGCTCCACGGTCCTTGCTTGCGCTAAAACCTGGGAGCCAATGGTCATATCATCCAGATTGGGCACTATCATATCCCGAACCGACGAAAGATCGTTGCGGGTTTGATCGCCTACCAATGACCCTGCCGTCTGCAGATCGACTTTTTGCAAGGAGCCTAACGCAGCGCTGCCGGCGAAATAAACCGTAGCATCACCATCGCCGAACGAGCTATGAATAATAATGTTAATAACCTGCTCTCCGTAGGCGGAATCATAACTATTAGTTATCCAATCCAAGCTGACTTCCACATTAGTATCATCCGCCACCACCGAGACGATATCATTCATATCGGCGCGATTGAGCCAATCAATATCCGATATGGTCAGGGTAAAATCGCCCAAATTCTGGCTATACTCGATTTCAAAGGCGTAATAGAAACCACTATCGATAAATTCCTGTTGTTCACTATTTTCCAAAACTGTCGATTTGTCCGAGGTGATCCTAACCTGACCGCCAAAGTCCGCCTCCTGCGATCCGCCGAATACCTGGGTGATGGTCTGGTTATTGAAGGTGATATCCAGGCTATCACCGACGGGGCTTCCGGGCAACGGCATGCCAACCAGAATTCCGCCATACGGATCAGCCGCCAAACCGTTCATTTCATAATCTTCCGCTAATTCCTGCAGCAAGCTCGCTTTTCCGGTCTGGAGGTTAATTTCATACAAAGCGTCAACCAGCAGGTTGTCAAATTGATCCGCCGGCTGGTCGTGTAAGGCTATCAGGCCGTCCCGCGCCGCGTTCGCGGTCAAGCCGACAATCTCTAAATCATTATTACCCAGACTGCCGACCAGAGTAACCTGGCCAAAGTCCGATACCAGCGGATCGGAAGCTATCAGGACCAGGGTATTATTGGTGCCGTCAATCCCGTAGAGTCTATCTTCAAAATGATTCGTACTGGTTTCCACGCTAATCTGAGCCAAACCGACAATATTGTCCGCAATCGGAATGCTAGAAATAATGACCTCCGGCTCCAAAACCGTGTACGGGCTATCGACGTCCTGGGATATGTTTTTGATCAGGACCAGGCTCTGCCGGGCTGAGCCGACATTCGGATGAAAATCAGCAATGGCCCATAGTGAATCACCCCCATGTCCCGCCAGCGCCTGCAAATGGGAAATACTACCCTGAGCAGAGATCAGACCGTTGAGATCATCAAGGTCGTTAGCCAACAGCGTCATACTAAGGTCGGACCGATCAAATTTATAAAAAGTCTGGCCCCAATCCTCATAGCCATAATATGATCCGCCGCTAAAAGCTAATTCCTCCAGTCCCGGGACCACCACATCCCGCTGGGGGTCCAAATCGCTCCTGCCGTCAGGCCCCAAAACATAATCACTACTTAGAATCCCCAAGTCATTTGTTTCGATTTTTGACAATCGCAATGACAGATAATCCTGCAATATCCAATAATAAGGATCCTGCAAATTTCTGGTAAGATCCTCCAGATTAACAGCAAGTATCTGCCCTTCCTGCAGGCTGTTCAGACGTATAATATCCTGGTCCTGGATATACTCGTCCGCGAGGTATTTCAAATTATCGCCCCAGATGCCTTGGTACTGCCAGATTTGATTGGTCGGGAAACTAACGACAAAGGGAGTGTAGGCAGACCGGGCGGAATCACCCAGGTCGCCCATCGCAAAATAATACTCGAAATTGCCCCCGGGCGAGCCGTCGCCGCTGGGCCATTGACCGGTAAATTCACCATCCAACTGGACGCCCTGCTGATTAACTACCCTGGAGGCGTCCACGGTAATCTTGTAATAATTAGTGCCCCAGTCATTAATAGCAAAACCATCGCTCTTGTGGAAGGTGGCGGTATTGGTAACGGCATCGAACTCAATCCACATCGTCGGATCGGTTAAAGGATTGCTGTCGCCGAAAATTATCGTATCATCACCAATGCCCGTGATATCATGGATGTTATTTATCAGACCGGCAGCGATTTTGTTTCTTATGTCGGCCAAATCCAGATTGGCGAATTCATGATCCACACCGTCGGTTTGAATTATGATAGCCGACGACAGCGAATCCGCCAACGTATCAATATTATTGTTAATAATGGAGGACGCCAAAATATCCCGGCCCTGCACGGTTTTTTGGACCAGATTACCGGTATCGGCAAAGGCCTGACGATTAACCTGTACCGAATTAATCCGGCCCGCCGCCAGGATGGCATACTGTTCACCGGGCATACCGGAGCCCGACGCCTCGCCCGCCACTATAATCTGACCGATATTGGAAAAATTACCCTTGGGGACATCTTCAAAAGTAATGCTGATATTGTAAAAATCAGGAAAACTGACGTCGATAATCCGCGGGGTATAAACCGCATCGACGGCTCTTTCCTGCAGTTTGTCATCAGCCGTTGCGAATATCCCGTCGTCACCGGGCGCCACACCCGCCACGATATTCGATTCGATCAGATCGCCGCCGATAATCACCTTGGCCAGATTACCATAGTCCGAAATCACCGTTTGCGTATCGTAAAGATCGCCGGCGGCACCGATATCCAGTCCGGCGGCCAAAGTGCTGAAAATCACATCGCTTTTTACTTTGGCCAGGGCAAAATCCTTACCTGCCGCTACCACGGCGACATACATACTGGTCGAAGTGTAGAAGCCGATATTGCCCCCGGCGCGAATGCTGCCGCCGGTTTCTTCCGTTACGGTTATCTTGTCAATATTACCCGCCGCACTGATTACCCCACCCATATCACCCAGTATTTTCGCGGTCAACAGGTGGCCGGTGGAAATCAAATGGCCGTTCATCTGACCTTGAATGGTCATATTCCCGATATTGCCCGCGGCAATAGTCGTATATGGACCGACCTGACCGAGCGCCAGCTTCTGGACATCACCCGAAATACTTATCGCGCTGGGATAAGTAATAGTTCCGCTGACTTCGCCCAGAGCAACCATCGGCGCCGGACCATTTATCATCAATTCGCTGCCCGGACCTACTCCCGCCAAGATAATTTTGCTCACTCCGCCGTCAATAGAAAGAAACGCGTCGTTACTGCTGTTGATCAGACGACCATCGATAATCAGGGATTTAAGCTCCTCATCATCTCCCGTCGTGAGCTTACCAACATCCACAGTTGCCTTACCAGCGGCGATAACACTAATCGAAGTTTTCTCCGTGGTATTGCGCAGCAGTATTTCGCCAATTTGATTATCCTCGAGCACAACTTCGCCGGTACCCGGGCCACTCAAAATTATGCTTATGAATGTCTCACTCTGACCGTCAACAATTGTACCCTTGAAAGGATTTCCCTGGGAAAAAACTCCGCCGCCGATTCCCGGCCGGCCGGGTTCCTGTACTATCCAGGAATGGAAACCATTAACATTGAAAACGGGCACCTGCAATTTAACGCCGCCGACCCGCAACTGGGAGATATTTGTATCGGCAAACACGCCGAAGGGACTGCCGTCGCCGGTTACATAACCTATGACAACTTTGTTGATGCTGCTTTGACCGCTACCCGGAAGGTCACTGCCATCCGTATCGCCGAAAACATTATTTACGCCCGGAGCCACTCCCGCGGCAATTACGGCATTGTCCAACCAGCCTACATTGACCTTGTCGATGCTGCCCGTTAATGCCTGCTCGCGCCCGTCAACTGCGGTACCATCCACCGTCAAACGGGTTGGATCATAGGCGCTGGGGTCATTGGGATCGAATTCAGAAACATCGATAGTGCCATTAAATCCCGGATCGAACCCCGCCAGGATATAACCATCCTTTACCGTACCGGCGATATCAATGCTGCCGATATCACCGCCGGCGGTAATCGTGGCCCTTATTCCCAGCGCATCATCAATGCCCATATTAGCGGCGCTTATCGTACCGATATTGCCGGTTACGTGCACCAGCCCCTCAATATTGCCCTTGACAATCAGCTCATCCAGATCACCATCGATGACCAGCACAGCCGATTCACTGATATTCCCGCCCAGCTCGAGGCGCTTAATATCTCCGGTCGAAATATATTTACCGATTAGCGAACCATCGATTACAAAACCCTCTCCGCCATCAACTATGGTTGTACCGAGAATATCCGAACCTTTTATCGTTTTCTTCGGTCCCGTGCCTGCCACGATTATATTGCCGATTTCATCACCGTTGGTGATGGCCATTTTCTTGAAATCCCCTCCCACCGCCACATCGCCATTCAGGTTGGCCCGGTAGGTACCAGTCCCGCGCAGATTAAGGGATTGAAAATCTCCCTCTACATTGATATTGCCGTAAATACTGCCATACACGGTAACCGAGCCCAGATCGCCGTCCACAATTAAATGACTTTGTAAATCAGACAGATTCTTGCCTGAGCCGATGGCGAACATCTTCATATCACCATGGACATGTAGATTTGCGCCATACTTGCCGAAATCGTCCCCGCTTTGGATGGCCCCGACATCTCCCCCGATATCGCCGATGCCGATAATCCTGCCTTTGGCGGTGAGTTTGCCCAGCTCGACGCCGTCGCGGACATATTGCATCCGATTGAGCACCGGATCCCAATTTAACTGCAGACCGGCCAGAAAATCACCGCCGACCTGGATAACCCCAATCTTGCCGTCAACGATTATTTTACCCCCCGTCGGCGTACCCAGATCACCCCCGACCTTCACCGAGCACAGATTGCCATAGGGACCTATGACTTCTAAAGAGCTGATCAGGTCTCCCTTAGTGTAAATGACTCCGACAGGACCGCCGACAAATATCGCGGAGCCCAGAATATTATCCTTAGCCTGCAGTTGCCCTAATTCGCCCGCCTCAATCTCGAGATCATAGACACCGCCTTTAACGGTTACTTTATCCAGCTTGTTATAGGCGGAGATATCGGTGCTGTCTATCCCACTGGCGGTGATACTTCCGATAGCCAAAGGCCCACGGATTTCACAGTAGCTGATGGTTCCAGACCCGGAAACCTTGATGCTACCCAGGTATCGACTCGCTATAATTGTTGAATCTTGTATGCCTTCTCCCCCAACTATGATTGAGGTAACCATACCATAATTGGCTTGATTGCCCCATAAACAGTTGATCCGCGAATAAAAGATCCCGTTGGCGCCGCCGCTCACTATTATTTGATTAACATTCAAGGCGCGAATATTCGCTCCATATAATTCTGATCCTTTCCCCTTTACTTGTATCATATTTATCGAACCGGTGGTCATAGTTTGAGTGTCGATATAATCGTGAAAATCAGCGGTGGTAACGATACTAGGCCCCATTTCAGAAACCCCGCGTACGCGATCTCCTTCATAATCATAGCCATTATACCCGACTATCCGGGCGCCGTTGCTGACCTGTACCAGGCCGATATCACCGGTTACGAGAATCGGGCCGGCGATATCATGACCCGGACCGGTAATACTGACACGGGCTAAATCGCCCATTACAAAAAGCCCCGACAGCGGCAGCTCGCCCCGACCGGGATGCCTTATGCCGTCGCCCAGCTCGATATAACCTAAATCTCCTTCAACCAGTACCGCGCCGACAATTCCTTCAAAAACTCCGGCATAGCTGCTATTATCGCTATTGATGTTTATCCGTTGAACCCCGCCGGTAACACTTACATCTCCCAGAGCGCCGCCTATCGTAATTTGATCAATGTCGACGGCGGAAAGCAATCCGCTGCGCTGCTCGCCGACCGGATCATATCCACTGCTTGCCTGGTCGGGCTGGACTGGTGTGGTACTTCCTCCACTGGCAATAATCGAACAAACAATTTTTTGTCCCGTACTCGACGGCGTCCAACCCAGATTTCCTTTCACCCTGATACTATCAAAAGGATAATCGACTATTACGGTTGTCTGGTCCGGCTGATCCGTCTGATCGGTCTGATCGGTTTGATTGGTATCATCGGGGACATTACCGGTGCCGGCGTCGATCACCACCGCCACCAGATCACCTTGCGTATTGTTGATAAGACTGCTAATTATCCCGCTGAGCTGCGTTCGCAGTACCGATATCGGATTTGATCCCTGATATATCACACTGGCATCCACATTGCCGGCTACCGTCACTATGCCCAGTTCCACCGACCCGCCTTTAGAGCTAACCCGCAAACCATCCGTGCTGTCAATCGCCGCAATGGCAAAGCCCAGCAGGGTTTCCCCAATATCCGCCAAACCGGGAACATAATCTTCCGGCAGCCCAACGCGTATCGGCAGCAGCTTGAGGGTTAATATGCCACCCACGGTGCCCAGGTCTTCTTCCTCCTCACCGGTTTGTTGAGTATCATCCGTCTCCTCGTCTTCATCTGTCTGACCGGTTTGGGCAGCAATATAAGCCTCGTTGGCGGCCAGATCCCCTGCGAATCCCGGCGTTATCCGCACCAGTACCCCGGAATCATCGACAATCTCCACTGATTCGCCGGGATCGAATACGAAAGGCCCGAAACCGCCATAGGAGGTCCAAAGACCAATGCGATTATGTATCTGCCCCCCAATTTCCACAAAGCGGACATTGCCCCCCCGTCCACCGGCACTGACCGGTATCTCCCACTCCCAACCTGTTGTTTCAGTTTCACCTTCGCCTCCCACTGTTGTAAGGCCGAATTCACCGCCCACATAGATGCTGTCGATAATCCCCGGTTCGCCCACCCCATCGGCGTTAGCCCAGATTCCCGGTCGAATGCCATAATATAAATCATACCATCCCCAATAACTTCCGTCCTCAAATGGTATCTGCGGACCATAATCGCTTTCGATACGAATCTCACCGATATTGTCATTGGCGATGATGGTGCCGGCGTAGCGCTGCCCCATTCGCAGCGACTGCAAATCCCCGCCCGCATTTATATTGATTACGCTATCTACCGGCGAGCTGATCAGCCCTATATCACCCCCGGCGAACACCGAAGGATGGACACCGACGGGGGTACCATTATCTGAAACTTCCCAATTGAAGCCTACTGCCGTACCGCCGTTACCCACCCGCAGGCCCGCCAGATTGCCGTTCTGGACCACCACTCGGCCGGCCCGGAAAACCCCCTCCACGCTGATCGCTCCTATGTTACCTTGCATTACCTGTATATTGGTCTGCTGTTCAGCGTTCAGCCATCCCATGCGTAAATCTCCCCCGATATTGCCCCCACCCAGCGCCGTTTCCGATACCCCAGATACTTCCAAACGATAGGGAAACGAATAAAGCGAGGGATTAATATCAATAGTATAAATCCCCGCCTCTTCCGCGGTGAAAACCAGCGACATGGGCGCTCTGCTATCCAGCTCCGCTTCCCCCATTCTGCCCACCACCGCCTGGTTTGGATCATACAAGAGAACGTTGAAAAGATATCCCGCCTCCCACGGATCAATTGAGCCCGGATCATAGGGATGCCCAGTGTAATTATTATACAAACCCACAAGATCATACAATTGAATCGTGATGGTCTGGCCGGCCATTACCCCGAAACTGTAATAATCTTCCTGATCATAAACTACACTTTCTGCCTCTCCCACAACCTTGATTACGCCATCCACCGTACCGAGATACTGGGCGGTAGCTAAGCTGTCATTGGTGATAATATAACCCCCGTCAGTTTCCAAAGTGCCGGAGGGAAAAGTTGAACCTTCCTGTTTCGGCCAGATGACCTTGCGCTCGATTTCCCGGTAGCTGCGGACATAAACCTTGGAATCCAGGTCCGAAACGCTCGGATCTACCAGTCCGGGAAATGTCGGGGCGGTCGCGTCGGCCCACACCCTTATCGGCAGCCCCCAGTCGCTTTTACTGTAGAAGCTGCCCATTCTTCCCCGCACCTCCAGGAGAGCGTCATCCACCTGTTGCCAGCTCCCGTCCGATTCTTCTATACCCCCCACCTGGGTAGCCACTACCAGATTGTTTAGATCGCCATCCACAATAAACCGGTTAGTGCCCAGGTAACCCGCGTAAAACATGTCGATACTGCCATGGACAACCACATCGCCGAAAACACACCCGCCGACCTGTATTCTACCGATGTCCTGAGGTTGCAGCGGATTATCCTGATCACCCGCGACAATTATCCCCGGCCGAAGTACGCCGCCCGGCCAATATCCTATAGCGGTGGTAAAGGCGCCTTCCGTCCCGGAATCAAAGAAGGTATCAATCGGGCTCCATAACACTCCCGAACTATCCGACGAACCATATGGACTGGTGCCGATCATCACCCCCCCGGTATCAGAGGGCGTGGTTATGTCACTGTTATCCTCATCGGTGAACAGGTATGCCGCTGTCCCGGTGGTCGGAGTATAATCCGGCCCTTCGTCCGTCGGCACCCAGCGGGTGAAAGTTATATAAGTATCCGCGGTACATTGCGCGACATACATCAAATAAACATCCGCCACACCGCTATTTACTACAACACCTTCGCCCTCCTGGGATGCAGTTAGGATGGTTGTGTTTATTCTATATAAAGTGCGATTTAACGGATCTGTCGCATAACCAACCTCGCCCTTGGTATCATACGACATTCCCGTCAGCACCACACCTTCCGGATACTCAACGATATCCACCCAATCCTGATCGCTCTGTAAGTTAGTCACATACACTAACTTGCTCTCGTCACCACCGTATAGCCCGAAAAGCCAGGTATGACCCTCTTGATCTTGGCCATACATTAATCCTTCAATCACAACTCCAGAATCTATCCCTTCAGCCAGCCAATCGGCATAAACAGGCTGGGTCTGCACGCTTATCCCGTTCCCCGTCGGATTCGGCACTACGGAAATGCTGATAAATCTACTAGGGATATCGTCACTGGTTGTCGTCGGGTCAGTTAATACTTCAAAGCCGATGAATACCGGCTGGGTCCCTGTCGCTTCATTTGCTGTATTATTAAAAATCCCGTTTTGATAATCGCTCCATACATCCTGATTCCCTCCGTCATCGGTTATTTCACCATAGGCAATTGTCGTAATCCTGCTTACCGGCAATATTGCTTCCTCATCTATCGTAATTGGGGTAGTCAGCCCTACTCGGCTTAAATTATAGCTGGACAAGCCGAAAGTATTGCGGCCGACCGGTTCTGCCTCGCCTATTAATGGATCGGATCCATTTGTCGGCTGCTGGAGGTTGATGGAAACCAGCACTTGACCTGTGCTGAGAACATTTCCCGCTCCATCTATGTTGCTGGGACCGGTTACCACCGCATATAGTTTGCCGCTGACCGGGTCAAACGCTGCCGCTTCGAACGTAGTATAGGTATATACCCTACCATAGAAATTGATCGCATCCCGCACGGTGCCCAATTGACTGGCGACTTCACCGGTAAAAGTGTTTATACTGACTAGCGCTCCCCCGCGGGTTATTCCGTAGGTGTGACCATCGGTATCGGTCGCCAGGGCATCTACGCGTACGCCCAAATCTCCCGCTTGGCCCACCGGCGCTAATAAACTGATACCTCCCGGGCCGCCGCCGATATCAATTGACGTAACCGATGTTCCGTCTTCCGTCGCTATCCGTAATGAACCCGGTATATCTCGGCCGTCATAGCTGAGAATTTCTACCTTAATATCTTTCTCCGGCGGTAATCCGGAAAGGGTACCGATCCTGATTTGATTATAAGCGTCACCTTCCTGGGGATCAGCATAATCAAATATTGTCTCTCCGATTGCACCACGAGGATATAAAAGGGAGGTCAAAAGTAACCGGCTTTCCAGCTCCTCGGCAAACAAGTGGGTTTGGTGCAGCGGTTTCTCGGCCAATAAACGATTAATTAGACTTTTGCTTTTTTGTTTGCGTCTATTTCTGCGGAATAATCGATTCACTGCCGGTCTCCTTACAGATGAAAAGTCAAGTAAAGCAGGTTTTTTATTGGTAAGTAAGCAACAATAGCAGGCATGCAGGCGGGCCCCTTTTCACCCGTCAGCGAATTTAAGCGGCGCCATCCTGGTTTATCAGCAGCAGGAATAATATATTGTATTATTTGTAAATTATTGCGCCACCAACAAGTCCCTCTTACGGACCTTTAGGGCATTTTCGCCATTAATTTGCTTTATGTCAACAAAAAAAGGCAGACATGTTAGACATAAAAAAAGCCGGTCGCCCAATATCTATACTTGGCGTGACCGGCTATAAGGCTATATATATAAAATACTTATACCTTTTCCCTTAAACATTCAGAATAGCTTTAGCTATATCTACCGCCGTGGCGGCGTCAGCGGCGTATCCGGAGGCGCCTATCTTATCAGCATAGTCCTGGGTTACGGGCGCCCCACCGATAAGGATTTTGGTAGCCATTCCCTTGGACTTGAAGGCGGTGATGGTTTTTTCCATCATAGGCATGGTGGTCGTCAGCAGGGCCGACAGTCCTGCCGCCTGGGCCTGGTGTTCGGTAGCCGCGGAAATGAATCTTTCCGGCGAGACATCTGTCCCCAGGTCTATTACATTAAACCCTGCCCCTTTCAGCATCATTCCCACCAGGTTTTTGCCAATATCATGCAGATCCCCCTTAACGGTGCCCACGACGATGGTGCCCCGGGGTTCGATACCAGCTTCGACCAGTTTGGGCTCCAGCAGTTCCATTGCCATTTTCATGGCTCGCGCTGCTATAAGCACTTCCGGCACATAGACCTCATTCTTTTTAAACGCTTTACCGATAGCGTCCATACCCGTTATCAATCCCTCGTTAAGTATCTTCTCCGGTCCCATTCCTTCCGTCAAAGCCTTTGATGTGATTTCTTTGGCTTTATCCTGATCGCCTTTGATTATCGCTTCCTTTAAAGCTTCCATATCTGCCATTGCCTGATTACCTCATCCCTGGTTAAAATTACCTCGAAATTTATCATTTCGGACCGACAACAATTCCGCTTATCGTTTTACATAATTGTAATGCTTTCAACAAGTAAAAAATTAACAAATTGAGTACATATATCAAGGCTTTAAAACCGGGAAAAAGGGATAAATCAAGTTTTTTTTGCAAATCCCCCCGCTTATGTTACACTGGGGCCGTATATTCCAGGATTTCCCCATAATTCCGCCGGAAAAGGAAATATATGCTTTACGACGACATGCTGTCTTTCAGCCGGGAAATTGCCCGCTCCGCCGGTCAACATGCACGAGACAAAATAGCCGATGTCACCCAGGAAATGAAGCCCGGCAATCAGATTGTGACTTCGGCTGACAAAGAATGTCAGGATATGATTGTGCAGCAGATCAAACGATATTGGCCGGAGCATGGTTTAATCGCCGAAGAAGGTCCCGGCGGTTATCTGCTTAAAGAACACCCCACCGGCCGTTCAGACATCTGGTGGGTTATCGACCCTATCGATGGTACCTGCAATTATGCCCATGGACTACCTATATATGTTGTTTCCATCGGGATTATTAAAGACGGTATGCCGATAGTTGGGGTAATTTACGATCCTAACACCGACATGTTATTTTCTGCCCAGCTTGGTCAGTCTGCCCAATGTAATGGCAGGATCATTTATTGCCGTAATGATTTGCTTGATTCCAATAGTCAAATAGCTATTTCCGGTAAAATTTATACCTATTCCCCGGCGGCGATAGCCGAACTTATGACTAAACACATCTGTATCAACCTAGGTTCTGCTGCCTTGCATTTGGCTTATGTGGCGGCAGGGGCATTTGCCGCATCATTTTTGTGGAATGTTCGTCTGTGGGACATTGCCGCCGGCGCTGTCATGGCGGCATCAGCCGGTGGGGTGATTACTGATTTCACCAGCCGGGATCGTTTCCCCGTCGATTGTGCTGCTTATAATGCCGAGCCTATTCATACCTTTGTCGCTGCTCCATCCATCCTCAATCAATTAAGTCCCATCATTAATATCACCAACGCCCGATAACATAAAATGCCTTTATCTACATTGAAAAAAGCGAAAATTCTTGCTATAATCATTTTGATTTTGTTATAATATGGTATAAATTTGATATAGTTATCGTAAGGTAATTTATAGTACTAAGAATGACCACCTGAAATGAAGTGGAACGATTATGGATTCTCCCCATATTGAACAATCTTTAAGTGAATTAACTTTTAATATATTCCAAAGGCCGTTGCATCCGGAGCTGTTTAATATTTACCGCTCGCAGCATTTTTTCCAGGGGGATTACGAGGTTATGATCTGGATTACGGGATGCAGCCATCTGGTAAGCGTCTTTTTTGACGCCGACTGCCTGACCGAGGTAATATGTTCCCCGGATCAAATGTTACCCAGCCGGGGCCTGGTGGAACGCTTTCCTTTCCGTGGTGAAAAGAGCCACAAGTGCACCTGGTCGCAGGAGCTGGAATATATGATGAGTTTCCAGGTGGAAGCGATGAGTGCCAATTTATTTCGCCAGACCCACAGCGATCTGACCGCCATGGCCAAAAGACGCGGACTATACGTTCCCTTTCCTCAATGGGCCAAAGGCGAGTTAGTCCCCTTTAGTTTTCTCGATTATGAAGCGCATTGTGAAGAGCTGCATATCCACGCCTTTCACGCCTTCCCGGAGCAGCAGACCATCATCAAGACCCAGTCGCTATTCAACTTGAAGATCAAATAAAATTCTTCCGTACCGGAATTGTTTTACTATCCTGAGTAACAGGTATATTCCAAACGGATATATCTTTTGGCAACCTGTCCCGCCCAGGCTATTCTGACGCAAAGCTTGCATAAATCCGCATTCTCGGTTAAAAAGATTAACGTAAATGTATTATGCGTCTTTTTATTGATAGGTTATATGATTTCGGTACCGGATTTATTGTCGAATCTTACTGATTCCCAGCGTCGGGCAGTCACTCATCAGGACGGCCCCGTCCTGGTTTTAGCTGGTCCCGGCAGCGGTAAAACCCGTGTTATCACCTGCCGTGCCGCCTATTTAATCAGCCGGTCGGTCCCCCCGCATAATATCCTGGCGATTACCTTTACCAATAAAGCGGCCCTGGAAATGCGGCAGCGGCTGCAGAATTTACAGATACCGCCCGGCAGCACCATCTGCACCTTTCACAGCCTGGCCGTTCGGTTGCTGCGGGAATTCGCTGTACCGGCGGGAATACCCCGGAATTTCAGCATTTATGACGAATCCGATCAGATCTCCGCCATGCGCGCCGCCTTAAAAGCCTGCCAATTAGACGCCAAGCAATATCCTCCCGGACGTATGTTAGCCATAATCAGTACGCACAAAAACAACATCGTAACTCCGGAGGTTCTGGCCCGGAACTGTGGCGATTTTGTTTCCCGGACCGTGGCCGGCGTTTACCTCGCCTATCAAAAACACCTGCAGGACAACGCCGCCCTGGACTTCGACGACCTGATAATGAAGCTGGCTCTGCTGTTGCGTGATAATCCTCCGTTGCGTGACAAATTGAATTCTCGCTACCGCTACGTGATGGTTGATGAATACCAGGATACCAACCACTGCCAATATCAGATTGCCCGCGGTTTAGCCCTGAACCATTCCAATCTGATGGCCACCGGCGATCCGGATCAGTCGATATATGCCTGGCGCGGTGCTGACATTGGTAATATTTTGGCCTTCGAGGAAGACTATCCTGACTGTGCTATCATCCGCCTGGAGGAAAATTTCCGCAGCACTCCCGAAGTGCTGGCCGTTGCCGACCAACTGATTCGCCGCAATACGCGCCGCAAGGAAAAGCTCCTGTTTACCAGCAAGCCTTCCGGCGCCGCCCCCCAGTTAATCGAATACGATAACGAACAGGAAGAAGCTTTAGGCACCGCCCAATGGATTGAGCAATGCCGTCGGGAAGGACTCGAATATCGGCAGATCGCCCTCTTTTATCGGGTAAATTCCATGAGCCGGGTTTTGGAGCAGGCCCTGGTCCAAGCGAAAATTCCCTATCAAATCGTCCGCGGCCTGGAATTTTTCAAACGGCGGGAAATCAAGGATATTCTCGCCTATTTGCAGTTTCTTAACAATCCCGCCGATATGATTTCGCTCCAGCGGATTATCAATCGACCGGCCCGGGGTATCGGCGATACTACCGTCAGCCGGGTTTTGGATTTTAATAGCCGCCGCACGGATGATATCTGGCATACTCTTAATGCCGCCGATCATATCGACACCATCAATAGTGCCGCCAAAGCCAAAATCAAAAAATTCGTCTCCCTGATCGAGGACCTTCGCCGCCATTTAAATGACCCCGTCGAGCGGTTGATTCAGTTGACTTATGAGCGCTCGGGTTTGATGGAGCTTTTTAAAACCGAGCAAAACCTCGATGCCGGCGATAACGTGGATGAGCTGATAAACTCCGCGGTGCAATATACCTCAGCCGCCGAGCAGCCTTCGCTGGCCGACTATCTCCAGCAGATTGCCCTGGTCAGTGACATTGACGCTTACAATGAGCAGGCCGGCCGGGTCTCCCTGATGACCCTGCACACTGCCAAAGGCCTGGAATTCGCCGCTGTCGCTATTGTCGGGGTAGAGGATGGCCTGATCCCCCACACCCGCAGCCTAAATACCAACGATGAAATTGAGGAGGAAAGGCGACTGCTCTTTGTCGGTATGACGCGGGCCCAGGAAAAGCTGCGGTTAAGTTACGCCTGCCATCGCACCATCCACGGCTCTTTGATGGCGACTATCCGCTCCGAATTCTTGCGTGATTTACCGGGTTTGGATTTTCAATATTTTTCCCCGGATAATCTTGACGATTCCGACGATCCGCCCGATGCTTCTGACAATCACCAAAATGATTTTGACAGTTGCTCTGACGACACCTGCCTTTTGGCGCCGGGCCGGCTGGTTCGCCATAACATGTTCGGCCTGGGCCGGGTCATCCGGGTCATATCCAGCCGCGATGACCGTCTGATCCTCGTGCAATTTAACACCGGCAGCCGAAAAACCCTTTCCCTCAAATACGCCCCGTTGGAAATAATCGATTTTACTGATTAATGCCCTGCTCCGCCTGTCGGCCGAATAATGCCTCGGCTCCCTCTGCCCCCTATATTCGTTATAATCGGATTATTTTAAAACCCCGCGAAATCAATTATCAAAAATAATTACCCGGACAATTTGCCTTATCCGCCCCTGAATTTTATCTTTACTGTGATAGTTGAATATTACTTGCTTATTGCTATTTGAAACTACCTTTAACGACAACGATACCTACTTCTGGTGTTTATTCTGCCCTGGATCGGGGCCCCGGTTTGGCTGCCTCCTACAGACCGGGGCCTCACTTTTTTTATAGCTCTTGCCCCCAACGCACCGGCAGCATATTATCCACGCCGGTAAAATAATTTCGTATATATTTCCCTTATGCTCTCGGGATCAGCTCACGGGAGTTGAGGGGCGCCGCTGGGCGAAAGCCCTTGTTTTTCCAGAACTTGCTTCAGATTCATGCCGGCTGATGAATTATTGGGGGCAATCTGCAATGACTTGCGAAAACAGCTGACTGCGTCTTCAAGTCTTCCCATCATCGCAAAAGTTGCTCCCATGTTATTATACACCTCTGCGTCTTTGGGGCAATTTTGCAAGGCTTGTCGATAATGCGATATTGCCAACTCGTATTTGCCCTGGATGCATAGAATATTAGCCATATTATAATGGGTCCCGGCATTATTCGGTGCCGTCTGCAAGGCCTGATGTAAATGATAGGTAGCTTCATCATACTTTTCCTGCGTTTGCAGCAGGTTAGCCAGATTATTGTGTGCTTCGACGTAGTCGGGAATAATTTCCAGTGCTCGCCGATAGTTGATCTCCGCCTCCTGAGTTCTGCCCGCCAACTGCAGATAATGACCCCATCGATTGAGTGCCTGGGGAGAATCCGGCGTCACTTTTACTATCCGCTCATATAAGGAAAGGGTATTTCGCCAATCTTTCAGATAATTTCGGGTGGCCGCTGCTTCGGCGGCGGCGACGAATAGTACTACTATTGCCAGCATCATCTGGCGTTTAGTGGGCTTGCCCATTCTGCACGGACCGCTCAACCAGCCCAAAAATGCCGCTAAAACCATCAGCAATCCCACTATCGGAAAATAAACAAATTTATCACAGGCGATCATCACGGTGAATCCGACCACCCCCAGGGTTGGAAAAATGGCGATAAAGAAAAATAGCCCCCCGGCGAACAAGGCACGTGTCCGTCGCAGGGATAATATCAGCAAAGGTATCAGCAGGCACGTTCCCACCACTCCTGCCAGGACCATCGGGTGCGACAATCCTAAAGGTTTGGGAAAACCATAGTCCGGTGATTGATTGATCGGCCGGATAATTTTGTAAAGATAAAATATAATATTATGACATACGGTAAACAGTATCCGAGCCGCTCCCAGCTCACTGGGCGGTGCCGCGCCCGCTGTTCGCGTCTGCGAAATATAGGTAATAACTGAGCCGATTCCACATACGATAAATAAAGGGATTTTCTCTACCACCGTTTTCTTACTTAATCTTTTCAGGGGCCAGTAATCCATTACCAGCATTAATAGCGGCAGGGGCGTACTGGTCGGCTTGGACAATAGGGCCAGCACATACATTACCAGGCAGCCGGTATAAAGCCCCCACCCTCCCCACCGGCTGTAGCGAACGTAAAGAATCAGGCACCAAAGCCCGAAAAATGCCATCAGTACCGTCTTACGGTCCGCCACCCAGGGAATTGGCTCTACCGTTATCGGATGAACTCCGAAAAGTAAACCCACACCTCCCGCCAGCCAAACCCGCCCGAATAACATATATATCAGTACGATAACCAGTGCGGTATTCGCCACGTGCAAACCCAGACTGGTACGATGGAATTGCCTTAGGTTGTCCACTCGCCCGCCCAGGGCATAATCCGTCATCAGGGAGATCATTGACAGCGGCTGGTAATATCCCTTGACACTTGACGGCTCCAAAACCTCCGTCAGGAACCGCCTGGTCGATTCCCACCCGGGATTTTTCACCAGAACATTATCCGTAAGGTATTCATCATCATCGATCAGCATTGCCTGAGCCGACAATGCCGGCCAATGTGTCGCTAAAACTGCCGCCGGAACTGCTATCAGTAATATCGCCAGTAAACCTATTGGGCCTGGGCCTTTCCCTAACCGTGGTCCGCCGACCTTCGCGCTTCGTTTGGCGGCGATTAATGGGCGACCATATTGACTTGCAGAATTGCCAGGCGTTTTTCCCATACCATCATATTACTATCTAACCCCGCCTAAGACAAGAGGTTATATAATACCGTACCTGTTTTAAAAAGTACGCTCTCGGTAAAAGACAACTGCTTAGTTGACAATGATTAAAATAGTGCCTGTCGGGCAGAATTTAAATGGGTGCGTTATAAAGGATAACGTATGATATTTTTCGCACAAATTTATGGGACATAAAAAGAGTCCTTCATCTGGTCGATGTTAATGTTGAAAAAACTTAACCAAATGGAGGACTTAAAATGGTTCGAACGCAAC
>Ga0068711_1000518_pt1 | contig 32519 bp, 20 predicted proteins | sample MTBAKMMethaMetaG_FD_62224 | JGI IMG/M metagenome (GOLD analysis project Ga0068711, IMG submission 62224) | Enrichment culture microbial communities from Arthur Kill intertidal strait, New Jersey, USA, that are MTBE-degrading - MTBE-AKM (Arthur... | ecosystem: Environmental > Aquatic > Marine >...
GAAAAAAAGAGCGTTGATCTGGGCATATGACGAGTATCAAAATACGACCAGTATGAAAATTCCCACCTCCAAAGAGATTTTTGGCGATGAGTTTCAGCTCAGAAATAGCGTAATCATGAAGAAATGCTATCGAACGCCGGCTCCAATTCTTATCGCTGCTCATGCAATCGGGATGGGCATTCTTTTCCGAGGAGGGATGCTTGCCGGCCCTACCACAAAAGCGGAATGGAATGCATTGGGATATCACGTCGAAGGCGAGTTCATTAAAGGACACACGCTCAAAATATGCCGGCCAAAAGAATATTCTGCAAATATTGTTCCTGAACTCTGGAAGGGCCAACTGATAGACTTTCAAAGGTTTGATAGGCGAGATGAAGAAATCAATTTTATTGCTCGCTCAATCCACAAAAATCTGACCGTGGATCACTTAAAACCGGACGATATCCTTGTCGTATGTCTCGATACAAAGTTCGATATGACGAAAAAAATTGCATCTGAGTTAGAAGAAAGAAAAATTGATTATTACCTCACATCTGCCGCAAAAAAGAATCGCCCCTGGATGGGGGAAAAACCGGATACGTTCACTGAACCTGGATGTGTGACCCTCAGCGGTTTCATGAGAGCAAAAGGAAATGAGAAGAATATGGTCTATGTCTGCGGTTTGGATGTTGTTGCTCGGAATGAAGAGAGTGGGCTCTTACGAAACAGTCTATTTATTGCCATCACCCGATCCCGCGCATGGGTTACGCTGACCATTTCAGGAAACTATCCGATGTACACCGAGATTAAAAATGTCCTTTCTCAGATAAATGAATCTGGCGAATTGATATTCGAATACAAAGGAAAACCAAAATATTCTTTTAACAGTGATCTGGATGTAGAAGCACAAAAGACAGCATACCAGGAGATATTGGTGTTTGGCGATGGTGGAGAGGGCAATTAAATCACAGCATTCAGGGTATTGCATCTCGGGGTGAAAAAACGAAAAAACAAACAGTAAGCGAAGAATCGGAATATTTTCTCTTGCGCGGAAAATTGAAATTTCAAAATGGAGAATACCGCGATGCAATACCTTTTTTTGACCGCGCAATTGCCCATGATCAAAACAATTACGAGGCCTACGATCTGAAATGTCAGGCCCTTCAAAATCTCGGAGAGAATTCTGCAGCAGATCTGTGCAGAGAGAAGTTAAACGAAAAGATTGCAGAACGTGATCGCATCTCCAGAGGGATACTATCCCAATGTTCATCTCAAAACTCTGGTGTGCCACCACATGAGGGACGGATCGATGATTCGGCAATGCCCCCAGAGTCTCAATCGGGTTGTGGGATCCAGGCTCCCTCTGCATCCTGTCCAGACCAAGGAGTCACGCAACTATCGCCAATTGAAAAATTTGAATCATATTTCCCGAGCAAATTAGGTTATAAAGCAAAAATCGTGTATACACACACGACTCCCCCAAGGGATGCGCAATATGGCACAATAAAAACCCCATTGCCGCAGCCATTACAAACATATCTTGATCAAAACGGAATCAGATTATATACGCACCAATGTGAAGCACTCGAACTCGTCAGGCAGAAAGAAAATATCATCCTGACGACATCAACAGCGAGTGGCAAGACGCTCTCGTTCAATATACCCATTTTTGAAGACTTACTGGCCAACCCGAAAGGACGAGCCCTCTATATTTACCCAACAAAGGCCCTGACAAACGATCAGTTAAAAACGATCAACGCTCTGGAAAAAACGACAGGGATTGTTGTAAATGCAAAAAGATATGATGGAGATACGCCAAGCGAAGAGCGCTCTGAGATTCGGAGGACTTCGGGCATTATCCTGACAAACCCCCATGAACTCCATTTAGTGCTCAGCTATCATGAGGATTGGGTCTCGTTTTTTTCAAATCTGAGATTTGTCGTGCTCGATGAAGCACATTATTACCGTGGTGTCTTCGGGTCCAGCATTGCCATGGTCATACGCAGGTTAAAGAGGATCTGCGAACATTATGGGTCCACTCCGCAGTTTATCCTCTCAACCGCAACAATTGCAAACCCGTTAGAGTTTGGAGAGAAGTTAATCGGAGCCTCCCTCAATATCATAGAGAATGATGGCTCTCCAGCACGAGAAAAAACGATTTATTTGATACAATATGGTGAAGGCGACCCGATTCCATTATCTCTCATGCTCTTTACCGAATGTGTAAAACAAAAAGTTCAAGGAATTTGTTTTACGTTGGGAAGGCAAAGGACGGAGCTCTTCATATTTCATGCCCAAAAAAAACTCCAGGACGAGATGCCCTCATTGGTGAACAGAATCAGTTCGTATAGAGGTGGGTATCTCCCTGAGGATCGGAAGAAAATTGAAAAAAGATTAAAAAATGGAGATCTCTTAGGTGTCGTCTCAACGAATGCACTAGAGGTGGGTATCGACATCGGTTCATTGGATATGGCCATTCTCGAGTCATATCCCGGAACAATGATGTCCACATGGCAACAGATCGGCCGGGCCGGGCGGCGATCAGGAAAATCAGTTGCTATTTTAATACTGGACGACTCAACACTCGGAGAATACTACTCAAACCATCCTGAAGTGTTCTTTAACAAATCTGTAGAACATGCGATCATTGACCTGGAAAACTCATATATTCTGAAAAATCACCTCCTGTGTGCATGCAAAGAACTCTCGCTGATGATAGACAATGACAGGATATATTTCGGCAACAAAATCGAAGAACTTTCAAAGTCGTTAGTATCTGATGGTGATTTTGTTCAGAATGGTGACCTCTTCTATTATGCCAGCAAAGATCCCAACATCCACCACCATGTTTCCTTAAATTCAATCGATGAGAGTTCATATCAACTCTTTCATGGAAAACGACTCATAGAAACGATGGATCAATGGTATGCATACAGAGACACGCATTTTCATGCAATTTATTTTCACTCAGCAGAAAAATACCAAGTTATAGAATTCGATGATGCCAATAAAATCATAAAGATTCAGCGAACTAATGAGGCCTACAGGACAAAGAGTATCCAAGACAATCAAATATCTATCGCCAGAGAAATATATAGCGATTCCAGCCATTCCATCGATCTTCACTATGGTTTTGTGAGTGTCACAAAACAAATCACCGGGTATAAGGTCATTCAAGAGGATCAGGTTGTTCAAACATTTAATCTCGATCTCCCGCCCATTCGATTTTTAACAAAAGGAACCTGGTTTGATCTGCCCGATGACATTATAAAAAAGGTCGAAGAACAATTAAATTTAAGCAAAACGGAGGCCAAAGAAAATTTAAGTCGCTCTATAGCAGGAATCTGCAACGTTATTTCTGATGTTGCCTCCTCCTTTTTGTTGTGCGATGCCCGTGATATCGGTGTTGACATCGATGAACAACAGGACGTTCAGACTATCGTCATATATGATGATCATAAGGGCGGTATCGGTCTTTCGGAAAAATTCGTTCCATTGTTCCCTCAAATCATCAAAATGGCATACGATATTGTCAACGAGTGTTCGTGTAACAAAGGATGCCCCAAGTGCATATTGAGCCATGGTCGCAAAATTAAGGAAAGTATGCGCACCAAAAAGAGCTCTATTATCATACTCAAGTTATTGCTCGAAAAAATTACCTGAGCGGTGGAACGGACCTGGTACGACTCATTTTTCTCATCGCCGGCACTGAGTATCACTTGAGGTTACAGCGTGGCGAATAATTTCACGAGATTTTCAAGGGCTTCAAGAAATTGCTATTTGTTAGTTAAAATTAACTTTTTTATTAAAAGATACACGAAACACAATTTATTTTAGAGGTAATGCCAGAATATGGCACTGAAAGACAAAACCATTTGGAGAGACTATGTCTACCATTACCGAACTCCTACAAAAATATTGGGGATACACCTCATTTTTGCCTCATCAAGAGGAAATTATCTCATCTGTCCTCAGTGGCAACGATACCCTGGCGGTCATGGCAACAGGAGCAGGGAAATCGCTCTGTTACCAGCTCCCGGCTCTGTTTCTTGGAGGGGTCACCATCGTCATCTCCCCTCTCATATCCCTCATGAAAAACCAGGTCGACGATCTGAACGAACGGGGGATCAATGCTGCGGCCTACAATAGTTCATTGGAATATCATCAAAGGACACAGGTTGAGAGAGATTTAGCGAACAACACCCTCAGACTTCTCTTCATCTCTCCTGAAAAATGCATGCAACCCAACTTTCTCAATTTTATCAGCCAGTTCCCGGTTCATCTCATTGCCGTTGACGAAGCACACTGCATCTCAGAATGGGGCCACAACTTCAGGCCAGAATATCGGCAGCTCTCTGCATTGAAACAGCACTTCCCCTCCGTCCCTATCATCGCCCTGACGGCCACAGCCATCCCGGCAGTCAGAGAGGACATCTGCACGCAGTTGCAGTTGTCAGACGTCCATGAGTACATCGGAAGTTTCAACAGGCCAAACCTGTACTACCAGGTCGTTCCAAAAGACAAACCCGTAGAGTTTATTCTTGACTATATCGAGCAGCACCGGGACGATTCTGGCATCATCTATTGCCTCAGCCGAAAGGAGACAGAAAACCTGGCTGAAGCCCTGGTAGAGCATGGATACATGGCCTGTGCCTACCATGCTGGGCTCCCTGATGAATACAGGAAAAAGGTGCAGGAAGTCTTCATCAAAGACGATGTCCACATCATCTGCGCAACGGTGGCATTTGGTATGGGCATCGACAAACCAGATGTCCGGTATGTCATTCACCATGACCTGCCAAAGTCGGTGGAGGCATATTACCAGGAAACAGGACGGGCAGGCCGAGACGGTCAGCCAAGCGAATGCATCCTCCTCTATAACAGAGGAGATAACGGGAAAGTCCGTTATCTCATCGAAAATGACGAGCAGGATGAACACCAGAAGGAGATCGCGTTCAAAAAACTGCAGGAGGTAGTCGACTATTGCGAGACGAACTCCTGCAGGCGGAAGTATCTGCTCTCGTACTTCGGGGAGGAGTATCCAGAAGAGACCTGTGGGTCGTGCGATGTCTGCGACCATCCCCAGGAACTTTTTGATGGTACAACAATCGCACAGAATATCATTGGGTGTGTACAGCAGTTGCCGAGAAAATATGGGGCAGGCATGATCACTGATATCCTGCTCGGTTCTCGAAAAACAGACATCATCAAATCCCACTTTGACCGTCTCCCGGCGTATGCTGCCGGAAAAGGGTATGACAAGGACGCCTATGCGATCTGGATCGGTGATCTCGTCAGACAGGGATATCTTTTGAGAGATGATGGCAAATATCCGGTGATTGCTCTGACAGGGAAGAGCAAAGAGGTGTTATACGGACAATCTCCGGTGATGCTTCCTGTATCACAGAGAATGAGGCATAACCAATCTGCAATCACTGGTGAGGATGCAATGTCCCCTGAAGACAAAGAGTTGTTCCTCATATTAAAAGATTTAAGAAAGGGTGTAGCGAACCAAGAGAATTTGCCGCCCTATATCATTTTTTCTAACAAAAGTCTTATGCTGATGGCGCATGCACGTCCCTGTGATGACGCAAGTTTCCGGATGATCGGCGGTGTAGGCGATTATAAGGTGGAGAAATACGGCCCAGTCTTCATCTCGACGATAAAGGATTTTGTACAGCGCCATGAAACTACCATGCCCTCGCCTGGTGTTCAGGCGATAGCGCCGCCTGCAGCAGGCACGCACAATAGCCAGGATTTTGAGGGTAATCCCCTGGAGCAGATCTTTCAGATTGAGAGAGAGATTAGACGCCTTAAGGAGGAGATCAATAAGATAACTAAGCCATTTAACGAGGAGATTGGCGAGTTAAATCAGCGCAAGAGCGCCCTCCTCGACGAGGCAGTGACGTCAGGCATACAAGAGCAGGGGAGATATTCACTCCAGTGCACCGTCTCAAAGTTTCGGCAGTTGGATATGGAAGAGTTCAAAAAGCGTTATCCAGCGGTATTTATGGAGGTCGGCAAGGTCCTATTGACGGATGCTGATAAGATCCTCGGAAAGGACGTGGTTACAGGTCTCTGTACGATAAAAGAATCAAAGTCGTACAAGGTCTGTGAGATTAAATCGTAAATCGGAAAACTGTACGACGATGAGGGGATATTGCGAGGCCAGGCACGGCAGAAGCAGCCTCGTCCTCAGCCTACTATTGAGGTGGAGAGATGACACAAGCTGAAAAGATCAAGGAGGAACTCGTCCAGCTCCTCATTCAGGTTCCGGACAGGAGCTGGGATAAAATTCTGACCAATGAGCCGGAGTGGCGGGAGATGGTGGATTTTCTTCCTCATTACACCTTTGGGCCGTTCGCGACGCTCATGGTCATGGCCGGACTGAACGACTTCCAGTTAATGGGGAAGGCCGGCAGGGCGTACTGGCCACCGATCCGTGCCCGACTCAAAGAAGCAGAAGCACTGGTCTCACCAGCAACACTTGAGGACGTGCTCCAGCCATTCTATGATCGTGAACGGTACAACGGAATAAAAGTGAGGCGACTCCACAGGTTCCTCCAGAGCAATCTCGCGACCCACCTCTGGCAAGCGGAACCGCGACAGGTCGCAGAGGAGTTCGTCGACACGTGGGAACGACTGGCCGTTGTCATGAACCAGGAAATGGAGAAAAAGACCATAGTGTTCGCCATGAAGTGCCTGGGGCTCTCGCTTATAATGGCCGGCGAGTACGACTTCCCGTCCGAGAAACTCGCCATACCGGTCGACTTCCGGGTCCGTCGGCTGACCGAAGCGCTCGGTGGTCAGATCAATCCGGATGACCTGGTCAGGGCGTACTGGGACGACGTCCTCACCGGCGTTCGAGCGGCAAACCCGCGTGTGACCATGATCCACCTCGACTCGTTCGCCTGGCAGATCGCCGAAGATCTGAGCGAGTACGTGATCCGGTCTTATTGCCGAAATATGGAGATGGGAGATGCCGGCGACAAGATCGCGGCACTTATCGGCAGAGGTCCACATGCCAGGTGAGCGGGCGCTCGTACTCATCCCGTGCAGTTCAGCCAAGGAGAGCCGTTCATCCAGCCTCAAACCGGAGAACCCTGTTGAAGGCATAATGCCACTTCGAGAACGCATGGTAGAGTTGAGAGGGGACATCAGCCGGGGAACGGCTGTGCCTGCAGTTTCGCTCTACAATGGGGTTCTCTATAATCAGTGTCAGGGAAGCATAGAAGCCATTGCCAGCGGCCAATACCCGGATATCGACCTACTGATTGTTTCGGCGTATTATGGTATTGTTCATCCGGCGGAACCGATTGCGAAATATGATCTGCGCATGGGCAATGAGGTGGCAGGCACGAAAGTGTATCGCCTCTGGCAACAGTGGGGATTGGGCGCCGTTCTCGAAGACTATGTGAGAAGGCGAAAAATCGTCAATGTCTGGTCCCTGCTCTCGAATTCGCATCCCTACTACCAGTATCAGCAGGCACTCAACCCGTTCTGGAAAAATATGAAGAATGAGGTGAGCTGTCGACAAGTCACGGTGCCCGGCGGCGGACAGAGCAATCCATATCGACGTGGAGAGTGGCTTGAGCAGGTGCTGACGACCTCACCGCATCATCTCGTAGAGGTGGAGCCAGTGCCAGAGTCAGTTGTTCCTCAATGTGGCCGGGTTGATAGCGTCAAACGGCCTATCAAGTATTTGGAAATATAAGTGTCTGGTTAATCCACAAAATGACCCTGCAAGTGGCAATGGCAGTCGCCTCCCTCAAAGCCGGGGATCAGGCGGTGCTCGACGCCATCCTAACGGTGGGGCTGGAAGGGGAGGAACCGATGATCTCCGGGGAGGTGTACGAAAGGCTCGGAGGCCGGGCCCGGATGAGTTATACCCTGTTCCAAAAACGGCTGCGAAAACTGGAGTTCCTGCGGCTGGTTGATCTGGCCGTGCTCAGGAGGAAGGGGGCGACCAGGGCAATCCCGGTCAGGGAGGGGGGAGAGGAGTAGTCGCTCCTGTTCCGGCAGGTTCATGGGGGGCGGTGCCGGACGATGTACAGGAGTTTGTGACGATGAAAAATGTCGATATGAAGGTGGAGGGGGATAGGCTGGTGATCACGGTCGATCTCGCGCAGGAGTTCGGGGTGTCGAAGACCGGGAAGTCGATCACGATCGCCTCGACTGAGGGGAATGTGTCGGTGCCGGGGAGGGAGGAGGTAAAGATCGGGGTGAATGTGTACAGGAAAAAGTGAGGGGGCCAATTTTAGGGGTGGGGGAGCCCTCACTCGATCACTTCCCAGCGGCCGCCTCTGGCCGGACCGATGCGCCGGATCCTGCCATGGATCTTCAGTTTCTCTATCTGTTTCTTGATCGCCCGGTCGGTCACACCCACATGCTGTGCAATTTCCGGGATGGTGATCGCCGGGTTCTGGCGGATGAGTTCGGGGATTTTTGGGGAACTTTTCTCCGAACCTTCCCCCTCCCTCCGGTGCACGGTGGCGGTGAAGAGGCGGGCAGAGCTCTTTTCGTACTCGTTTGATGGAGCGAGAGGTTCTTCTCCTCTATGTCCTCATTTCCGGATCTCAGATGTGCAGAACAATACCGAAAACGGCATTAATCGTGAAGAGATAACAGACCATGTCCTGATCCCCGATTTCATGGAGACTGCACATGAAACACCTCTCGGCATATGAACTGGAATATCTCGAACACCCGGAGCGTTTCACCTATGACCATTTCAGAGAGCAGACGCTCGACCCCCATCCCCTCCCGGTCGCCCTGAGCCTTGCCGATGAGGAACTCCTCAACCATTACGATAATGAATATCATCACCACAATTTTCATCGCACCCTCTTCTTTCCCAGGCTCGACACCGCCGGGCCCGACTACCAGCGCCTTGAGGATTATGTCGCAGAGACTGCTGCTGCCGTGCTCTCAGAGCGGGTCATCGAGGGATCTGACGCAGATTACGCCTGGGGAGAATTCTCCGGGTTCAGAAAACACCTGGTCACCGCCCTCCACACTTACCCCGAGATCCAGAAGGTCCAGATCCTCAAGAAGATCGCCGTGAAGATCGCATTGCCGCCCTCACCGATCGACGAGAGCGCCCGGCTCTTCTCGGTGGGGAGTTCGCTCTTTGCGATGGAGTTCTACCTCGGCCTGAAGAACGCAAAAAAGTGGGGCGATTACCTCGGCGCCTGGCCCCCCTCCGACGAAGTCCTCCGCGAGATCGCCGAGACGCCCGAGGTCCTGCTCTCCCTCTGGAAGCACCAGGTCCAGGCCCGCGACCGCTGGCTCGGTGCCGGGGGGAAAGGGGTGCTGGAGATGGCCACGGCGACCGGTAAGACCCTGGTCGGTCTTGCCACGGCCTATCATCTCTTCAGAGTCCACCGCTCGCTGCAGGTGCTGGTGCTCTGCCATTCGCGGGCGATCCTGAACCAGTGGCGGCGTGAGGCGATCGAGAAACTGGGGTTTCTGGGAGATCCGGACGAGGAGTATACGGTGCCGGTCTCGTATAAGGGGAAATTCGAGATCTCGTTCAACACCCTCCAGATGGTGATGAGGGATCCTGGGCAGTACGGCACCGACCTGCTCATCGTCGACGAGGTCCACCACGGGGCCGGCCCGCAGTTTCGGAACGCCCTCTCCGTCCCGTGCAAATGGAAGATGGGGCTCTCGGCAACGGTGGAGGGGCGCGGGCGGACCGATGTCCTAGACGGCTACCTCGGGAGGACGGTCTACACCTATACGCTGGCCGATGCACGGCGGGACGGGATCATCCCTGAGTTCAACCTCGTGGTCCACAAGACCTTCCTGGATATCATGGAGGAGGAGGAGTTCGCGTCGATCACCGAGAGCATCAGAAAACTCCTGAACTACATCAACGCCACCCAGAGAGAACGGATCAGGGTACTGTCGAGGAACCGGTTTGAACGGTTTGAGAGCCTTTCGGATTTTGTCCGCCTGATGACCGATCTCCGGTACCGGAGCGTGGAGATCCCGGACGAGTGGCTCCAGATGATCGGCCTGATCAACAAACGCCGGTGGGTGATCCACCGCTCGTCGCCGAAGCTCGAGGAGGCGATCAGGCTGGCGCGGGATCTGGCCGGGGCGAGGAAGTGCGTGCTCTTTGCGATGGATATTGCGACCTGCGAGCGGGTCTATGAGCGTCTGTCAGGGGCGGTGCCGGCGTTCATCGTCCATTCAAAGATGAAGGATCAGGAGGTGAAGCACGCCCTCCAGGCCTTCAGGGCGGCACAGACCGGGGTGCTGATCGCCCCGAGGATGCTCGACGAGGGGATCGATATCCCGGATGCGGAGGTCGGGATCAATGTGGCCTCGTCGAAGACGAAACTCCAGCTGATCCAGCGCCTGGGCAGGATCCTGCGGAACCGGCCCGGGAAACGGCCGGTCTTCCACCACTTTGTGGCTGTCCCCCGCAATTACATCGTCTCGGAGGATTCGTTCACCTACCAGAACGACCTTGCATGGATCACCGATGTGGCCCTGAAGATGGGGATCCCGATCACCGAGGAGGTCTCTGCTGATGCAGGGGTCTTCTCCGCCTTTGAGCGGGAGTCCGAGGAGGCGGTCAGGGCATATTATGCCGGCCATGAGGGCCTGGCGACCGACGATTTCGGCGTGATCAAGGTGAGGAATATCGTCGAATCGATCCTGCCCCAGGCGCGGGCGCGGCTGGTCGGGCTCCTGGAGGGGATGACCGGCCCCCTGACCGATGAGGGGTGGGCGCGGGTGCTCAGGTCGGCGTACCGAAACGAGCAGATGGTGGAGGTGCCGAGCCAGCGCTGGCTGCTGGTCATCGGCGGGAGGGACCCGGCGGCAATCAGGGGGTTGATCGTGCGGTATGGGGGGGTGGTTGAGGAGAGAAAGGTGAGTGGAAGTTCCAGGCCCGGTGCAGGTGGCGATGCAGATGAGATGCCTGGCCTGGCGACTGATGACTTTGACGTGATCCAGGTGAGGAATATCGTCGATTCGATCCCGTCTGAGGTGCAGGCGCGGCTGCTCAGTTTCCTGGAGGGGATGAAACCACCGCTCACTGATGTGGGATGGGCGCGGGTGCTGAGGTCGGCGTACGGGAATGAGCAGATGATGGAGGAGTCGATCCAGCGCCAGCTGCTGGTCATTGGCGGGAGGGACCCGGCGGTGATCAGGGGTTTGATCCTGCGGTATGGGGGGGACCGTGCCGGGGAGAGAAAGGAGAGTGGAAGTTCCCGGCCCGGTGCAGGTGGCGATGCAGATGAGATGCCGGAGTCGAGGGGGCAGAGTAGAGTTGAGCAGCTGATCGTATTACTGAAAGGAAGCAAATCTCCGAAGGATCAGGACAGGATCGTCCAGCTCCTTGTCAAGGAAGGGCCGGAGGCGATCGATTCCCTGATCGCCCTGTTAAAAAATAAAGACCCGGGCGTCCGTAAGCGGGCGATCGAGGCGCTCGGTCTGATCCAGTATCGGCGGGCGACAGAGGCGCTGCTTCCCTGTCTCAAGGACCCGGTGGCAGGGGTTCGGAAAAAGGCGGCATGGGCCCTGGGTCTCCTCAGAGACACACATGCCCGGAGCGACCTGATGATACTGAGGCGGCGTGAATCCGATCCCGAGGTGAAGAAGGAGATGGATCGGGCACTGCGGAAACTGGGGAGATCTTGACCCAGATGGATCTTCTCTTCCAGAACGACCCGGTTACACCACCCTGTGGTCCGCAAGCGGGCATGCCATCACCGAAAAAAGGGATGGTTCCAGGTTATGGTCACTGATACAGCAGTTCAGAGAGGGCATTGATCCATCTGTCCTCTTCATCCCTGTATGATATGGCAAAGACGGTATAGCCCATCAGGTCCAGCCTGTCCCTCTTTTTCTCATCGTCACGCCTCTGAGCGTCTGTGTCATGGTCCGGGCCGTCGACAAAGATCAGAATCGGATGACCGTTGCTCCGGTAGATAAAATCCGGGCGGGCGACGATCTTATCGCCTTCTGCGATATTCTCCTGCCCGGCGTCCGGGAGGGGGAGGCCGGCTTCGTTTATCCTCTTGAGCACCGCTTCATCTCGTTCGTTGAGTCCAGGTGTTGATGCACGCCATTTTTCCCAAACACGCCCTGACGATCATGCGCGTTGATCAAAAATCCCGTAATTTTCACCGTCTAAAAATGAAAGAAACCAGATAGTATTCATCTTCTCAATCGAACCGGGACCGGAATTGATAATATGCCGCTCTTTTCTCTCAGTCTTTATCACGAGACCTTAATTTGACATTTTTTTATCCATTTATTTATTATCGATTCATAAATAATTCAAAACCTTATTAACTTTAATTTCACATTTAGTAGTATGACATCTGGACGTTTGATGACGTTCAAAGAAAAAATTCACGGATTGGTTATTCTATTCGGTCAATCTGGATGTGGTAAAACGACATTACTTCAAAAATGGGCAGATTACCCAGGTTATTCTTATCTTACTATCGGCTCTCTGATCAGCGAACAGACACGAGGATCCGCTCGCACAGAGTGGCCAGACGCCGTCCAGAAAGAATTTCAGCATGCGGTTGAGAGCGCAGAGGGCGATACAGTCCTCTGCGATAATCTCGAACTCCTGTTTGCCTCCGACCTCTCCCTCGATCCCATCCGTCTCCTCAAACAGGCATCCCGGAGGAAGGCGGTCGTTGCCGCCTGGAGTGGGTCCTATGATGGTTCGACGCTCTCCTATGCAGCGCCTGGCCACGATGAATACAGGGTGTATTCACCCGCCGATCTTGCAGATGTTACCCTCTTCTCAGTGAACGAGGCGAATGCCCTATGAAGTATGGCGATCTTGTCCAGTTTGATCCAATCGAAGATATTGTGCAGTTGCGGGAAGCAGACGACAGGCGCGAGGCCGAGCGCCTTGTCCGGACCTATGTGATCTCGGATGGCATGGCCGAGAAGATCACCTCCACGCTCATCCCTCTCCTCGAACTCAATACCGCCCTCGACAAAAAGGGGCTCCTGATCGTCGGCAACTACGGCACCGGCAAGTCGCATATGATGTCGGTGATCAGCGCAATCGCCGAGCATGCCGATCTCGCCGCACAGGTCAAGAACGATGCGGTGCGGGAGAAGGCAGAGTGTATTGCCGGTCGGTTTGTCATTATCCGGACCGAGATTGGCGCAGTGCGGCAGTCGCTCCGGAATATTGTCTGCGGCGAACTCCAGCGCAACCTCGCAAAGATGGGTGTCTCCTACACCTTCCCACCGGACGATCAGATTGTCAATCATAAGGATGCGTTCATCGAGATGATGCAGGCGTTTGGGGAGCAGTATCCGGACAAGGGACTGCTCCTCGTCGTAGACGAACTGCTGGACTATCTCAGGTCGCGCCAGGAGACCGATCTGGTCCTCGATCTCAACTTCATGCGGGAGATCGGGGAGTCGTGCCGGTTGAGCAATTTCCGCTTTATGGCCGGCATCCAGGAAGCCCTCTTCGACAATCCGAGGTTCGAGTTTGTGGCCGATTCGATGCGGCGTGTGCAGAAGAGGTTTGAGTCGGTCAGGATCTATGGGGAGGATATCGCCTATGTCGTCTCCGAACGCCTGCTCAAGAAGACGCCCGAGCAGGAGGCGAAGATCCGGGCGCATCTGGAGCGGTTTGCGCCCCTGTACGGGGATATGAACGAGCGCATGGATGAGTATGTGGCGCTCTTCCCGGTGCACCCGCGGTATCTGGAGACCTTCGAGAGACTGTATATGGTGGAGAAGAGGGAGGTGCTCAAGACGGTCAGCCGCGATGTGAAACGCCTGATCGACGTCGAAGTGCCGGCGGGTCGCCCGGGGATTCTGTCCTATGACGGGTACTGGTTCTCTCTCTCCGAGGATATGTCTGTCCGGACGAACGGGGATATCAGGGATATTCTTGAAAAAGGCCAGATCCTCCAGAGCATCCTGGAGCGTTCGTTCGATAAGAAAAAATACCTCGATACGGCGGTCAGGATCATCCACGCCCTCTGTGTTCACCGCCTGACGACCGGGGATGTGAGTTCTCCGATCGGTCTGAAGCCCGAGAATCTCAGGGATGATCTCTGTCTGTACCTGGATCTGCCTGAGCCCGATTCGGAGTTCCTGCTCACGACGATTGAGACGGTGCTCCGCGATATCAGCAGGACGGTGAGCGGGCAGTTCATCTCTTACAATGATGAGAATGGGATGTATTATCTTGATGTCAGGAAGGACATCGATTATGACGCCAAGATCGAGGAGAAGGCGGCGTCCCTGAATGAGTGGAAACTGGACCACTATTATTTCGATGCCCTGGCCCGGGTGATGAAGACGCCCGACGCTACCTATGTGAGCGGCTATAAGATCTGGCAGCATGAGGTGATCTGGGCGGACCGGAAGGCGGGTCGTCCGGGATATCTCTTTTTTGGGGCGCCGAATGAGCGGTCGACCGCACAGCCTCAGCGGGAGTTCTATATCTATTTCATTCAGCCGTTTGCGCCGCCGGCGTATGACGATGAGAAGCGCCCTGATGAGGTCTTCCTTAAACTGACGAAATGGGATGATGATTTCTATAAAGCCCTGAAGCGGTATGCAGGCGCACGCGAGATGGCGAGCACGGCGTCGGCGACGAACCGCGGGGTGTATGAGAAGAAGGCGGACGAGCACCTGGCGGTGATGATGCGGTGGATGCGGGAGAATATGCTGACGGCGTATCGCGTCTCCTACGGCGGCGTGGAGAAGAACCTGCTCGAATGGGCGAAGGAGGGGGCGGTCCCGACGGGCGGCGATGTGATGGCGACGATCAACGGTATCGCCGCCTATTGTCTGGCGCCGCATTTCGAGGATCTGGCGCCGGACTATCCACGTTTTTCCCTGACGATCCGGGGTGCCGACCGTGACGATGCGGTGAAGGATGCCCTGACGTTTCTGCGCGGGGGTCTTGAGACGCAGCGGGGGACGGCAGTACTCGATGCCCTTGGACTGCTGGAGGGGAGGCAGGTCAATCCTGAAGGTTCTCTGTATGCCCGGCATATTGTGACGCTCCTCGAGGAGAAGGGGGTTGGGCAGGTGCTGAACCGGAGCGAGATCATCGCGGGTGAACGGGGTGTCGAGTATGAGCGCCGGTTCAGGCTTGAGCCCGAGTATGTTGGTGTGCTCCTGGCGGCGCTGGTCTATCACGGCGATGCGGTGGTGGCGTATCCGGGTGCGAAGATCACGGCGGCGAACCTTGAGGAGATGGCAAAGAAGAGCGGGGCGGATCTGATCGGGTTCAAGCATGTGGATCGCCCGAAGGAGCCGCCGGTCGAGGTGCTTGCCGAACTCTTCGAGACGCTCAGTCTCTCGCCCGGTCTGGTGAAGAACGCAGCGAACCACCGCGAGGCGGTGCAGCAGCTTCAGGACCGTCTGCATGAACTGATCCCGCAGGTGGTGGCGGCAGAGCGGCGCCTTGACTCGTCGCTCCTGCTGTGGGGGCGCGACCTCTATGACGAGCAGACGAAGGAGCAGAAGAAACAGAGTCTTGAGAGCCTGAAGGTGTTTCTAGAGTCGCTTCAGCGGTTTAAGACCGAGGGGCAACTGAAGAACTATAGCGGGACGAAGGCGAATGTGCGGGAGCATGTGAAGGAACTTGCGTTGATGAAGGAGATCGAGGGCCTCGTACAATTCTGTTCAGATCTTGCGCCCCTGACGGCGTACCTCTCGCAGGCCGAGATGATGCTCCCGGCAGGGAACGAGTACGGGGATCGGCTTTCTGAGGCGAAACACTCGATTTTTGTGCAGCTGGAAGAGGGAGCCGAGATCACGCGGGCGTTCCAGAACGATCTCAAGCGGGAACTTGAGAATCTGAAGAGGGGTTATATCACCGAGTACCTCCGTCTCCACCGGCAGGCGCGCCTGAGTCATGAGGAGGACGAGCGGAAGAAGCGGTTGAAGGCCGATTCCCGCTTTGTGGCCCTTCGTGCCCTCTCGGGTATTGAGATTCTGCCCAAGAAGTCCCTGAACGACTTTGATGCGGTCCTGTTGAGATTGAAGCCGTGTTTTACCCTGACCGAGAGGGATCTGGAGCGGGAACCGGTCTGTTCCAACTGTTCGTTCAGGCCGAAGGATGAGGAGGCGGCGTCCGCGCCAGGGGCGGTGCTGGATCATCTGGAGGATCGTCTGGATGCGATCTATACGGCGTGGACCGGGATGCTGGTGGAGAACCTGGAGGACCCGACGGTGGAGGCGAACCTGGACCTGCTGAAGCCGCGGGACCGGGCGCTGGTGACGGATCTCCGCGAGAGCGGGGCGTTGCCTGAGATGGTCTCGTCTGATCTGGTGCGGGCGCTCACAGAGGCGCTTTCCGGTCTGGTGAAGGTGACGATCACGGCGGACGATCTGCGGCAGGCGTTGATGGCGAACGGGTCGGCGTGCTCGGTGGAGGAGATCGAGACGCGGTTTGACGAGTATGTGCGGAGTCTGGTGAGGGATAAGGACGAGCGTAAGGTGCGCCTGGTGGTGGAGTAGGATGACTGAGTATGAACTGACAGAGGAGCGGCTCGATGCCGTTCGCAAGATTGAGGGGTTCCCCCGCGGGAAGGACAGTGATATCATCGCCCTTTCTGACCCACCGTATTATACGGCCTGCCCGAACCCGTGGATCGGGGAGTTTATCGAGCGGTACGGGCGCCCGTTCGATCCCGGGGAGAAGTACGACTGCGAACCGTTTGCGGCGGATGTGAGCGAGGGGAAGAACGATCCAATCTACAACGCCCATTCGTACCATACGAAGGTGCCGCATAAGGCGATCATGCGCTATATCCTCCACTACACGAAACCCGGGGATATCGTCTTCGACGGGTTCTGCGGGACCGGGATGACCGGGGTGGCGGCGCAGATGTGCGGCAACCCGGACGCCGAGTACAGGGCGACAGTCGAGGGGGAGATGCCTGAGGCGCAGTGGGGCGCCCGCCGGGCGATCCTCTGCGATCTCTCGCCGGCGGCGACCTTCATCGCCTACAACTACAACAACCCGGTGGACCCCGCGGCCTTCGAGCGGGAGGCGAAGGCGATCCTTGCCGAAGTGGAGAAGGAATGCGGCTGGATGTACGAGACCGACCATGTGCTGGACGGGCGGGTGCAGGTGAAGCGGGACGTGAACGGCGCCACCGCCCCGGTGAAGGGGCGGATCAAATACACGGTCTGGAGCGACGTCTTCGTCTGCCCCCACTGCTCAGAGGAGATCGTCTTCTGGGAGGCGGCGGTGGACCAGAAGGAGGGGAAGGTCCGCGACGAGTTTCCCTGCCCGCACTGCGGCGCCACGACGACGAAGCGCTCCCTCGAGCGGGCATGGGAGTACGTCCATGACGATGCCCTCGGCGAGACGGTGCGGCGGGCGCGGCAGGTGCCGGTCTTGATCAACTACTCGGTCGAGCGGAAGCGGTTTGAGAAGACGCCGGACGAGAACGACCTCGCCCTGATCAGGCGGATCGAGGAGGGGCGGATCCCGTACTGGTACCCGACTGATAAGTTGCCTGAAGGGGAGAAGATGTCAGACCCGAGAAATGCCGGCGTCACCCATGTGCATCAGTTCTACCCAAAACGCAATTTATGGGTTCTGTCATCGATTTACGATAAAATAAAAAATAGACCATTAAAAGAGCCGAAACTTCTTTTATTAACATTAACAAGTCTCCTTATCTATGATTCAAAGTTATGTCGATGGCGTCTTGGTAATCGAAGTGGTCCACTTTCAGGAACTTTGTATATATCATCGATGACGATGCCACTGGATTCATTAACAATCCTTGGAAACAGAATTAAAAGATTTTTTGAGGCAAAAAATTCGATAAACACAATTTCTGGCAATGTTTTGACTTTTGCTTCGTCTTCATCAGAATTATCATCGATACCATCAGATTCAGTCGACTACATCTTCACCGATCCCCCCTTCGGCGGCAACCTGATGTACTCTGAACTGAACTTCCTCTGGGAGGCATGGCTTCGGGTCTTCACGAACAACCGCTCCGAGGCGGTCGTCAACAGGGTCCAGCGCAAGGCGCTCCCAGAGTACCAGGCATTGATGGAGGGGTGCTTCGCCGAGAACTACCGGATCCTCAAGCCCGGGCGCTGGATGACCGTCGAGTTCCACAACTCCCAGAACAGGGTCTGGATGGCGATCCAGCAGGCACTGATGCGGGCAGGGTTCGTGATCGCCGATGTCCGCACCCTGGACAAGAAGCAGGGCACCTTCAACCAGGTCTCCAGTTCCAACCAGTCAGTCAAACAGGACCTCATCATCTCCGCCTACAAACCCAACGGCGGACTCGAAGACCGGTTCAAACTCACCGCCGGCACCGAGGACGGCGTCTGGGACTTCGTCCGCCAGCACTTAAAGCACCTCCCGATCGCCCCGGAGAAAGACGGCATCCTCCAGTACATCCCCGAGCGGCAGAAACACCTCCTGTACGACCGCATGGTCGCCTTCCACGTCCAGCGCGGGATCATCGTCCCGATCTCGGCCCCGGACTTCTACTTCGGCCTCTACCAGCGCTTCCCCGAACGCGACGGCATGTACTTCCTCCCCGACCAGATCCCCCTCTACGAGCAGAAACGCCTCGTCGCCGACCGCATCGAGCAGATGAGCCTCTTCGTCCACGACGAGAAGAGCGCCATCCAGTGGCTCAGGCAGCACCTCGACGGCGCCCCAAAGACCTACCAGGAGATCCAGCCCGTCTTCATGATCGAGACCAGGAACACCGACAAACACGAGGCCCTCCCTGAACTCGGTGACATCCTCGAAGAGAACTTCCTCAAGGACAAAGACGGTCGGTGGTACGTCCCCGACCCCACCAGGGAATCAGACCTCGAAAAGATCCGGGAGAAGTCCCTCCTCAAAGAGTTCGCCGCCTACCTCACCACCACCGGCAAACTCAAAACCTTCAGGACCGAGGCCGTCCGGGCCGGATTCAAGAAATGCTGGTCAGAGCGCGACTACGCCACCATCATCAAGACCGGCGACCGCCTCCCCGGCACCATCCTCCAGGAAGACGACGTCCTCCTGATGTACTACGACAACGCCCAGACACGGCAGGGGCACACCCAGCATGGAAGAGGTTCAAGCCGGCAAGTGGCTCTGGAGCAGTGAGTACGCCCAACCCGTCCAGGTGATCGAGACCCAGGAGATCTGGGGCACGACCACCCTCAGGTTCTGGGTCCCGAGCGCCAGCACCGTTGCCGTCGGCGACGCATCCTCCTGCATCCCCCTCCACAAGGCCCCGGCCCTCACAAAAGACGAGGCGATCGCCCGCGCCGCCGCCGGGCAGATCCTCGACCACCTCGCCGCCACCCCACTCCTCGCCCCCCTCTTCTCGCCCGTCACCCCCCTTCCGCACCAGATCGCCGCCCTCGCCCGCGCCTGCGCCCGCGACCCCGTCCGCTGCCTCCTCGCCGACGAAGTCGGCCTCGGCAAGACCATCGAGGCCGGTCTCGTCATCAAAGAACTCACGCTCAGAAACCGTGCCGCCCGCATCCTCGTCGTCGCCCCCCGCGGCCTCGTCACCCAGTGGGTCGCCGAGATGGGGACCCACTTCGGCGAGACCTTCACCCTCCTCGACCCCGCCGGCACCGACCCCTCCCTCTGGCAGCGCCTCGACCGCGTCATCGTCTCCATCGACGCCATCAAACCCCTCAAACAGCGGCGCGGCTGGACTCCCGCCCATATCCACCAGTACAACCAGGACCGCTTCCACGCCGTCACCCGGGCCGGATGGGACCTCATCATCGTCGACGAAGCCCACAAACTCGCCGGCACCAACCGGCAGGTCGCCCGCCACACCCTCGGCCGCGCCCTCGCCCGCTCCGCCCGGCACCTCCTCCTCCTCTCCGCCACCCCCCACCAGGGCAAAACCGACGCCTTCCTCCGCCTCATGAGCCTCCTTGACCAGAACACCTTCAGGGAAACCGGCCAGATCGACCGCGACGACCTCCAACCCTACATCATCAGAACCGAGAAACGCACCGCCATCGGCACCGACGGCGCACTCCTCTTCAAACCCAGAAAAACCCAGATCGTCAAGGTCGAATGGAAAGACGAACACCGCCTCCAGGCCCAACTCTACGACGAGATCACCGACTACGTCAGAACCGGCTACGACCGCGCTCTCACCGAGAAGAGAAACTACATCGGCTTTCTCATGGTCCTCATGCAGCGCCTCGTCTCCAGCAGCACCCTCGCCATCCGCACCACCCTTGAAAAACGCCTCAGCGTCCTCGAAGGAGACGCCCGGCCCAAACCCGCCAGCGTCCCCCCCGACGACTGGTGGGACCTCGACCCCGACGACCAGATCGACGAGGCCGTCCAGGCCGAACACTCCATCCACACCCAGGAAACAGAGCAGGTCCGCCGCCTCCTCGACCTCGCCCGCCGGTGCGAATCCGCCCGCCCCGACGCCAAAGCCGAACGCCTCGTCGACCTCATGCACGCCCGCCGCGGCGACGAGAACGACCCCGACCTCAAATTCCTCATCTTCACCGAGTTCGTCCCCACCCAGCAGATGCTCGCCGACTACCTCGCCGCCCGCGGCTTCTCCGTCGTCCGCCTCAACGGATCAATGGACATGGACGAACGGAAACGGGCCCAGCAGACCTTCGCAACCACCGCCCAAGTCCTCATCTCCACCGAAGCCGGCGGCGAAGGCCTCAACCTCCAGTTCTGCCACATCGCCATAAACTACGACCTGCCCTGGAACCCCATGCGGATCGAACAGCGGATCGGCCGCGTCGACCGTATCGGCCAGACCCACGACGTCATCGTCTACAACATGGTCTTCTCCGGCACCGTCGAACAACGGGTCCACGAAGTCCTCCTGGAAAAACTCCTCGTCATTTTAAACGACCTCGGCTTCGACAAATTCAGCGACGTCCTCGACTCCAGCGAAGCAGAACGGGGCTTTGAAGACCTCTTCATCCACGCGATCCTCGACCCCGAGCACACCGACCGCTACCTCGACACCTTCATCGCCGCCGTCAAAGAACAGGCACAACAGGAACGCCAGACCCTCTCCTCCCTCCTCGACCAACCGATCCTCTCCCCCGGCGACGTCAGGGACTACCTCCACTCGCCCCTCCCCGCCCTCACCGAACACCTCGTCACCTCAGCCCTCAGGGCCCGCGGCGGAGAAATCACGCGCAGCCTCCAGGGTTACGACCTCAGATGGCCAGACGGCCACCGCCAGACCGGCATCGTCTTCGCCCCTCCCGGCGACGGCACCGACCTCACCCTCCTCACCGTCGCCGATCCCGCCGTCGGCGCCCTCCTCACCGGCATGCCCGTCGCCTCTCCAGACGCCCCCCTACCCACCGTCCAGATCCCCGACCTCCCCGCCGAGGTCAGAGGGCTCTGGTCCCTCTGGAAACTCTCCATCTCAGGCACACCAGACACATCTCTCCATGCAATCCCCTCCTTCATCGCCGACACCGGACGCCCCTTCCCCATCGCCGCCAGGAAAATCTGGGACGCCCTTGCCAGGGGCACCTTCACGATCACCGGCAGCACCACCGCCGACCCCGCACTCTATGACCAGAGCAGACGCGGCGCCGCCGGGACCGATCCCCGAACAACACCCGGACAGAACGGAATCCCGACCATCTACCCGGTCCTCTTCCTCAGAGTGGAGGGCGGCCATGACTGACTGGCGGACCCAGATCCTCAACAGGCTTCTCTGCGCAGACAACCCCCTCATCGTGGCGCTCGACCCCGACCACCTCCTCCTCGAAGAAGGGATCTTCCAGGACCTCCAGAAACGCCAGATCGACCTCCTCACCTACACCGACCCCATCGCCTTCAGGCACACTTACGAACCCCGCTACCGGGAACAATGGGACACCGGCGAAGAAACGCCGCGGCTCATCGTCCGGTTCCCCCACGCCCGGAAGGAATCGGTCCCCTACGACCTCCTCCAGAGAGGCGAATACATCAGGATCACCCTCGCCGACCTCTTCCCAAACCTCTACTACCAGACCATGCAGGCCATCGACCCCGGGCACTACGACGCCCTCTTCGAGGCAACCCGGAACACCCGCGGCAAACGCCTCGGCCCGAAACAGACCGCGGCGTTCATCCTCGATCAGATCTTTTCCATACGTCCAGAGAGCGTCAGATCATCCGCGGACCTCATCGCCCTCCTCTGCCAGATCCACTACCGGCACCAGACCGTCCCCGACGTCCTCATCGACCACTGCCTGGAAACCTGGAGAGATCAGCACCACCCCGGCATACCGGCAACCAGGGCCCTTTTTGAACACGACACCTTCATGGCGTACCTCCAGGACCAGTGGGCGCGATACATCAGCGGCAGCGACCCGGCACCCGCCGTCCCCTTCGACAACGACGGGATCAGACTCTATATCGACACCTTCTTCCTCGAAGGGGCGTTAAAACCTCTTCCCGCCTCTCCCTCCGCCCGGATCCCCGGGTGGGCGCACTGCGGCGTCATCCGCGACCAGAGCAGAGAGCGCATCTACCGCCTGGAAACCCTCCTCAACCGGATCGCACAAAACCTCCCCGGCCAGAACAGCAGACTCGACGACTGGAAACAGTGCGCCCGCCTCTGGGCCGAGGCGATCACCCTCTTCTCCGGCCTCTCATCTCCGGTGCCAGAACACCTCCAGACGCAGTATCACACCCTCCACCAGACAATCGAGACCGCCTTCGGAGAATGGATCCGCACCACCTTCCCGACACTTCCCGACCGCCCCTACCTCCCCACTCCGGTCATGGTCCACCAGATCCCCCACTACCTCGCCCACAAAGGCGGCGACCGCATCGCCCTCATCGTCATGGACGGCATGGCCCTCGACCAGTGGCTCATTATCAAAGAGACGCTCGGGGACGACTTCGCCTATACCGAAGACCTCGTCTGTGCCTGGGTCCCGACCCTCACCTCCATCTCGCGCCGGTCCCTCTTCGCCGGCGAAAAACCATCCCTCGTCTCGGGAGTGAACAGGGACACCCCGAGCGAAGAAAAACTCTGGCGCACATTCTGGTGCGACCACGCCAGACCGGAAACCGCCATCGGATATTTCCGGGGGAACACCCTGGTCTCTGACGCAGAGGTGGACGAACTCGTCCACGACGCCACCCCCGCGATCACCGGATGTATCATTAACACCATCGACAATCTCATGCACACGACCATGATGGGCATGCCCCAGATGCACGACAACGTCAGGCGCTGGATGGAGACCGGGATATTCAGGCGATTCCTCGCCCGCCTCCTCGCCCACGGCTACCAGGTCTACCTCACCGCCGACCACGGAAACGTCGCTGCCACAGGCATCGGCAGCCCTCGAGAGGGCGACCTTGTCGAGGAGACCAGTGCCCGGGCCCGCATCTATAACCACGCCTCATTTGCCGAAGAAGCACACGCCGCATACCCGGAAGAGTCCTCTGTGTGGCCGTCACAGTACCTTGGTACCGGCCACGCAGTCCTGCTTGCCGATGGGCTCAACGCATTTTCTTCCCCGGGCAAAGAGGTCCTCTCGCATGGCAGCATTGCGCTTGAAGAAGTGTTTGTCCCCTTCGTCCATATCAGGAGCACAGAACAATGTCACAGATGATTGGATTTGACCGATCGCTCAGTCTGGACTGGCTTGACGCCGCCGCCGGCGTCTCCAGGGAGACGGGGGACATCGAGCGGATCCGGGAGTATCTGCACGCCTATCTTGCAGAGTGCTCCCCCAACTACACCGCCCGGCGAAAGACGATCACCGTGCTGACACGGGTGTGGAGCCGCGTCCCCGAATCCGACCGCCCCTTCAGGGACGCCGCCCTGGAGCTGCTACCGACCCTGAACCAGACCGACCGGATCTGGCTTCACTGGGGGTTGTGCCTCTGCGCCTACCCCTTTTTCCGGGATGTGGTCAGGACCGTGGACCGTGCTCTCCGGTACTATGGCAGTTTTTCAAAAACAGAGATCACCCAGCAGATGAGTGAGACCTGGGGAGAGCGGGCCACCATGCCGCGGGCGGTGCAGCGGGTGATCGCGTCGCTGGACGAATGGGGCGTCATCGCCAGGGGCGAGAAGAAGGGCAGGTATGAGCGTGCGGCCCCTCTCTCGACACAGAACAAAGATCTCGAGATCTGGCTCCTGAAGGCGGTGGTGCGTGCAGATCCAAAAGGATCTCTGCCTCTGGACCGGATCGATGCAGTCCCGGAGGTTTTTCCGTTCTCGTTCTCACTCTCGATCTCCGACATTCTCACATCGAAAGAATTTGACGTCTCGCAGATGGGAAATAACAGGTTTGTGATCCGCCTTCTGGAGAGGAAATAACAGGAAAAAAAGGTTTCAGATTGCGTCCTGACGACCCTCTCTCATCAATCTGAGACCCCACCGGCAGGACACCCATCCTGCAGAATAACATCCAGGATCTTTTTTCTGTTCTCTCTCCCCACCCGACAGACGCCCCTTCTGGGAAGCACCCGGATATTTTTATGCGACGCCTCCAGATCTGCAAACTCCTTGCTCGTGATCATCACCCCCCCGGTGCCTTCCGGGATCGTCTCAAACCACCCGATTGAGTTCAGATATGCGATATAATGCTTTGGCAGACAGAAGATCAGCACGGTTCTCCCGGTGCACACCTCTCTCATTTTCGCGCTGAACCCCTGTGCGGCGTCGAGAACCTGGAGTTTTTCGATTGTATCGATATGGTATTTATGAGGTATAATCTCATCATGCTGGTTGACAAGCCCGTATCTCCCTGAGATGATATACAGATCGGCATTGCACACCCCGCCCAATTCATCTACAAACGACCTGACCTCAGAGAACATACCGGCGTACATCATCCGTGCCGGGCGAAGATAATCCTTCAATATCTCCCGGTATACCTCCTCACGGTCCAGATCGTCTGCCGGGATCTCAAGACCATGCTCTGCCAGAAGTCTGTTGATCTCAGTATGCTCCCGAATATCGATCCCGGTCCCTAACTTCGACTTCCAGAAATTTTTTGGAGGCAGGATAGTCCCTGAATCGTCGGTGATAACTACGACCTCTTTTAGCACACGGATCTCCCTCTACACCCTATTGTTCTGTCTGATCACCCTTATTATTTTCATATTCAAGATCCCTGAAAGATCGGAGATCACCCTGCGGACAATCGAAGACGGCGCCCTGGGATTCTCCAGAAGACGATTTTTACCTCATCCTCAGGCCACATGCAGGTCGCCCCAACCGGAACCCCTCTCCAGGATCACGCGGGCATAAGACCCCATGTACGCGTGCAGCTGCCTACTGCACACATGCCCCGTCCGGATATGCCCGTGCAAACGCACCCATGTACTTGAGGTTCCTGGGAGAAAACCACTTTGCGTCGGGAAACTCCCTCTCCGAGAGGCGGTGGCGTTCAAGCCCCTGATCCCGCACCTGGCGTTCATCACCAACAAGAAGCAGTGGTCCGGGCACATCAGGGGGCAGGCGATGCGGATGATCCCGGAGGAGGAACACGCGTATATCATGAAGGCGGCGGAGACGCCGCAGGGATTAAAACCCCTCACTCCCCCCCGCAGAGATCCACCACCACCGCATCAGGAACTGCCACTGTCAGGTCCCCGATCGTCTCTGGGTGACAGGTGAAATAGAGAACCTGGCAGGTTTCCGCCAGATCCGAGATCGCCAGGCAGGCATTCTGCCGGCGGACCGGATCAAAGTTGACGAGGATATCATCAAAGATCACCGGCACCGCCAGAGACGAGGTCGCATAATCCCTGATATACCCGAACCGCAACGCAAGATAGAGCTGTTCCGCCGTCCCCCTGGAAAGTTCGTCGATCCCCTTCCGCCCCCCGCCCCGCTCCTCGACATACATCTCAGAACCGTCAAGCGGCCTGACCACCCGCGTATACCTGCCATCGGTGATCCGGGAGAAGAACGCCTGCGCCTCCCTCATGATCTCGGGCTGACGCTCCCGCTCAAAGGTCTCCACTGCCATCCCGAGGAGCCCGGAGGCTGCGGTATAGACCGCCCACTGCCTGGAGACCTGCCGAATCTCCTCCTCCAGGGCGGCAGCACGGGAGAGGAGGAGGGTGAGTTCCCCATCACTCTCGATCCCAGAACACCGTTCTGTCAGGATCCCGATCTCCTGGTGGTACTGACTGATCCGATCGCGGACCGCCGCCAGATCCGCCTCCTTCTCCTGATGATACACCGGCATCGCAACGGGGTCATAGGTCTCAAGCGCCGCCATGAACGCAGGGTAGCGCTCCTCCCCACTGATCCGCCGGATCGCAGATTCGGCGTCCTTAATACCCCTCGCAACCTCCGCCCTCTGACGTGAGAGGGCCTCCAGCCTGCGGAACTCCTCCGACGTCTCTGCGCCCTGTCCCCTGAGCAGAACTTCAAGGTCCGCCTTCTTCGCATCATACCGGACAGACGTCCTCTCCAGTCTCTCGCCCTCCTCCTTCAGCTGTCTGGCCAGGGCGGCATACCCTCTCCTCGCCTCCTCCTCGGCGTTGAGCACCCGGATCAGCCCCTCTAGGACGGTGTCAGTGGGACCGTCCGACGGTTCGTTGCAGGCTTCTGCCACTGAGACGACCTCCACTGCAAAGGAGCGAATGTCCCCGGACAGCCCCGCTATCTTCCTCTTCACCTCCTCGATCCTGGCGCAGAGGGCGGCGGCCTGTCCGATCCCGGCGATGAGGTCAGAGACCAGATCGGGATCTGTCGTCTCCAGGAGGGCCCGCTGCCGGCACCAACCCCTCCAGGCGTCCAGGGTGGCCCGGTGTTCGGTGCGTGCCTCTGCCAGGGCCGCTTGTGCCGCCTCACGCGATGCCTCCGCCCGTTCCGAGGCCTCAGCCGCACGGGTAATCTCCTGATCGAGGGCAGACGCTTTCGCCGTCTGGGCGCTGGCGTCCTCCAGAAGACGGACCAGTGTTTCGACCGCCCGGCGGGTGGCGTCACCGCCGCGGTCTGACTCACCTCCAGCGAGGGCTCCAGGTGCCTCAGGTGAACCTTCCGCAGCCTCCCTGCAGATGGCGACGACCCCATGCACATCCTCTTCAAAGCCCCGGACCTCCGCAGCCTGAATCTCCTCTCGCTCCTTCATCTCCTCGATTCGGGCAGCAAGGCCGGCTGCCTGCCGGATCATGGCGATGAGGTCTGGCACAAGGTCCGGGTTCATTGTCTCCGGGAGGCCACGCTGCCGACACCAGCCCTTCCAGGCGTCCAGGGCGGCCAGGTGTTCGGTGCGGGCCTTTTCCAAGGCCTGCCGCCTCGTTTCAAATGTTTGACCCGCCCGCTCCGAGACCTCAGCCGCATGGGCGATATCCCGATCGAGATCAGATGCCCTGTCCGCCGCAATGACCGCATCCTCACAGGCGTGCAGGACCTCCCCCGCCTCCCCCCGTGAGGGGAGGCGATTGACCCCCAGCATGGCGGCACGGGACTGTATCCGCTCCTCCAGGTTTGCCCGATCCTCCTCGACCTGCCGCCGCTGCCCGGCAAGTGTCTCCTTCTCCCCGGCATACTGCTCTGACGCCCCCTCCGCCCCCGGGGCAGGAGCCCTGCCATTTCTTGCACGGAATAGAGCGGCCGCAGCCAGGAGCAAAAGAATGGCGACCACCCCGGCAGCCAGCAACGCCCCGCCAAGATACCCCCATCCAACGACCACGACGGCCGAGAGCACCACCAGCACGGCGGGCCATGCAGGGAGAGCCGGGACGGCTCCGAGCGAGGCGACAATCTCCCGGGCCCTCGCCTCCTCCTGCAGGATCGACTGACGCCGCCCCTCCAGGTCCTGGAGTTGCTGGATCTCGTCCACCATCTTTCGACAACAGCCCAGCCGTGTGCGGGCCGTCGCCGGGTCAGGGACATCCCCAAAGGCCTCCCTTTGTTTCTGCAGGTCCCCCAGATGCTCCCTCTTCTCAGCGGCATCCTTCTCTGCCGCCTCATACCGGGAGCCCTCGAGTTCACAGGCCTGTGCACTCACACTCAGGCGATCGCGGAGATTTTTGTGATCGTCCCTGGCAGGAACAGAGGCGTCGAACCCCATGACCCGCTCCACGTCCCAGTCCCCGCCGAGGTCCCTGAGCATCCTGTCGAGGTCGCCCTGTTTCTGGCGCAGCTCGCTCTGAAGCCCACTCAGGTCCTTTCCCTGGGCGAGGTAGCGTTCAACGGTGCGCTCGATCGTGCGGATCCTATCGGCCTGGTCCAGCACCGCATCCCGCAGCGCACTCGGAGGGATCGCATCCCGCTCCCGTTGCATCCCCTCACGATGCTCCCTCTTCTCCCTGGCCTCCGTCTCTGCCGCCTCATGGCGCGACTGCGCAGCAGCACAGGCGGCTGCACTCCCTGCCAGCCGTTCCCGGAGTGCCTTCGCCTCCTCCCTGACCTGGACCGAGGTATCGAATCCGAGGACACTCTCCGCGTTCCAGCCCTCACCGAGGTCCCGGAGCGCCCGTTCGAGGTCGCCCTGCTTCTGCTCCAGCTCGGCGGCGGTGCGGGTGTGCTCCTCCTCCTGAGTATGGTAGCGTTCGACCTGCCGTTCGAGTGCACGGATGGCATCGGCCTGCTCCAGTACTTCGTCCCTCAGAACGACGGCGTCCATATCCCTCTTCAGCCGTTCGCAGTTCGCTTTCTGGACCTCACGCTCCTCTCCGAGCTGCTGGAGTTCGGTCTCGATCCGGCCCAGGCCCTCAAGGGCACCGTCGGGGAACGGTTCGATCTCAGGGATGGAACTGAGTAGATCACATCCCTCCTTTCGTTCTACAAACGCCCCCCAGGCCTGCCCGAGGGCAGTGCAATAGGCGATCTCATCTTCGATCCTCTTCCGTTTTCGCTCCTCCTCGGAAACGGCCTCTCTCTTCTGGAGGCTTGAGTCGTTGATCGTATCGTATTCCTGCTGGCTCTTCTGGATACTGCGGATTTGCGTTTCGACCTCTTTCAGATCCTTGACCAGGGTATTGATCCGCTTCTTCTTCCCCCTGGGCGCATAGATCTCAGCCGCAGAACTCTCCAGAGCATCCGCAACAGCACGGACCGGGAGATTGCCGGCACCCGCTGCGGCCAGACGCTCTCTGATCTCGTCGCGTCCAAGCGTCGAAACCTCCTGCAGTTCGCCAAGCCCGAACGCACAGACATTCTCATAGAAGACCTGGTCACACGGCCCGAGCAGGGATGACGGCCGCACCCCCTTCACCACCGTGCCATCAGATCGGGTGATCAGAGGGATCCCCCGTACGCCACTGCGGGAGAGGACATACTCCTGACCGTCCTCCCCCAGGATCTCCAGTCTGCCGCCGATCGTTCCGCCGTTGATCGGGGAGTAGAGGTTCAGATCTTTCCTTCTCGCATCAGGAAAACCATAAAGCATCCGGCGAATGAAGGCGAGTAGGGTCGTTTTCCCGGCCTCATTCGCCCCATGAATCACCGTCAGCCTCTCTCCAAAGGGAGTGGTGGGTTTCCAGTCCCGGAATTTACCAAATCCATCAATATAGAGAGATGAGATCTTCATCGTCTCCCCCCTTCTGACAACCAGGAGAGGAGAAGGCCCTCCGCCTCATGGATGATGGCGTCGACCTCACCTTCATCGGGTTCGCTCAGATATGGCCGGGCCGTGGAGTATAAGATAGATGAGAGTTCTCCTTTCAGGCATTCACGCGCCTCCGTGCCAGCGATCGCTGCATCGCTCTGCCTGCAGATCTCCCCCAGGACATCATCACGGGCGAGCACCGCCGCACGCTCGACGACCGGGAGGGTACGGCAGATGATCTGTTCCGGATGGACCGGGTAACTGCCAACCGGCGGGTCCTCGATGAAGCGGTTGGCAAGGGTGACGGCGCCGTTGCCTGCCACCAGGTCATGGTGGAGCGCCGTCGCCCCGGTGAGGATGAGTCGGCCGATGACGGCGCACCCTGCCCTCTCGGAGACGAGAGAGAGTTCGTGGCGGATATGCTCCTCCAGGTCGCCGAGATCCTCGCACTCCCCCGTATCGATCTCGATCTCCTGCCAGAGGTATCCTCCGGTCCTCACCACCTCAACCTCGACGGCGCCGTCAGCACCGACCGTCACAAGACGGCAGCCCCGTTCGCCGGTCTCCCCCATATCCCGCCCCTGGGGGTTGCCGGCGTAGACGATATGGCAGTCACCATTATCGAGGACGGTGGGCTGATGTATATGTCCCAGGGCCCAGTAGTCATAGCCGCACCTCGTGAGATCCTGGATGCTGCACGGGGCATAGGGTTCATGCCCCTGCCCGCCCCCGACGCTGCAATGGAGAAGGCCGATCGTATAGGGCCATCCCTTCTCACGGGGAGGAAACCGAACGGCAAGGTTCTCGCGAATGTGGGCAGATGCAAAACTCATCCCTACAATCACCGCACGGGGCCGATTTTTCGGATCTCGATGGATGACAAACTCCGGTTCCTGGGAGGAGAGGATGACAGCATTCTCCGGCATGGCAATCGATCTCGACCAGGCGTCGTCGGGGTCGTGGTTGCCGTGAACGATATATGCGGTGATGTTGTTTTGTTTGAGCCGGTTGAGCCCCTCTTTGAACTGGAGCTGTGCCCGGATGTTTCCGTCTGCACTCTCGTAGACGTCGCCTGCGATCAGCAGGAAATCGACCTCTTCCCTGATGCAGAGATCAATGATCGCTCTCCAGGCGGCATAGGTGGCATTAGCAAGATCGGCAGCGGTCGCCTGATCCATGCCGGGAGGGATCGTGACGCGGCTTCCGAGGTGGATATCGGCGGTATGCACAAAGCGAAGAGGACGACGAGAAGCCCGGGGGGGATTGGCCATAAGGAATTATTTATTCGGGGATATTGATAAATTCATACGCTGGATAATAAAGGACCCTGTGTTGGGGCATCCATCGGAGTTTTTTCAGAGGTTTATCCGGTGCAGTGCTATTTCGACAGATTCCGGGGATCATCGGCGAGCGTGAAAACCAGATTTATGAGTAGGCATGAAAAAGAGGAAATCATATGACCACGATCACCGGCGTCACCTTCCTCATCCCCAAACCCTACATGGCCCGCTTCTTCGAGGGCGGCAAGACCGTCCTCATCAAACCGGCCACCGTCTTCAAGGAACTCAAGCCCGGCATGAGACTCGTCTTCTACCAGTCCCACCAGGAGACCGGGTATGTCGGCGAGGCCAGGATCAGGAGGGTCATCATCACCGACGATCCTCTCACCTTCTTCGAGACCTTCGGCGACGCCGTCTTCCTCACACGGGAGGAGGCAGAGGCGTATGTCCAGGACCAGGAGCGCTGGCAGGGCGTCCGGGTAAGGAAGGGGGAGGGGAAAAAGAAGTCCTGGATGGCCCTCGAACTCGAAGGGATCCGCCGGCATAAAACCGTTCAGAAACCCGAAAGGTTCGTCCCGGTCGGGGGAAAGTATCTGAGGGAATAGACCTCATCTTTTTTCTGGGAATGAAAATAGTCAAAATCGTCTCCTCAGGCGACCTCCACCAGCCCGTCCCCTTCCAGAGGCTGCCCGAACTCCCCGCCAGCAGGTACAAATACGACCCCGAGCACTACCAAGGCGCCTACCTCCTCCTCACCGCAGGCAAGGCCACCGTCTACCGGAGCGGGAAATATATTATTTACGGGCAAAAGGCCCTGGGAGACATTGACCGATCCTTCAAAGAACTCCTCACCCTCCTCTCCCCGATCATCGACCCCGAACTCGTCTCGCCGCCGCGGGTCCAGAACATTGTCGGCATGGAGGATTTTCAGGTCAAGGTCCCGTTGACAAGGCTCGTCGTCGCCCTCCAGATGGAGCAGGTCGAGTACGAACCCGAACAGTTCCCGGGCGTCATCTACCGGGGGGAGAAGGGCACCGCCCTGATCTTCTCCTCGGGGAAGGTGGTCCTCACCGGGTTCAAAGATATAGATTCGATGGAGGCGTTCACATCCGGGCTGAAGGAAAAGATTGAGAGGATCGCTTAAAATAAGAATCCAGGGTGCTGCCGGCCCTTCACCGCCTCTCCCTCTCATCCAGCCAGGTACGCCCCCGCTCGGTGAGGCGGTACCGTTGTTTGCTGCTTGTCGGCTTCCCTGGAACGGTCATCTCGATAAAACCGGCATCGAGCAGTGGTTTGAGGACCTGCTCCCTGAACTTCGTGCGATTCGTCCTGCCGGCAACCGCTAGCAATTCGACCATGGACCGCTCGGTCATACACGCACGCAGAACTTCGATACTCTCCTGATCGAGATCGATCTTGGTCCCGACTTGGTCCCGACTTGGTCCCGACCTGGTCCCGACGTGCGCTGGCCTCCACAGCACCTGGACAAACTGCCCGCCCTCCTGCCTGAACGTCGGCGACGGGAGACCGGCCCGCTCACAGAGGTCGATCATATCGAGGGTGCCAGTGCCGGCCTTCTCGATATAGCGGGCCAGAAACAGCGGTTCTGCAAGAAGGGGATTGTGCGGAATCGACGCATGCGGGACACGGAGTTCTTCGGGCGTGAGCGGGGGCGGCAACTGCCCCGGATTCCACACCTCCAGCCGGTCGGCAAAGAGCATGACCTGGACAGAGGCGCTGGATGTATAATCCCTATGGGCAACGGCGTTAACGATC
>Ga0068711_1000531_pt1 | contig 32005 bp, 25 predicted proteins | sample MTBAKMMethaMetaG_FD_62224 | JGI IMG/M metagenome (GOLD analysis project Ga0068711, IMG submission 62224) | Enrichment culture microbial communities from Arthur Kill intertidal strait, New Jersey, USA, that are MTBE-degrading - MTBE-AKM (Arthur... | ecosystem: Environmental > Aquatic > Marine >...
CGCAGTTCAAGCGGGGCAAGCCCAAGGCAAAAGCGGCCACCATGGAAAATACCCCGCAGGCTGCTTAAACTAGTACCCGCCAGAAACGGCAGGTGTCAGGTGATTACGGTAACTGCACAGTTTAAACACGCTAAACGGGCCAGGTTCAATATTAATACCGGGAAAGCCTTTAGGTGAAACACCGCGCCCGCAACAGCCGCCACGCTGTGCGGGGGTTCGCCTCGACCAACCTACCCCAATAGCGCCCTTGGATCGAATCCCACCCGCAACCCGCCCCAGTGCTTGCCGTCGACGAAGATCGGCATGGACAGGTCGTTGAGGATTTCGCCGGTGTCCCGCATGTAGGTCTGGAGCAGGAAGGGGGCGGTGTTTTTGGCCGCCCGGCTGCCGGTGGGATCGTCGAAAATCCGCTTGTCCCGGCTGGACACCACGTCCTGCTCGCGCTTGCCGGTGAGGGGCCTGGAGTACTTGCTGTTGTGGGTGGGGCCGTAGCCGTTGGCGTCCACGCACAGGGCGAAGGTGCCGCCTTTGACCTCCTCCACCAAGCGGTCGGACAGCTGCTGGATTGCGGCGGCGAAACGCTCGTCATAGGACGTCTTGTATTTTTGCGGGAAGGTATTGGGAATGGGCCGGTAGTTGCGGTCGAACACGTTCGCCCCCTGCCGGGCCATCTCCTTCAGCTTGCTCTCCATCTGGTCCCGGTAGCGCCGGGCGGTGGCGATGATTTCGTCGAAGTTGCCGGCGCCGATCTTGAACCGGGACACCATCTCCTGCACCTTCTCGGTGGACCGGCTGAGGTCATTGGACGATTCCCGCGCCTCCCCCACGCTGCGGCTGATGCCGGCGGACAGGTCGTGGATCTGCGCCACGCTGTCGTGGGTCTGCTCGTTGGTGGCGGACAGTTCCTCCATGGCGGCGGCGATTTCCATCAACTGGCTGCCGCTGTGCTCGAAATCCCCCACCATGCTGCGGAAGTGGCCGGAGGAGCGGTCGATCACCTTCTTCGCCTGGAGGGCCGCGCCGCTGATCTCGTCGGTTTCCCGGGTGGTGTCCTTGACCAGGGAAATCATGCCGTTGATGTTGGCGGAGATTTCCTCGGTGGCGGTCTTTACCCGCTCCGCCAGGTGCCGCACCTCGTCCGCCACCACGGCGAAGCCCCGGCCGGACTCCCCGGCCCGGGCCGCCTCGATGGCGGCGTTGAGGGCCAGGAGGTTGGTCTGGTCGGAAATGGTTTCGATCAGCTGCACGATTTCCCGGATGCTTTCCGAGCTGCGGCTCAGCTGCTCCACCGTGGAGCGGAAAGTGCCCAGCTTGCCGCCGATGCCGTTGATCTTTTCCGCCACGTCGTTCAACTCCAGGAGGGAAGACTGGGCTTTGTGCAGGTTTTCCGCGGTGGAGGCGGAAATGCGCTGGGTATGGCCGGACACCTCCTCGATCGCCTTGGTGGCCTCGCTGCTGGCGTCGAACACCGTCCGGGCCAGACCGTCCTGGCGGCCCGCCTCGTCGGCTACCTGGCGGATGTGCCGCTCCACCTTCACCGATTCCACCGCGATGTTGACGCTCATGCGGCGCACGTTGTCGATGATCTCCCGCAGCTTGCCCAGGAACTGGTTGTAGCCCTCGGCCAGATCGCGGATTTCGTCATGGGTGACCCGGGGCAGATCCCGGGACAAGTCCCCTTCCCCCTGGCCGACGTCGTGAAAAAACGCGGCGATCATGCGAATCGGGCGCACGATGAGGTGGCGCAGGTACCACACCAGGAAAGCGGTGAACAGCAGGGAAAACACGCCCAAGCCGAGCAACAGCGCGAAGGTGCCGTCCATGATGCGCCCCACTTCGGCCGCCACCCCTGCGGGCGCAGACACCAGGGTTCTTTTCACCGCTTCGTGTTCCCGGTACACCAGCGCAAGGTACAGCGCCTGGATGCCGAATACGAAGAAAAAACTGGACAGCTTCCGGCCCAGCGTATTCCAAAACGTCTTCTCCATCCAAACGTAGAGCGAACGCAACCCGTCCATGATCCTTCTCTCCAAAAATGGCCCATCCTGAGGATGAACTCTTGTGGTCTTGTAAAAGAGTCGGATTATATCTGATACATGAGTAGGGTTATAGCGAAGAAGGGCGTCAAGAATACCAACGGGCCTTACTCGAAGACGATCTCGCCTTCCCGCAGGAAAAAGGCGCCGGGGCCCAAGTCGTCGGTGGCCAGGTAGTATTTCTCGCCGAAATACACAAAAACGTTGCTGTGGAGGATTTTGCCGATCAGCACCCGGGCTTCCTCGGCCAGGCTGATCTGGGCCTGGATGTCCTCCAGCTCCTGCTGGAGGAAAACGGCTTTCTGCTCCAGCACCTCCCGGGTGTGGTGGACCCGCCCCAGGGTTTCCTCCTTGATCTTGCCGGGGTTCAGCTCGGAAAAATGCAGCAGCTTGTCGACGTCCTCCCTCTCCCGGACGAGCTTTTCCTGTTCCCGCACCGTCTGGTGCAGGCGGTCGTTGAGCCGGGGGTTCACGCCCACCGCAATGCGGGTCTTGACGTCGGCCGGGGAACCGATGACGCCGGCCTGGACTTCCTTGCCGGCCTGCACCTCGCCGCCGATGATGCGCCCCTTGCCCGCCCCCTTGCCGACGGCCACCAGGTTGCCCGCGGCCAGTTCGCTTTGCAGCACCAGTTCTTCCACCAGGATGCTGTCCCCGGCCTCCACCACCGCGTTCTCGATGAAGCGCGCCGACAGGCTGCCGTCGCAGCGGATACGCGCCTCTCCCACACGCTCTTCCGGGCTGTGGTCGGCCCCTGCCACGTGGCCGATGACGCCGCCCTTGATGATGATGTTGCCGCCGGCGTCCAGGGTCGCCGCCTCCACCATGCCGCCGATCTCGATGTCGCCGGTGGCCCGCACCACCATGCCCATCTGGACGCTGCCCTTGATGTTGATGCTGCCGTCGAAGGTCACGTTGCCCAGAGACAGGTCCACGTTCTCGATGGTGATGGTGGGCTCCACGTTCATCCCCCCCTCCGCCGGAACGGGCCGCCCGGCCATGGTGGCGATGAGATAATCCGGATCGTCCGGGTCCTGTTGGGCGCCCTCGAGCCGGGCGGCGAACATCACCTCCTGTCCGGGCTTGGCCGGAATCACCTGCCCCAGGACGTTCTGCCCGGCCAGCCCGAGAGTGGGCGGAACGCGGCGCATCAGCCGCTCCCCTTCCCGGACCGTGACGATGCCCCCCAGCTCCCGGTAATCGACCCGGCCGTGCTCGTCGGCGGAGGGTCCATGCCGCACCGCCAGGGACACCAGGGTTTCCAGGCGGCCGTTCTCGCCGTTGACCGGCGGCTGGCCGGCGGCGACCAGGCGGCGCTTGACCTCTTCCGCCGCCACCGCCCGCTCCACCTCTTCCCCCAGGACGCCGAAGCCCACCCCCTTGCTTTGCAGCAACTGGGCGGCCTGCTCCCGGGTCACCGGCTTGCCGCCCTGGGGCGGGGTCAGGGTGAGGAAGGCTTCCATCTTGTCGGGGGAGATTTCGAGGCTGGCTTCGCCGTCACGGGCTTCGCCGATTTCCAGGGAAAAAGCGTCGTCGCCGGCATTGTAGCGGCGCAGCAGTTCCGCCACGGCGCTTTCCACCAGGGGCAAAAAGGACAAGCCCAGACCATCGAGACGCCGCTCCAGCCAGCCGATGTCGATGGGGGCCGCGCCGACGGCGGGGGAATAGGAAGCCACCAGTTTCCTGCCGGTTTCATCCAGGGCGAAACTCAGCCCCAGTCCGGCCTCCCGGCCTTCCGCCTGCTGAGGGGGTTCAGGGATGGCGCTCATGTGCCTTACTTATTGAAAAAACCTGTTCGACAGGATGCCCAGGATGGACGGGAATTACAAGCTTAGCGCTTATTTCAGCAGGCTCTTAACCCGCCTTCTTTTTGGCCGTTTCCCAGGGCAGGATGTCGTAGGCCAGCTCCCCTTCCCGCAGGCAGAACACGCCGCCTTCGCGTTCCTCCGCCGCCTTGTACAGCTTGCTGCCGAACTGCACCTCGGCGCCGCCGCACAGGGTCCGGCCCACCACCACCTGGGCGCTTTTGCCCAGTTCGATCTGGCGGGAAAGATCGTCCATTTCCTCCTGCAAGGAGCCAATGCGGTCCAGGGCCACCTGGCGGGTATTCTCCGCCTTGGCCAGGGCATCCGCGGGAATACGCCCGGGGTTCTGGGCGGCAAAGGCGATCAGCCGCGCCACGTCCTCCAGGGCCTTCTCCCGCTCCTCCCGTTCCCGGCTCAGGCGCCGCAGCAGGTCGTGCTGCCGGGGGTTGATGCCGACGCTGATCTGGGTGCGGATGTGGGAAGGGGACCCGATCACCTGGGCCTTGACCAGGAGCATGGCCAAGGCCGTGCCGCCGACGATGTGGCCTTTCTGGGAACCGGTCTTGCCCACCACGATCTGCTTGTTGGCGGCGAGATCGCTTTGCATCACCATCTCGTCGATATAGATGCTGTCGCCGGCCTCGATCTGGGCGTTCTGGACGAAGCGGGCATTGAAGGAGCCGTCGCAATGGACATGGGAAGCCGACTCCCCTTCGGCCTTGTCCCGGGCGTCCATGCGGCCGATCACCCCCCCCTTGACCACGATGTCGCCCCCCGCGTCGAGAGTGGCGGCTTCCACCGTGCCGTCGATGTGGATGTCCCCGGTGGCCCGGATCACCATGCCGGCCTGGATATCGCCGTGGACCTTGACCGTGCCGTCGAAGGCGATGTTGCCGGTGGACAGGTCCACCACCGGGGTGATGTAGGTGGGCTCCACCGTCACGCCGTTGGGCACCCGCACTGGCTGGCCGGTAATGGTGGCGGCCAGCACCTCGGGGTCTTCCGGGTCGAACTCCACGCCGTTGAGGTTGGAGGCGAACATCGCCCCCTTGCCGGGAACGGCCGGGATCACCTGGCCCAGGACGGTTTCCCCGGGCTGGCCGGGGGTGGCGGGAACGCGCCGCATGAGCCGGTCGCCGGCCTGGACGATGGTGATGTCCCCCAGGTCCCGGAAGTGGGCGATGCCCTTTTCGTCCAGGCGGGGGCGGCGCTCCTTCATCTCCTGGATCATGTCTTCCAGGCGTCCGTCCTCCCCGTGGACGGGCTGGCGGCCGGCGGCGATCAGGACCCCCTCCGCCGCGCCGGCCGCGATGGCCCGGTCGATGGCTTCGAAATCCAGTCCGGCGACGATGCCCAGTTCCTCGATTTTTCGGTACACCAGCACCCGGTCCACCGGCCGGCCGCCGGCGGCAGGAGAAATAGTGAGGTAGGCGGCCATCTTGCTGCTGTCCAGCTGGATGGCGAACTCCGCGTCCCGGGCCTCGCCGATCACCTGCTCGAAGGGCTCGCCGGCAGCGCATTTCTTCACCACCTCGCCGAGAAAAGGCGGAAACAGGAAATGCTTGCCCCAGCCTCCCGCTTCCAGCAGGCGCTTCAAGTCCGCCAAGTCGATGGTCAAACCGCCGCCGCAAGGCTCGAACCGAGCCAGCAGTTTCAGCCCATCGCTGCTGAGCATGAAGCTCAGCCCCAAGTCCTGCGTTGTCCCCTCCATCGGATTCCCTCTCCCCCCAGCAACCGATGCTAATGTAATAATTTATACATCATACTCAGGAACCGCGGGATTTCAATAGGTTGTTTCCCCTATGTCATCTATTACCGTAACAACGGAAGCGGGAAAGCCACGGGCCGAATGTCGAGGGATTTGATAAACTAAAAGCCATTCCAACTTCCCCTTCCACCATGCGCATCACCCACTCCGGCCCGCCCCCCAAAGACCGCAACGACTGGAATACCATCAAGACCCTGCTGCCCTACCTGTGGGAATTCAAGGGCCGGGTGGCCGTGGCCCTGGTGCTGCTGGTGGCGGCCAAGGTGGCCAACGTATGGGTGCCCCTGGCCCTGAAGGACATCGTCGACGCCCTCAACCGGCCCGGGGAGCTGCTGATGCTGCCGGTGGCCTTGCTCATCGCCTACGGCCTGCTGCGCTTCTCCAGCACCTTCTTCGGCGAGCTGCGGGACATGGTGTTCGCCCGGGTCACCCAGCGGGCCATCCGGCGCGCGGCGATCAAGGTGTTCAACCACCTCCATGCCCTGTCCCTGCGCTTTCATCTCGAACGGCAAACCGGCGGCGTGTCCCGGGACATCGAGCGGGGCAGCCGGGGCATCCAGTTCCTGCTCAACTTCATGCTGTTCAACATCCTGCCCACCGTGGTGGAAATCGGGCTGGTGGCGGCGATCCTCTACGCCAAGTACGACATCTCCTTCACCGTGGTGACCTTCGCCACCCTGGTGGTCTACGTGGTGTTCACCTTAGGCATCACCGAGTGGCGCATGATCTTCCGCAGGACCATGAACGACATGGACTCCAAGGCCAACACCCGGGCCATCGACAGCCTGATCAACTATGAGACGGTGAAGTACTTCGGCAACGAGGACTACGAGGCCCGGCGCTACGACGAGCACCTGCAGAGCTGGGAAAAGGCGGCGGTGAAGAACCAGGTGTCGCTGAACGCCCTCAACTCCGGCCAGAGCGCCATCATCGCCGTGGGCGTCACCCTGCTCATGCTGCTGGCCGCCGACGGCGTAGTGAAGGGCACCATGACCCTGGGGGACCTGGTGCTGGTCAACGCCTTCATGCTCCAGCTTTACTCGCCCCTGCACTTCCTCGGCTTCGTCTATCGCGAGATCCGCCACGCCCTGGCGGACATGGAGAAGATGTTCGGCCTGCTGGAGCAGCCCGCCGAAGTGCCCGACCGGGCCGGCGCCCCGGCCCTGGAACTGACGGCCGGCGAGGTGCGCTTCGAGCACGTGGACTTCGGCTACGACGACCGGCGCCGGATCCTCCACGGCGTGGACTTCGCCATCCCCGCCGGGCACAAGGTGGCGGTGGTGGGGGCCAGCGGCGCCGGCAAATCCACCCTATCCCGGCTCCTGTTCCGCTTCTACGACGTGAGCGGCGGCCGGGTGCTGATCGACGGCCAGGACGTGCGGGAGGTAAGCCAGCAATCCCTGCGCGCCGCCATCGGCATCGTTCCCCAGGACACGGTGCTGTTCAACGACTCCATCTTCTACAACATCGCCTACGGCCGCCCCTGCGCCCACAAGGACGAAATCATCGCCGCCGCCAAGGCGGCCCACGTCCACGACTTCATCGAATCCCTGCCCGACGGCTACCACACCGTGGTGGGGGAGCGGGGCCTCAAGCTCTCGGGCGGCGAAAAACAGCGGGTGGCCATCGCCCGCACCATTCTGAAAGACCCGAAAATCCTGATTTTCGACGAAGCCACCTCGGCCCTGGACACCCGCACCGAAAAGGCGATCCAGGAGGAACTGACGCGCATCGCCGCCGGCCGCACCACCCTGGTGATCGCCCACCGCCTGTCCACCATCGTCGACGCCGACCAGATTCTGGTAATGGACCACGGCGCCATCGTCGAGCGCGGCAGCCACCGGGAACTGCTGGACCTGGGCGGCGCCTACGCCCACATGTGGGCGCTGCAGCAGCAGGAAGAAGGCCGCGAAGAACAGGTAGCCGCTTGAATAGGTAGGGTTTTACCCACCTTCATTTCCCCCCGCCCCTCTCCTATAGTGAATTCAATTGGTCGGGATAGAGAAACGCCTTATCCCGTCAATGAGTTGCACCAGACCGTCCGATTTCCCGCACAACGGGGCGTCAACCATTCCAACGGATGGAGGAGACCATGGAGATCAATCGTCGGCAGTTCTTCCGAATCTGCGGCGCCGGGCTGGGCTCGTCCAGCATCGCCGCCCTGGGGTTCGCCCCCGGGGAGGCGTTGGCGGAGGTGCGCCAGTTCAAGCTGGCCCGCAGCACCGAGACCCGCAACACCTGTCCCTACTGCTCGGTGAGTTGCGGCGTCATCATGCACAGCCTGGGGGATAAGTCCAAGAATGCCCAATCGGACATCTTTCACATCGAGGGGGACCCGGACCATCCGGTGAACCGGGGCACCCTGTGCCCGAAGGGGGCGGCCCTGGTGGACTTCATCCACAGCCCCAACCGGCTCAAGTACCCGGAATACCGGGCCGCCGGCTCCAGCGAGTGGAAGCGCATCTCCTGGGACGAGGCCTTCACCCGCATCGCCCGCCTGCTGAAGGAGGACCGCGACAAGAACTTCGTCGCCCAGAACGCCGACGGCGTCACGGTGAACCGCTGGATCACCACCGGCTTCCTGGCCGCCTCCGCCGCCAGCAACGAAACCGGCTACCTCACCCACAAGGCTGTGCGCAGCCTGGGAGCTTTGGCGTTCGACAATCAAGCCCGTGTCTGACACGGCCCGACGGTGGCAAGTCTTGCCCCGACGTTCGGCCGCGGCGCCATGACCAACCATTGGGTGGACATCAAGAACGCCAATGTCATCATCGTGATGGGCGGCAACGCCGCCGAGGCGCACCCCTGCGGCTTCAAGTGGGTGACCGAGGCCAAGGCCCACAACAAGGCCAAGTTCATCGTGGTGGACCCGCGCTTCACCCGCTCGGCGTCGGTGGCGGACTTCTACGCCCCGATCCGCACCGGCACGGACATCGCCTTCCTGGGTGGGGTGATCCATTACCTGCTGTCCCACGACAAGATCCAGCACGAATACGTCAAGGCCTACACCGACGCCAGCTTCATCGTGCGGGAGGACTACAGGTTCGACGACGGCCTGTTCGCCGGCTACGACGCCCAAACCCGCAAGTACGACAAGAGCACCTGGATGTACGCGCTGGGCGACGACGGCTACGCCAAGGTGGACCCCACCCTGGAGCATCCCCGCTGCGTGTTCCAGCTGCTCACGCAGCACTATTCCCGCTACACGCCGGAAGTGGTGAGCAACATCTGCGGCACGCCCCAGGACGCCTTCCTCAAGGTGTGCGAAACCATCGCCACCACCGCGGTGCCGGACAAGACCCTGACCTTCATGTACGCCCTGGGCTGGACCCAGCATTCCACCGGGTCGCAAATGATCCGCACCGCGGCCATGGTGCAGCTGCTGCTGGGCAACGTGGGTATGGCGGGGGGAGGCGTGAACGCCCTGCGGGGCCACTCCAACATCCAGGGCCAGACCGACCTGGGCCTCTTGTCCAACCTGCTGCCGGGGTACTTGACCCTGCCCGGGGAGAAGGAGGCCGACTACCCGGCCTACATCGGCAAGCGCGCCTTGAAGCCCCTGCGCCCCGGGCAGTTGTCCTACTGGCAGAACTATCCCAAGTTCCACGTCAGCCTGATGAAGGCCTGGTTCGGCAACGCCGCCACCGCGGACAACCACTGGTGCTACGACTGGCTGCCCAAGCTGGACAAGGTGTACGACGTGCTCCAGGTGTTCGAGCTGATGCACCAGGGCAAGGTGAACGGCTACGTGTGCCAGGGCTTCAACCCCATCGCCGCCTTCCCCAACAAGGCCAAGGTGGGCGGTGCCCTGGCCAAGCTCAAGTTCCTGGTGACCATCGACCCCCTGGTGACCGACACCTCCTGCTTCTGGGAGAACGTGGGCGACTACAACGACGTGAAGAGCGCCGAAATCCAGACCGAGGTGTTCCGCCTGCCATCCACCTGCTTCGCCGAGGAGGACGGCTCCCTCACCAATAGCGGACGCTGGCTGCAATGGCACTGGAAAGGTGCCGAGCCGCCGGGGGAGGCCAAACCCGACACGGAGATCATCGCCGGCCTGTTCCTCAAGCTGCGGGAGCTGTACCAGAAGGAGGGCGGCGCCTTCCCCGACCCGGTCCTGAACCTGACCTGGGCCTACAAGATTCCCCACGCCCCCTCCCCCGAGGAGCTGGCCAAGGAATACAACGGCCGTGCTCTGGCCGACCTTCCCGACCCCAAGGACCCCGCCAAAGTGCTGGTGAAAGCGGGGCAGCTGCTGGACGGCTTCGCTCAGCTCAAGGACGACGGCTCCACCGCCTGCGGCTGCTGGATCTACTCCGGCGCCTGGACCGAGAAGGGCAACGCCATGGCGCGGCGGGACAATGCCGACCCCAGCGGCCTGGGCAATACCCTGGGCTGGTCCTTCGCCTGGCCCGCCAACCGGCGCATCCTCTACAACCGCGCCTCCGCCGACCCGGCGGGCAAACCCTGGGACCCGAACCGCAAGCTGATCGGCTGGGACGGCGCCAAGTGGGCCGGGGCCGACATCCCGGACTTCAAGCCCGACGCAGCCCCCGGGGACCCCATGAACCCATTCATCATGAATCCGGAGGGGGTGGCGCGGCTGTTCGCCGTGGACAAGATGGCGGAAGGCCCCTTCCCCGAGCACTACGAGCCCTTCGAGACCCCCATCGACACCAACCCCCTGCACCCGAAAGTGGTCAGCAACCCCGGGGCGCGGGTGTTCAAGGGCGACATGGAGGCTTTCGGCAAGTCCGCGGACTTCCCCTACGCCGGCACCACCTACCGCCTCACCGAGCACTTCCACTACTGGACCAAGCACACCAAGCTGTCGGCCATCCTCCAGCCGGAGCAGTTCGTGGAGATCGGCGAGGAGCTGGCCAAGGAGAAGGGCATCCAGGCCGGCGACCGGGTCAAGGTCTCGTCCAACCGGGGCCATATCAAGGCGGTGGCGGTGGTGACCAAGCGCATCAAGCCCCTCCAGGTCAACGGCAAGACCGTCCACCACGTGGGCGTTCCGATCCACTGGGGCTTCAAGGGGGTGGCGAAGAACGGCTACATCGCCAACACCCTGACGCCCTTCGTGGGGGACGCCAACGTGCAGACGCCGGAGTTCAAGTCGTTTTTGGTGGATATCGAAAAGGCATGAAAACCTTGAACCGCCAAGGACGCAAAGGTACGCAAAGGAAGGCAACCCTAAACATCCATATGGTTTTCCTTCGCGTACCTTTGCGTCCTTGGCGGTGAAAGGCCTTTAAGACAGGAGGCAACCATGCCACTGCAATCACTGGACATCACCCGCCGCTCCGCCACCACCACGCCCTCGCCCAGCCAGCGCCAGACCACCGAGGTGGCCAAGCTGATCGACGTCACCCAGTGCATCGGCTGCAAGGCCTGCCAGGTGGCGTGCATGGAGTGGAACGACACCCGCGACGCCATCGGCAGCAACCATGGCGTCCTCGACAACCCCATGGACCTGACCGAGAACTCCTGGACGGTGATGCGTTTTTCCGAGGTGGAAACCGACCGGGGCCTGGAATGGCTGATCCGCAAGGACGGCTGCATGCACTGCGCCGACCCCGGCTGCCTCAAGGCCTGCCCGGCGCCGGGGGCCATCGTGCAGTACAGCAACGGCATCGTGGATTTCCACGAGGAGAACTGCATCGGCTGCGGCTACTGCATCGCCGGCTGCCCCTTCAACGTGCCGCGCCTGTCGAAGAAGGACAGCAAGGTCTACAAGTGCACCCTGTGCTCCGACCGGGTGGCGGTGGGCCTGGAGCCGGCCTGCGTCAAGACCTGTCCCACCGGGGCCATCGTTTTCGGCAGCAAGGAGGACATGGCCCACCACGCCGAAGGGCGCATCGCCGACCTCAAGGAACGGGGCTACGCCAACGCCGGCCTCTACGACCCGGCAGGGGTGGGCGGCACACACGTCATGTACGTGCTGCACCACGCCGACCAGCCCGAGTTGTACCACGGCCTGCCCAGGAACCCGTCCATCAGCCCCCTGGTCAGCCTGTGGAAGGGTATCACCAAGCCCATCGCCCTGTTCGGCCTGGGGCTCACGGTGCTGGCCGGGTTCTTCCACTACGTGACGGTGGGGCCGAAGGAAGTGGACGAAGAAACCGAATCGAGCTGAGGAGACGGCCATGAGCGAGAAACTGATCCAACGCTACACCCCGCCGGAACGGGCCAACCACTGGGTGGTGGCCATCGCCTTCGTGCTGCTGGCCCTGTCCGGCCTGGCCCTGTTCCACCCCTCCCTGTACTGGCTCTCCAGCCTGTTCGGCGGCGGACCGTGGATGCGCATCCTCCATCCCTTCATCGGCGTGGTGCTGGCCGTGTCCTTCGCCGCCCTGGCCCTGCGGCTATGGCGCTTCAACCGCATGACCAAGGACGACGAGCAGTGGCTGTGCCAGATCGGCGACGTGGTGCGCAACCGGGACAGCAAGCTGCCCGAGGCGGGGCGCTACAACGCCGGCCAGAAGCTGCTGTTCTACGTCATGGTGGCCTGCGTCGCCCTGCTCCTGCTGTCGGGCATCGTCATCTGGCGGCCCTGGTTCGCCGGGGCTTTCCCCCTCGTGATGGTGCGGCTGGGGGCGGTGGTCCATGCCCTGTCCGCCTTCATCCTGATCGCCGGCATCATCGTCCACATCTACGCCGTCATCTGGACCAAGGGCAGCGTCCGCGCCATGACCCGGGGCACCGTCCCCCAAGCCTGGGCGAAGAAGCACCATCCCGCCTGGTATCGTGAAACAACCGGAGGCAGCCGATGAATAGTAATGCCCGCATCCTCGAACCGGGGCAGATCGAACCCCCGGCGGGGGAGATTCCCCACCTTCGCCTTCCCGACCCGCGCACGGTGTTCTCCCGCCGGGCGGAACGCTTCAACACCCTGGCCCAGGGCCACCCCATGGGGGGCTTCCTGGCCCTGCTGGAACAGGTGGCCGACCTCCAGCAGGACCTGCTGGACCGCTTTCCCTGGGTGGAATTGCCGTCGCCGGCCCAACTGGCCCTGTCCCGGGAGCATGGCCTGCCCCCTCTCTCCATCCATGGGTGGGAGCGGGACCCGGCTTGGCGGGAGGGCTTCGCCGCCCTGGTGGAAAAGCTGCGCGGCGCCAAGACCACGGCGGAAACCGCCCGCCTGCTGGACGGCTTCCTCCATCTAACGCCGGAGCAACTGGAACAACAGGCCGCCCGGCTGCTGAACAGCGACTACGCCGGCCTCGACCCGGCCCTCACCCCCTTCCTCGCCGCCGCCCTGCAAACCTATTGGGTGGCCATGGCGGCCCGGCTGGGGGAGAGCGCCTTCGGCCCCGGCGGCTCGCCCTTCCTGTGCCCGGTGTGCGGCAGCCGGCCGGTGGCCAGCGTGATCCAGGCCGGCGGCGCGGAAACCGGCCTGCGCTACCTGCACTGCTCCCTGTGCGCCACGGAGTGGCATATGGTGCGGGTCAAATGCAGCAACTGCGATGGAACGCGGGGCATCGCCTACTACGAGACGGAAGGCGGCAAAGGCGCCGTCCGGGCGGAAAGCTGCGACCCCTGCAACACCTATCTGAAAATCCTGCACCGGGACAAGGATTACGACCTGGAACCCTGCGCCGACGACTGCGCCACCCTGTCCCTGGACCTGCTCATGGACGAGGCCGGCAAGCAGCGCAGCGGGCCCAATCTGTACCTGCATCCGGGCAATTTCTGACGCGGCAGCACATTTAGGACAATGGCCTATGATGAATTTCCAGTGAGGAAAAAACCGAGCCTGACACCGTGCTGACCCCCTTGCCGCGCAACGCCCTGCCCTCCGTGGACCGGCTGCTGTCCAGCCCGGAGGCTTTGCCGTTGGTGGAGCGATACGGCCGGGCCGCCGTGCTGGAATCCTCCCGCAGCTTGCTGGCTGAGCTGCGCACCCAGCTGGGCCGGGGCGAGCCGCCCGCTGTCCCCTTCGATCTGCCCGCCCTCGCCGGGGCCATCGCATCCCGCCTGGCGCAGGAAACCCGCCCCTCCCTGCGCCCGGTGTTCAACCTCACCGGCACCGTGCTCCACACCAACCTGGGCCGCGCCCTGTTCCCGGAAGAAGCGGTGCGGGACCTGGCGGCCGTCCTCACCCGCCCCTGCAACCTGGAGTTCGACCTGGAACAAGGCCGCCGCGGCGACCGGGACGTCCACGTGGAGCGCCTGCTGTGCCAGCTCACCAGCGCCGAGGCCGCCACGGTGGTGAACAACAACGCCGCCGCCGTGTTCCTGGCCCTCAACACCTTGGCACAGCGCAAGGAAGTGATCGTCTCCCGGGGCGAGCTGGTGGAAATCGGCGGCGCCTTCCGGGTGCCGGACATCATGGCCCGCTCCGGCGGCAAGCTGAAAGAGGTCGGCACCACCAACCGCACCCACGCCCGGGATTTCCGCGAAGCCATCTCCTCCAAGACCGGCCTGCTGCTGAAAGTGCACACCAGCAACTACGCCGTGGTGGGCTTCACCGCCGCGGTGCCGGAAAACGAGGTAGCCGCCATCGCCCGCGAACACCATCTGCCGTTCATGATCGACCTGGGCAGCGGCACCCTGGTGGACCTCGCCCGCTGGGGCCTGCCCCACGAGCCCACCCCCCAGGAAGCCCTGGCCCATGGCGCTGATCTGGTCACCTTCAGCGGCGACAAGCTGCTGGGGGGCCCCCAGGCCGGCATCCTCCTCGGGCGCAAGGAGCTGGTGGCCAAGATCAAGAAGAATCCCCTGAAGCGCGCCCTGCGCCTGGACAAGCTGACCCTGGCCGCCCTGGAAGCCATCCTGCGCCTTTACCGGGACCCGGACCGGCTGGCTGAACGCCTGCCCGCCCTGCGCCTGCTCACCCGCCCCCCGGCCGGCATCCGGGCCGCCGCCGAACGCCTGCTGCCCGAGGTCCAGCAGGCCCTGTCCGGCCGCTTCGAAACCGCGCTCCACCCCTGCCACAGCCAGATCGGCAGCGGCTCCCTGCCGGTGGAACGCCTGGAAAGCTTCGGCCTGGCCCTGCGCCCCGCCAAGCGCGGCAGGGGCGAAGGCGCCGCCCTGGAAAAGCTCGCCGCCGCCTTCCGCGCCCTGCCGGTGCCGGTGATCGGCCGCATGGAGGACGGCGCCCTGGTGCTGGACCTGCGTTGCCTGGACGACGAAGCGCAATTTATTGCACAACTGCCCCTCCTGAACGCCCAACCATGATCATCGGCACCGCCGGCCACATCGACCACGGCAAGACCTCCCTGGTGAAAGCCCTCACCGGGGTGGACGCCGACCGCCTGCCGGAGGAGAAGACCCGGGGCATCACCCTGGACCTGGGCTACGCCTACGTTCCCCTCCCCGACGGCGGGGTGTTGGGCTACGTGGACGTGCCCGGCCACGAAAAACTGGTGCACAACATGCTGGCCGGAGCCTCCGGCATCGACTTCGTGCTGCTGGTGGTGGCCGCCGACGACGGCCCCATGCCCCAGACCCGGGAACACCTGGAAATCCTCGACCTGCTGGGCCTCAGCCGGGGCGCGGTGGCCCTCACCAAGGCCGATCTCGCCGACCCGCTCCGCGTCGCCGAAGTCACGGCCCAGACCGCCGCCTTGCTGAAAGGCACTGGGCTGGAAAACAGCCCGGTGTTCCCCCTGTCCTCCGCCACCGGCGACGGGGTGGCGCCCTTGCGCCAGTTTCTGGAACAGCAGGCGGCCTCTCTGCCGCCCCGCCCGCCGGGCGGACGCTTCCGTCTGGCGGTGGACCGCTGCTTTACCCTGGCCGGCGCGGGCACGGTGGTCACCGGCACCGCCCATGCCGGCACGGTGCGCAGCGGCGACCGGCTGCTGCTTTCTCCGTCCGGGACCGAAGTGCGGGTACGGGGCATGCACGTGCAGAACCGCCCGGAGGAAGCCGGCCGCGCCGGGCAGCGTTGCGCCCTCAACCTCGCGGGGGTGGACAAGGCGGGCATCGACCGGGGCGACTGGGTGCTGGACCCCGCGCTTCATCGGCCGCTGAGCCGCTTCGCCGTGCAACTCCGGCTCCTGGGGCGGGAAGAGCGCCCCCTCAAGCACTGGACCCCGGTGCACGTCCACCTCGGCGCCGCCGATGTCACCGGACGGGTGTCCCTGCTGGAAGGGGACAGTCTCGCCCCCGGCGCCAGCGCCTGGGCCGAGTTGGTCCTCGACCGGCCCATGGGCGCCCTGGGGGGCGACCGTTGCGTTATCCGCGACCAGTCTGCCCGGCGCACCCTCGGGGGCGGCCCCGTGGCGGACCTCTTCCCCCCCGCACGGGGCAAACGCACCCCGGCCTACCTGGCGACCCTGGACGCCCTGGCCGAACCGGATGCCGGAACCGCCCTCGCCCGGCTGCTGGCAATGCAGCCGGTGGACCTGGACCGCTTCGCCCTGTTGCGGAACCTGACCGGGGAGGAAGCCGCAGCCCTTTACCGCGCCGCACCCATGGTAGAAATCTCCACCCCCGCCGGGCGGACCGGGTTCCACCGGGACGATTGGCATGCCCTGCAACAGGCGGCGGTGGACGCCCTCGCCGCCCACCACCGGGAGCATCCGGACGAAGGGGGAGTCAGCCGGGAAGTCCTGCGCCGCCTCGCCGCCCCGTCCCCGGCGAAGCCCGCCTGGGGGGCCCTGCTGGAAACCCTCCTCGCCGACGGGCAGGTGGCCCGCAGCGGCTTCCTGCTGCGCCTACCGGAGCACCGGGCGGCCCTGTCGCCGGGGGAGCGGGTACAATGGGAAAACACCCTGCCCCTGCTGTTGGAGGCGCCCTTCGCGCCTCCCCGGGTGCGGGACATCGCCCGGACCCGGGGGGAGGACGAAAGCCGGCTGCGTTCCCTGCTGCGCAAAGCGGAGCGGCTGGGGGAAGCCTACCAGGTGGCCCACGACCATTTTTTCACCCCCCAGGCGGTGGAGAAACTCGCCGCCATCGTGGCGGATCTGGAGCGGAAAAACGGCGAGGCCCGGGCCGCCGAATTCCGCGATTGCATCGACACCGGGCGCAAGCTCGCGATCCAGATTCTGGAATTCTTCGACCGGGTCGGCTACACGCGGCGCGCCGGGGAAGGCCACCGGCTGCGGGCCGACGGCTGGCAGCTGTTCGGGTCAAGTAAGGCGGCGTAAAGCCGTTAAACTGGATATCCGTTTTTTTTGAGTCACAGGAAGGGAATCGTCCCCCGGTGGGGAGGCCGGACTTCAAATCCGGTAAGGGTCGCGCGACGGTTCTTGGTGGGTTCGACTCCCACTCCCTTCCGCCACTACAACTGGTAGCGCATCGCCATGGCAGACACTTCGGGAGTCAACCTCTCACCGCCCCCGGGCTGGAAACAGCCCCGCCTCAAGGAACAGGAGCGCATGGCCCTGGCGGAGGAGCGCGCCAGCAGTTGGTATTTCACCCTGGGCAAAGCGAAGGAGGTGGCCGCCGACCTGCAGCAACTGGACATCGAACGGCGCCAGCGACTGGTGGACCAGAACCAGCTGATGACCGAGGTGCGGCAAGGGGGAATCGTCGACCTTTTCGCCTAGCGGCCCCCTGTTTTACCCCCCAGCCCGCCCCCGCCAAGGGGGAGGGGTAATTTTCAGGAGGCCAGCACCCCTTTCAACTGTTCCAGCGCCGCCGGGTCGTCCAGGGTGGTGAGGTCGCCGGGCTCCCGCCCTTCCGCCAGGGCCTGGATGCTGCGGCGCAGGAGCTTGCCCGAGCGGGTCTTGGGCAGCAGGGTGAGGAAGTACACCCGGGCCGGGCGGGCAATGGCGCCCAGGGCCTGGTCCACGGTTTCCATCACTTCCTTCTCGAACGCCCTCCGGTCCTCCGGCGTGGCGATGCGGGATGCGTCCCTGGGCACGGCAAAGGCCTTCACCGCCTGGCCTTTCACCTCGTCGTGAACCCCCACCACCGCCACTTCGGCGATGCCCGGATGGCCCGACACGGCCTCCTCGATTTCCCGCGTCCCCAGCCGGTGGCCGGCGACGTTGATGACGTCGTCGGTGCGTCCGAGGATGAAGTAGTAGCCGTCCTCGTCCCGGGTCGCCCAGTCGAAGGTGGAATACACCAGCTCGGTGTCGAAGTTGGAGAAGTAGGTGTTGAGGAAGCGGGCGTCGTCCCCCCACACCGTGGACAGGCATCCCGGCGGCAGGGGCGGCACCGCCACCAGCACGCCCTTCTCGTTCGCCCCCACCGGCTTGCCGCTGCTCTCGTGGAGCAGCTTGAGGTTGAAGCCGTAGACCGGAAAGCTGGGGGAGCCGAACTTGCGCGGCAGGTCTTCCACCTCCGGCACGGCGGAGAGGATGGGCCAGCCGGTTTCGGTCTGCCAGTAATTGTCGATGATGTTGACCTGGAGGGCGTCGGCGATCCAGCGGGCAGTGGGCTCGTCCAGGGGCTCCCCGGCCAGGTACAGGTTGCGCAGGGAGCTGACGTCATACTTTCGCATGAACTCGGTGGGCTGCTTTTTCAGCACCCGGATCGCGGTAGGCGAGGAAAACATCACGTTCACCTTGTGGTCCTGCACGATTTTCCACCAGATGCCGGCGTCGGGGCGGATCGGCAGGCCCTCGTAAACCACCGAGGTCATGCCCGCGATGAGGGGCCCGTAGACGATGTAGGAATGCCCCACCACCCAGCCGATGTCGCTGGTGGTGAACATGGTCTCCCCCGCTTTCCCCGTGTAGATGTGCTTCATGGACGCGGCCAGGGCCACGGCGTAGCCGCCGGTGTCCCGCTGCACGCCCTTGGGCTTGCCGGTGGTGCCGGAGGTGTAGAGGATGTAGGACGGTTCGGAGGATTCCAGCCACACCACCGGCACCTGGGCGTCCAGGTGTTTCATCCGCTGGGCGGCGTAGTCCAGGTCCCGGCCCTGGGTGAAGGGCATGTCCGGGTCCAGGCCGCGGTGGACGATCAGCACCTTCTCCGCCGGGAATTGGGCGAGGCGCAGGGCCTCGTCCACCAAATGCTTGTAGGGGATGACCTTGCCGCCGCGGATGCCGGCGTCGGCGGTGACCATCAGTTTGGGCTTGGCGTCGTCGATGCGGGTGGCCAGGCTGGCGGCGGCGAAACCGCCGAACACCACCGAATGGATGGCGCCGAGGCGGGCGCAGGCCAGCATGGCGAACATGGCTTCCGGGATCATGGGCATGTAGACGATCACCCGGTCGCCGCGGCCCACCCCCTGGGCCTGCAGCACGGCGGCGAAGCGGTTCACCTCGGCATGGAGTTCCCGGTAGGTGTAGCTGCCCTCGACGCCGGTTTCGGTGGACAGGTAGACCAGGGCCTTCTGCTCCGGCCGGGTTTCCAGGTGGCGGTCCACCGCGTTGTAGCACAGGTTGGTTTCGCCCCCGGCGAACCACTGGGCGAAAGGCGGCTTGCCGTAGTCCAGCACCCGGTCCCAGGGCTTGTGCCAATGGACCAGCGCCCCCTGCTCGGCCCAGAACGCTTCCGGCTCGTCGATGGAACGACGGTAGAATTCCCGGTAGTTACCCATCTTGTCTCCCCCTCTTAATCTTTGGTTTGGTCCTCTAACGGGACAAATCCACCACGATGCGGCCGGTGACCTTGCCGGCGAGGAAGTCGCCGAACATCGCCGGCAACTCCTCCAGACTCACCACCCGGCTGACGATTTCCTCGATGTGCCGCGGGCCCAAATCCCCTCCCAGCCGCCGCCACACCTCCAGGCGCTGGGCCATGGGGCATTGCACCGAATCGATGCCCAGCAGGGACACGCCCCGCAGGATGAAGGGCATCACCGTGGTGTCGAGTTCGACGCCCCCCGCCAAGCCGCAGGCGGCGATGACCCCCTGGTACTGCATGGTGCGGGTGAGCCAGGCCAGGGTCTTGCCCCCCACGGTATCCACCGCCCCGGCCCACTGGCTTTTTTCCAGGGGCTTTCCCCCCATTTCCAGGCCGTGGCGGGACAGCACCCGGGCCGCCCCCAGTTCCTGCAGGTAGTCGGCCTTGTCTTCCTTGCCCGACAGGGCCACCACTTCGTAACCCTTGCCCGCCAGCATGTCCACCGCCAGGCTGCCGACGCCGCCGGTGGCGCCGGTGACGATCACCGGCCCGCTGCCGGGCGTGAGGCCGTTGTGCTCCATGCGCAGGATCGACAGGGCGGCGGTGAAGCCGGCGGTGCCGATGGCCATGGCCTGGAACGGCCCCAGGCCTTTGGGCAGGGGCACCACCCAGTCCGCCGGAACGCGGGAGTAGGCGGCATAGCCCCCATCGTGCTCCACGCCGAAGCCGTAGCCGGTGACCAGCACCGGATCGCCGGGCTTGAAGCGGGGATCGGCGGAGCTTTCCACCGTTCCCGCCACGTCCACCCCCCCCACCAGGGGGAAGCGCTTCATGATCCTGCCCGCGCCGGTAGCCGCCAGGGCGTCCTTGTAGTTGACGCTGGAGTAGGCGTTGCGGATCACCACCTCCCCCCCTCCCACCTCGTCCGGAGACAACTCCGCCAGGGCGGAGCGGACCGTTCCCTGTTCCTCGAACACCCGCAGGGCTTTGAATTTGTCGCTCAATGCATTCTCCAAGCAAGTAATGATGCGCGACCCCAGTTTACCCCAAGGCTCCCGATCTTTCCCTTCCGTTTTAGGCGATTAGCCTCTCCCTCTCCAGCCCATCGCCCGCCTTTCCCGGGGCATCTGCAGGTATAATCCGGGCATCGATCCCATCAGGTGTACCGTGTCCGCCCCCCTTTTTCACCGCCTCGTCCCCCTGTTTCTCGGCAATCTTATCGTGGCCGGGGCCTATTGGGGTTTCGGCGTGCCGGCGATGCGCTTCTTCGCCGAATACGGCCTGTTTCCCTCCCCCATCTGGCTGCCTGCGGGCATCGCCCTGGTAGCCGCCCTGCGCGGCGGGGCCAGCTACCTGCCGGGCATTTTCGCCGGCGCCGTGGGCATCAACCACGTGTCCCTCGGCGCCCCCCTGATCGAAGCGCTGCTGATCGCCACCACCAACACCCTCGGCCCCTGGATCGGTGCCCGCCTCACCCGTCCCCGCCCTTCGGCCCGGCCGCCGTTCTACACCCTCCGCGACGTGGTCTTCTTCACCCTTTTCGGCGTCGGCCTCCACGGCTTGATCACGGCCAGCGGCGGGACCGCCGCCATCGCCCTGCTCGGTACGGTCCCGTCGGCGCAACTGGAGGGCATTTGGCTGACCTGGCTGCTGTCGGATGCGGGGGGAGCCTTTCTCCTGGCCCCGGTCCTGCTGTTGTGGCTGGAAGATAGCGAATCCCTCCAGGGGTCGCAGGAGTGGTGGAGCGGCATCGTTGCCTCCGTCGCCACCCTGGCCCTGGCGCTGCTGTTCTTTTTCGGCCTGGACGGGGACCCCGCCGGCCACCTGGTGGGCCTGCCCTATCTCCTGTTCCTGCCCATGCTGTGGGTAACGGTCCGCCATACGCCGCTCCAGGCCCATACCCTGCTGTTCCTGGTCATCACCCTGGCGGTGGTGGGCACCATCAGCCACCACGGCGTGCTCTACACCGCCCCCAGCGGCAAACCCCTGGAAACCCTGGGGCTGCTGGTGGTGTCCCTGACCCTCACCGTCCTGGTGGTCGGCGCCCTAGTGGACGAACGGCGCCGGATGGCCGCCCGGCTGTTGCAGGAAAGCCGCAACCAGTTCGCCGCTTTCATGGAACACCTGCCCGCCGTCGCCTACATCAAGGAACCGCAAGGCCGGCTGCTGTTCACCAACAAGCAGTTCGACGCCCTGCTCGGCCCCGGCCACGTGGGCCAAACCACGGAGCAATACCTGCCGACGGGCGCAGCCGAGCGGCTGGTGGCCCTGGACCAGCCGGTCATCGACGGGGGCCCGGTTCAGACGGAGCTGACCATCGAGCTGACGGAAGGGGAATCGCGCACTTTTCACGTGGCCAAATTTCCCGTTCCCCGGGCCGACGGCAGCCATCTCATCGGCGGCGTGGCCTTCGACATCACCGACCGCAAGCGCATCGAAGAAGCCCTCCAGACCCGCATCGTGGCCCTGGAAGCCGCGTCCGAATCCGTCATCATCACCGACCGCCGCGGCGTCATCGAATACGTCAACCCTGCCTTCAGCGCCATTTCCGGCTACCCGGCGGAAGAAGCCATCGGCCGCACCCCCGCCCTGCTCAAAAGCGGTGCCCAGCCGCCGGAATTCTACCGGCGGCTGTGGACGACGATCCTCTCCGGCCAAGTATGGCAGGGGGAGATCGTCAACCGGCGCAAGGACGGCAGCCTTTACACCGAAGCCACCGCCATCGCCCCGGTCAAGACCGAAGCAGGCCACATCAGCCATTTCGTCGCCATCAAGCACGACGTCTCCGAGCGCAAACGCCTGGAAGTGCAGCTCGCCCACATGGCCCACTTCGACGACCTCACCAACCTGCCCAACCGGGCCCTGTTCTTCGACCGGCTGCGGCAGGCGCTGGCCCAGGCGAAGCGCAACCAGACGCGCTTCGCCCTGCTGTTCATCGACCTCGACGGCTTCAAGGCGGTGAACGATGCCCATGGCCACGAAACCGGCGACGCCCTGCTGCGGGAAACGGGCCGCCGCCTGGATGCCTGCGTGCGCACCTCGGATACCGTGGCGCGGATGGGGGGCGACGAATTCACCGTCATCCTCCAGGACGTGGCGGACGGGGAGGACGCGGCCAACGTGGCCGACAAGATCCTCCGTGCCCTGGACCAGCCCTTCGACCTGTCGGGCAAGGAATGCCGCATCGGCGCCAGCGTCGGCATCAGCCTCTACCCGGACCACGGCACGGACGAGGAAACCCTGCTCAGCCGGGCCGACACCGCCATGTACGACGTGAAGCACCACGGCAAGAACGCCTTCCGCTTCTACAACGCCTGACCGCTTAAGCTGCCATGGAAAAAATCCGCCTCTCCAAACTGATGTCCGAACGGGGCCTGTGCTCCCGCCGCGAAGCCGATACCTACATCGAGCGGGGCTGGGTCTACGTGGACGGGGTGAAGATCACCGAACTCGGCACCAAGGTGGACCCGACCCAGACCGTCACCCTCGACAAGCAGGCGCAGCAAAGCCAGGGCAAGCGCGTCACCATCCTGCTCCACAAGCCGGTGGGCTATGTTTCCGGCCAGCCGGAAAAGGGGTACAAGGCCGCCGTCTCCCTCATCAACCGGGACAGCCATTTCAAGGACGACCGCTCCCCGAACCGCTTCCACCCCGACCAGCTCAGGAGCCTGGCCCCCGCCGGACGCCTGGACATCGACTCCACCGGCCTCCTGGTGCTGACCCAGGATGGCCGTATCGCCAAGCAACTGATCGGCGAGGATTCGGAAGTGGAAAAGGAATACCTGGTGCGGGTGCAGGGCAAGCTGAGCGAGGACGGGCTGAAACGCCTCAACCACGGCCTCAGCCTGGACGGCCAGGCCCTGCGCCCGGCCAAGGTGTCGTGGCAGAACCAGGACCAGCTGCGCTTCATCCTGCGGGAAGGCAAGAAGCGCCAGATCCGCCGCATGTGCGAACTGGTGGGGCTCAAGGTGACGGGCCTGAAGCGGGTGCGCATCGGCAAGGTGAAACTGGGAGACCTGCCCCCGGGGCAGTGGCGCTACCTGGGGGACGGAGAGCGGTTCTAGCGCAGCCTGAATTCAGCCGGCGCGCTTTCCTGTTCCGCCAAATCCAGCTCCAGCCGGGTGCCGTCTTCCGTCAGCGCCCCGACGGTAAAGGCGCCCCAGGCCACCAAAGGCAGTTCGGCCGCCCCGTTGGCAGCCACCCGCACTTCCTGGATTTGGGGCGTGAAGGTGGGGTGGAGATAGAACGCCACCTTGCCCCGCAGGGGCTTGGCCTTCGGGTCTTCCGCCCGCACCCCCAGCTTGACCAGGTAGCGTCCCGGAACCGACGGCATGGGGGACACCGCCGCCTCCAGGCGGTAGCCCAGGACCGACGCCTCGCCGCCGAATGCGCCTTTCCACGGGTCGTCCGGGTCAGGCCCCGGCACGATGCCGCCCTCCATTGAGGGCGGGGGCACCGCCCCTTCCATTTTTTCGAACCCCAAATCCAAGGGCGCCGCGAAGCGGGTGACCCGCTCCATCGGAAGCGGGGCCGCCCCCCCCGATCCCTGGAAGGTTCCCTTCGACGCCACCCGGGCCATGGCGGCGAGGCCGTCCTCCGCCGCCTCGGCCCGTGCGCGCAGAGTGGCCTCCTCCTCGGCTTTGACGAATTCCCGCATCAGATAGCGCCGGGTCCACAGGTAGGTGAGCAGGAAACCGCAGATAGTGAAACCGAGGATGATCGCCAGACCGATCACCGGATAGGCCGCGGCACGGTCCCCCTGGCATCCGCCTCCCGCCATGAGGCCCTCGGTCACGATTTTCGCCAGCCCCCCGAGCCGGTCGGCGATGGCATCGAACTGGGTCAGGGCGACGCCCACCAGGATTTTGGTCAGCCAGTCGGAAATCTGCTCCAGGTTGGTATTGGATTCGAAAGCCGGTCCGCCCGCCCCGGGGGAAGCCTTGGCTTCGTTTTCCCCGGGCGGCGGGGCTTCCTTCGGTCCGGCGCTTTTGGGCACGCCGAACAGGAAGCCGAGAGTGGCGCCCACCAGGCAGGACGCCCCGGCGGCCAGCAGGCCGACGCTGGCGGAGGCGAAGAACTGCCCCAGGGAACAGCGGTTCATGGCGAACACCACGATGGCCGCCGCCCCCGCCCCCAGGAGATAGACGATCTTGCGGATGGCCCGCTCGGTCTGGCTCTGGTTCGACTGCCTGGCCGGGTCCATCGCCGCATTGGCCCGCTCCGTCATGAACGCGATCAGGCGGCCGATCATTCCCTGTTTCATTTTCCCCTCCCCTGTGTTTGCCGGTCGGCAAGGCTCATTCGTAGCGCAGGAGACTCTCCGCCGGCGTATCGGGACCATAGCGGTCGATCAGGTCGTCGATTTCGGCCATCAGGTTGTCGTCCTCGTCCTCGTCCAGCGCCCCCTCGCCCACCAGGCGCTCCATCACCCCCGCCGCCATGGCCGCTTTCACCACGCTCAGGGTGGGGGGATTCTCCCGGTTCTCGTCGTCGAGCACCGCTTCTATCACCCGGGAAAGGGGCTCGCTGGCGCTGTCCTCCACGAAGTCCATGGCCACCGCATCCTCGCCGAACTCCTCGATCAGGGCGTCCAGTTCATCCAGCAGGGAATCGGTGTCGCCGATATGGTGCAGGCCCTCCCGGATTTCCGACGGCAGGTGCCAGGCCAGGAAGTACCGGGCGCCGGACAAGGTGAGGGGCTGCTCCACGTCGGGGTTCTCGCTCAGGGTTTCGATGAACCGGGACAGTTCCTGGCTCACGCGGGTAGCCACATCGATCGGATTGCGGATCATGATGCCGCTCCAAGCCAGCCGGCCACCAGAAAGTAGCCGGCGATAACCATGCCCCCCAGGACCGTGGACACCAGGACGGCAACCGCCACTCCGGAGGGCTCACCGGCCCGCCGGGCGGGCTTGAGGTAGGCCAGCAACCAGCCCAGCGCCACGAACAGGACCAGAAGCACCAGCCCGTGGGTCACCCAGTGATGGCCCGTGGCCGCCTTCATCCCGGCCAGCACCCCCTCGTCGGTTTCCTTGAGGACCACCAGGGCGGCGTTGAACAGGTTGACCAGGGCCAGGGAGAGGCCGAAGGAAGTAATGTATTTGGGGGGTATCGTCATGGTCACCTCGTCATCAAGCCTTCCCGCACACCCAGGCTGATCACGGCCCCCATCCCCTCCATGGCCAGCCCCAGCAGCACCACCAGCAGGGCCACCGTCAGCAGCAGGCGGCGCACGCCCTGGTCTCCCGGCAGGCGGCTGTCGGACGCCGCCATGGGCAGGTAGGTGCCGAGGAGGAGCAGGGAGAAGAACAGGTGCTCCTTGGCCTCCATGAAAAAGCCGTGGGCGAAGGGCCACGGGCCGGCCTTGATGACGGCCTTGTCGGCGGCATAATGAACCACATACCAGTAGCCTCCCGATACGTAGGCCAGCCACAGCAACGCCGCCACCGCCAAGCTCGCCAGCCGGATGCGGCGCAGGTTCCCTTCCCGGGCGTTGAGCACCTCGACGAACACCCACACGGCGGCCAGAACCGCCAGCATGCCGAAGGTGGGGTGCAGCATGAGGGATATTTCGGGGGGCATGGCATTCCCCTTGGGGAGGTTGAATTTTCTTTCTAGGTCAAAGGGGTCGAGGTTGCAAGCATGGATTGGGGGTAGCCGCAAACCGTGGAATACTATGTTTAGGCGTATGACCGATGACGTCCAACCCATCAAGCCACCGGCGTGATGAAGCCGCGCAGCGCCGATGATTTCAAACCTTAAGGGGCTTCAATGCCCTACCTCAGCCTGCTTACGCACCGGAGACCGCGATGGACAGTGACCAGCTACGACACTACTCGAACAAGCTCGCTTACGAAATCGATTCATGGGACCTGAAGGTCGCCCTTGAGGGGGGAGAGAATATTCTCCTCATTGACACCCGGTCGCCACAAGCCTTTGCGACGGAGCACATTCCCGGCGCCACCTCGCTCCCCCACCGAAGCATGAGCGAGACGACGACGGCGGCCCTGGACCGGACCGCCCTGGTAGTCACTTACTGCGACGGCATCGGATGCAACGCCTCGACCAAAGGCGCATTGGCCATGACCAGGCTGGGGTTCCGCGTCAAAGAGCTGATGGGCGGACTCGACTGGTGGAAACGCGATGGCCATCCCACGGAAGGGGATAGGGTTGCCGCCCTTGACCGGCCCCCCTGCGGTTGCAGCTGATGCCACGCCCCGGCTGAAACGTTGGCGCCCTCGCGGAGGCTACCCCTTCAACCGCCGCCACAAGGTCGTCCGGCTGATACCCAGCCGCTTTGCCGCTTCCCCCTGATCGCCGCCGCATTCCGCCAGCACCTGGCGTATATGGGCCTGCTCCCGGCTGCGGCTGGCGCCCTTGAGATCGGCGGCGGGCGGCACGCTCCGCCCCTCGAACAGTTCCGGCACGGCGCTTTTCAGCAACGCCTCGTCCGGCGCGCCTTCCTCGCCCCAGAACACCGTCAGCCGCTCGACCACGTTCTCCAGTTCGCGGATGTTGCCGGGCCAGGGGTAGGCGGTGAGGTGGGGCAGCCATTTCGCCAGCACCCTGTCGCAGCGGGCGGGCGCCAGGGCCGCGCCGAGGAAGTGGGCGGCCAGGGCGGGAATGTCCTGGGGGCGTTCCCGCAGAAGCGGCAGGTGGAGGTTGAGGATGTTGAGGCGGTAGAACAGGTCTTCCCGGAAGCGGCCTTCGGCCACCATCCGGCGCAGGTCCCGGTTGGTGGCGGCGACGATGCGCAGGTCCACCGGGGTGGGGTCGTTGGCGCCCAGGCGCAGCACTTCCTTTTCCTGCACCACCCGCAGCAGCTTGGCCTGGAGGGGCAAAGGCAGTTCGCCGATTTCGTCCAGGAACAGGGTGCCGGTGTGGGCCCCTTCGATCAGGCCGGCCTTGCCGCCTTTGCGGGAGCCGGTGAAGGCGCCTTCCTCGTAGCCGAAGAGTTCGGATTCCAGCAGGGTTTCGGCCACCGCGGCGCAGTTGATGGCGACGAAGGGGCCGCTGCGGCGCTGGCTGGCGTTGTGGATGCCCTGGGCGAAGAGTTCCTTGCCGGTGCCGGTTTCGCCGGTGACCAGCACGGTGGAATCCACCGTGGCGTAGCGGGCAGCCGCTTCCCGGGCGGCGCGGATGACGGAGGAATCGCCCAGGATCTGTTCCAGCCGGAAGCGGGCTTTGAGGTGCCGTGGGCGGCCGGCGCTGCGCAGGCTGCGGTCGGCCCGCTGGATGGCCCCGGCGTCGCGGCAGGTGAGCACGGCGCCGGCCTGCTCGCCGTGCTCGCGGATGGGAAGGCGGTTGACGATGACGGTGCGGCGGCCTAGCTTCTCGATCCGTTCCAGGTCGGCCTCGCCGCTGCGCAGGGTGCCGGCCAGGGAAAGCTCCGGCGCGACCTCCCGCAGCGGACGGCCCAGCGCCCATTCCACGGAAATCCCCAGCAATTCGGCCATGGCCGGGTTCACCGACTGGACGCGCTCGTCCCGGTCCACCGCCACCACCGCCTCGTCCAGGTGGTGCAGGATGGAATTGAGCCAGTCCCGCCGCGCCTCTTCAACCCGGGCCACCCGGGCCATGTCGATGGCGTCCTCCACCGCGGCCCGCACGGCTTGGGCGGAATACAGGAATACCGCATCCAGTCCGGCCTCCCGGGCGATGCGGGTGACCAGGCTGGAACCCACGATCACCCGGAAGCCCGCTTCCTTGAGCCGCTGCACGCTGGCCCGGGCGTCCTCGGCGGTGGTGTAGTGGCACTGTTCGATATCCAGCCTGAGCAGTTCCTTCACTTCCTCCAGCTCGGCGCTGATGGCCTGGTAGCTGAACACGGCGATGGGGCCGGAACTCTCCCTGGCCTTTTGCAGGGCGTGGAGGATGTCGAAGCCGCTCACCTTGACCAGCACCACCGGGGCGTCGAGGCGAGCCTTGAGGTAGGCGCCGTTGGCCCCGGCGGCGATGAACACGTCGGCCTCCCCGGCGGCCAGCAGTTCGCTGGCGGCCTGTTCGCCCTCTTCGAACAGCTTGTTGACCACCCGGATATCGGCCTGGGCGGCGTAATCGGGAATGATGTCGGGCAGGAAGCCGGTGAGGCTGAAGCCCACGACCCAGATTTTGGGTTTATGCACGGTGTCGACCATGGCGTCATTTCACATAAGAAACAAATACGTTTCACCATTGAAACACGAAGCCCGGCGCCCATCAATAAAATCATGGCCCTATCCCGTGGCACGCCCCTTGCAACAGGACAGTTCAGTTTTTCACCCAAGGAACAGCCATGCCCCAACTCTCCGCCGGCGCCCGCTTCCGTGCTGCCATGGCTGCCGAAAAACCCCTCCAGGTGATGGGCGCCGTCAACGCCTACCACGCCAGGCTCGCCGAACGGGTGGGCTACAAGGCCCTGTACCTCTCCGGCGGCGGCGTCGCCGCCGGCTCCCTGGGGCTGCCGGACCTGGGCATTTCCACCCTGGACGACGTGCTCACCGACCTGCGCCGCATCACCGACATCACCGACCTGCCGGTGCTGGTGGACGCGGACACCGGCTTCGGCGGCGCTTTCAACATCGCCCGCACGGTGAAATCCATGATCAAGTTCGGCGCCGGCGCGGTGCACATCGAGGATCAGGTGCAGGCCAAGCGCTGCGGCCACCGGCCGGGCAAGGCCATCGTCAGCCGGCAGGAAATGGTGGACCGCATCAAGGCGGCGGTGGACGCCAAGACCGACCCGGATTTCGTCATCATGGCCCGCACCGACGCCCTGGCGGTGGAAGGACTGCAATCCGCCGTCGACCGGGCCTGCGCCTGCGTCGAAGCGGGGGCGGACATGATTTTTCCCGAGGCCGTCACCGAGCTTGCCTTGTATCGGCAGTTCGCCGCCGCAGTGAGTGTGCCGGTGCTGGCCAACATCACCGAGTTCGGTTCCACGCCGCTCTTCACCGTCGAAGAACTGGCCGGGGCGGACGTCTCCCTGGTGCTCTATCCCCTCTCCGCCTTCCGCGCCATGAACCAGGCGGCCCTCAAGGTATACCAGGCGGTGCGCCGCGACGGCACCCAGAAGAACGTCCTGGACTTGATGCAGACCCGCATGGAACTGTACGACTACCTGGGCTACCATGCCTTCGAGGAAAAGCTGGACCAGCTGTTTGCCCAGGAACAAAAATAATCATTCACCGCGGAGGCGCAGAATGAGCGAGATCAAGCCGAAGAAGAAATCCGTTGCCCTGTCCGGCGTCCAAGCCGGCACCACCGCGGTGTGCACCGTGGGCCACAGCGGCAACGACCTCCACTACCGGGGTTACGACATCCTGGAACTGGCGGAGAAGTCCACCTTCGAGGAGGTGGCCTACCTGCTGATACACGGCGAACTGCCGCGCCAAGCCGAACTGGACGACTACAAGAAAAAGCTTCAATCCCTGCGTGGCCTGCCGGCGCCGCTGAAAACGGTCCTGGAACAGCTGCCTCCCTCCGCCCACCCCATGGACGTGCTGCGCACCGGCTGCTCCGTGCTCGGCACCCTGCTGCCGGAAAAGGACGATCACCCGATCCAGGGTGTCCGGGACATCGCCGACCGCCTGGTGGCGTGCTTCGGTTCCATGCTGCTCTACTGGCACCATTACGCGGCCCACGGCAAGACGATCGAAGTGGAAACCGACGACGACACCGTGGCCGGGCACTTCCTCCACCTGCTCCACGGCCGGACGCCTTCCGGGCCCCATCGCAAGGCCCTGGATACCTCGCTGATCCTCTACGCCGAGCACGAGTTCAACGCCTCCACCTTCACCGCCCGGGTCATCTCCGGCACCCTGGCGGACATCTATTCCTGCGTCGCCGGCGCCATCGGCGCCCTGAGCGGCCCCAAACACGGGGGTGCCAACGAGGCGGCAATGGAAACCATCCAGCGCTACCACAGCCCGGACGCGGCGGAAACCGACATCCGCGAGCGCATCGGCCGCAGGGAAATCGTCATCGGCTTCGGCCACCCGGTCTATACCACCGGCGACCCCCGCAACGTGGCGATCAAGAAGGTGTCCCGCCACCTGTGCGAGCAAGGGGGCAACATGAACCTGTTCCACGTGTCCGAGCGCATTGAGCAGGTGATGTGGGACACGAAGAAAATGTTCCCCAACCTGGATTGGTACAGCGCCTCCAGCTACCACATGATGGGCGTGCCCACCCCGATGTTCACCCCCCTGTTCGTCATCGCCCGCACCGCCGGCTGGGCGGCCCACGTGATCGAGCAGCGCGTGGACAACAAGATCATCCGCCCCAACGCGGAATACGTGGGGCCGGAGAACCGCCCCTACCCGCCCATCGAACAGCGCGGCTGAACCGATCACCCTTCAAGAAAGGAACCCATGTCGTCCCACATCTCCAACGTCCGCCCCGACCCCGACCAGGTGCTGGTGGACATCGCCGACTATGTCTGCGACTACGAAATCCGGTCCGACGAGGCCTACCACACCGCCCGCCTGTGCCTGATGGATACCCTGGGCTGCGGCCTGGAAGCCCTGTCCTACCCCGCCTGCACCAAGCTGATGGGGCCCATCGTACCCGGCACCGTCGTTCCCCACGGCGCCAAGGTGCCCGGCACCCCGTTCCAGCTGGACCCGGTGAAGGCCGCCTTCGACATCGGCGCCATGATCCGCTGGCTGGACTTCAACGACACCTGGCTCGCCGCCGAGTGGGGCCACCCCTCCGACAACCTGGGGGGCATCCTGGCCGCCGCCGACTGGCTGTCCCGCACCCGCGTCGCGGAAGGCAAGGCGCCCCTGACCATGAAGGACGTGCTCGCCGCCATGATCAAGGCCCACGAAATCCAGGGCTGCCTGGCCCTGGAAAACGCCTTCAACAAGGTGGGACTGGACCATGTGGTGTTGGTGAAGGTGGCCTCCGCCGCCGTGGTGACCCGGCTCCTGGGCGGCACCCGGGAGGAAATCATCGACGCCGTATCCCACGCCTGGCTCGACGGCCAAGCCCTGCGCACCTATCGCCACGCCCCCAACACCGGCTCCCGCAAATCCTGGGCGGCGGGGGACGCCACCAGCCGCGCCGTGCGCCTGGCGCTGATGGTACTGAAGGGGGAAATGGGCTACCCGTCGGCGCTCACCGCCAAGACCTGGGGCTTCTACGACGCCCTGTTCCAGGGCAGGGAATTCAAGTTCCAGCGCCCCTACGGTTCCTACGTCATGGAGCACGTGCTGTTCAAGATCAGCTTCCCCGCCGAGTTCCATTCCCAGACCGCAGTGGAAGCCGCTTTCACCCTACACCAGAAACTGGGCGAAATGGGCAAGAGCGCGGCGGACATCAAGAAGATCACCATCCGCACCCACGATGCCTGCGTGCGCATCATCGACAAGAAGGGCCCCCTCAACAACCCGGCGGACCGGGACCACTGCGTGCAGTACATGGTGGCGGTGCCGCTGCTGTTCGGCCGCCTCACCGCCGAAGACTACGAGGACAAGGTGGCCGCCGACCCGCGCATCGATGCCCTGCGGGACAAAATCAGCTGCATCGAGGACCCGCAATTCACCCAGGATTACCACGATCCGGAGAAGCGCTCCATCCCCAACGCCCTGACGGTGGAGCTCAACGATGGCACGGTGCTGGACGAAGTGGTGGTGGAGTATCCCATCGGCCACCGCCGCCGCCGCGCCGAAGGCATCCCCCACCTGATCGAGAAATTCAAGGTCAACCTCAACCGCCGCTTCCCGGCCAAGCAGCAGCGGGCCATCCTCTCCCTGTGCGAAGACCAGGGGAAGCTGGAAAGCACGCCGGTAAACGAATTCACCGACCTTTTCGTGATCTGACCCTGAGGTTTCCCCTCAAAACCATCAAGCCACTCAGTTGGTTAATGCAGAAACGCAGTCAAGTAGTGCATGCATGGCACCGATAAGTCCTCCATCTCGGTGACCAAACGTCGATGGGGG
>Ga0068711_1000537_pt1 | contig 31741 bp, 34 predicted proteins | sample MTBAKMMethaMetaG_FD_62224 | JGI IMG/M metagenome (GOLD analysis project Ga0068711, IMG submission 62224) | Enrichment culture microbial communities from Arthur Kill intertidal strait, New Jersey, USA, that are MTBE-degrading - MTBE-AKM (Arthur... | ecosystem: Environmental > Aquatic > Marine >...
AGCAGCCTTGAGGAACACTTCGGGAGCAGGTTTGCCATTTATTACGTGTTCTTCGCCTACGACCGCTTTAAAGAACTGCCTGATTTTGAGCGCTCCCAGAATAATCCTGATATTTTCTTCAGGCGCCGAGGAAGCTACCGCCATAGGAACCCGGCGTTTTTTGAGACTTTGTATGAGCTCGATGGCTCCGGGCAGCGGCTTGATACCTTCAACTGCCAGTTCCCGGAAACGCTGTTCTTTGGAGCGAATAATACTTGAAGCCTCTAGATGGCTGATGCCGAGGCCCAACCCGTTAATTATAGCATCATTTTTAATACCGAATGTATTCCAGAAGTAGTCGCCCGGGAAGGCAATTCCCAAAGCGCGGAAAGTATCCTGCCAGGCTTGAAGATGCAGAAGGGCGCTGTCAACGATTACGCCGTCCATGTCCCAGATTACCGCCATGTTTGCCGGTTTGGGGCTGGCGGTATCCACAATCCTGTTCCTTGGCCGGGTAATATGAGGTTGTTTTAAATATAACGGTTCGATTAAAGCAACATCATCTGCCTGGGCCGATATTATTTTACCCTCAGCCAGTTGTGCAACATAGCGGGCATAGCTCCTGTTAAAAGAAGAGCCGGTAAAAACGGCTCTTTCGCCGCGCCTTGCACCCAGTTGTTCAATGATGTCGTTGTCGATATCACCGCAGAATAGTGTTTTGCGCTTGATGGGACGGTTAAGTTCAGGGGGTGAAATTAATACTGGCGCCTTAATCACAACCAGCTTCCGGTCAACGAGTTCATAGATTGCAACGGCTATTTGCCCGGACCCGGTTTTAAGCACCGGGGCGATGTGTATACCCGGAACGGCAGAGCCCATGGCTATTGCTTCGAGACTGGGAATACCTGCAACAGGAATATCCAGGCTGAACGCGAGCCCTTTGGCGGTGCTTAAACCCGCTCTCAGTCCATTGAAACTTCCGGGACCGGTAGCCACGCCGATCCCGCCAATTTGTTTTATGCAATAACCTGCTTTGCTTAAAAGGTATTCGATACCGGCTAACAGCTCTACGGAATGGTTTTGTTTGCATTCCCAGCCCGTTTCACCGATCAAGGTGCCGTTTGATGCCAGTGCAATGCTGGTAAACGCAGATGAAGTATCAATTGCTAAAATCAGCATGTTTTTACTAACGCCTCCAGCATAACCTGGTAACGGGCGCCTGAAGGGGTAAATCCAAACAAGCGGTTGTCGTTTTCCAGGGTTTCTATTTGGATTGCCAGGTGTTGCTGCGGCAGCAGCTCCTGGCCTTTATCCGCCCATTCCACCACTGTTAAACCGGAGCCGTAAAAATAATCATCCAGGCCCAGGTTTTCGATTTCGGCCAGTCCGGACAGGCGGTACAGGTCGATGTGGTAAAGAGGCAGCCTGCCTTCAATTTCGCGCACAAGCACGAAGGTAGGGCTGTGTACCGGCTGGACGGCTTCAAGCCCCATGGCTATTCCCTTAACCAGGCAGGTTTTGCCGGCACCGAGATTGCCCGTCAGCAGAATGACATCTCCCCGCCGGGCCAGCCTGCCGATTTTTTTCCCAATGCCAAGCGTATCGGCCGGCGCCCTTGAAAGGAAGGTAAATTTGTTCTTCTCAGCGGCCAAAGTGCTGCCACCCCGGCGTTGTTAAATCCAGATCCGGTGGAATATTGCCGGCAAGCGCAATTTCGGCTGCGGCGCCTTCTATAATTTTGCCAATTATGGTTACCGGAGTACCGGCGTGCCGGGCAATATCAGCCGCAGCCGGCTTTTTGCAGGTGAACAGGAGTTCGTAGTCTTCGCCTCCGGTAAGCGCCATTTCAACCGCCTGGTTGCGGGTAAAGGTGGCTTCCATCAAGCGGGCAACCGGCAAACTGTCAATATCCAGCACGGCGTTTACCTGGCTTGACCGGAGCACATGCTTCAGGTCAGCCAGAAGCCCGTCACTGATGTCGATGGCGCTGTCAAGGCCGAGCTCAGCCGCCAGGCGGCCTTCTCTTAACCTGGGGCAGGGTTTCAGGAAGGCTTGCTTCAAATATGATACGTCCACTTGCTGAGGGCAGGGTTTACCCTTCAGTATTCTAAGACCGGCTGCAGCCGACCCGGGAAAACCGGTAACTGCAATTACATCGCCCGGGCGGGCATTGGAGCGCAGCAGGAGTTTACCCGTATGACCGGCAGACCCTATCACGGTCACCGTTATGGCGACACAGCCGGCCTTGGAAACATTGCCGCCGGCAATCTGAACGTTGAATTCACGGCCCAGTTCAAGCATTCCCCGGTACATATCAAGAACATCTTCGACATCGACGGAACCCGGCAGGTTGAGGGCGACAAGGGCAACTCCGGCGCTGCCGCCCATTGCAGCGATATCGCTCAAGTTGACAGCCAGAGCTTTCCAGCCTAGCTCGTACCAGGTGGTAAGGCAAAGTTCGAAATGGACTCCCTCAACCATGCTGTCGACGGTGGCAAGCGTCGTTTCGCCCTTGTTTTGCCACGCGCAGGCGTCATCCCCGATTCCGACCACAAGTTCCGGTTTCGGGCCAATGAGTTTTTCTATCCTGCCGATGAGTTCGAATTCGCCTGCATCCTCGAGTTTCATAGAGATGCAAGTATATCATCCGGCTTTGTCCGGCTACAACCGGAACAGGCAAATGATGCGGTGGGTATTGACTGGGATGGTAAAATTAAATATAAGGGGGTGGGTAGCACCAAACTACAGTTTTGGAATTGAATAATAACCTCGTTATACTGGCTGGAGGAAAAGGCTCCAGGCTGGGGCGAGAAAAGGCCTGGGTTCAAATAAACGGCCAAACCCTGCTTGAGAGGGCAATAGACAAGCTGGGTTTTTTGGGAAAAAAGATAATCATAGTGCGTGCTCCGGGGCAGGAACTGCCGCCTTTTAATATCACCGAGGATGTTGAAATAGTCACGGATGTATATCCCGGCAAGGGGCCTCTTGTTGGCATATATAGCGGGCTGGTTGCGGGAGGTGCGGATACGAGCTTCGTGATTGCCTGTGATATGCCTTTTGTTAACGTTGATTTAGCCAGGTATATGCTCAACCTCAGCACCGATTTCGATGCAGTAGTTCCGGAATACAACTGTTTTCTGGAGCCTTTGCATGCCGTTTATTCCGGAAAGTGTGTGGATATAATACGAGGTTTAATTTCAAAAGAAGAATACAAGGTGGACCGCCTGCTCGACAGTGTAAGGGTCAGGTATGTTAAAGAAGATGAACTGAGCCGGTTCGATCCGGAGCACCTGAGTTTTTTCAACATCAATAAACCCCAGGACCTGCAAAAGGCAGAAGAAATTGCATCCAGTCTCAAGAAAACAAATTAAAGCATTATATTTTACCGAGGTGATTTTTTGATATTTAACTCCGAAGAGTTTGTTTTTGGTGCGCCACGCCCTGTCACCAGGGCTCGCCGGGTTCTGATAAAACCTGATATATCCAGCGACAAACCGTATCCGTATACCACCAGTCCAAAACTGCTTAATACGATTATCGAAGGCATACGCCGGGTGAGCGATGCCGATATAATGATTATTGGAGGAACGGCTGATGGCAGTCCGGCATCGTCGGTTTACAGGGCACTGGGTTATGATTTTCCACGGGTAATAATGCTCGATGTGAAGGATTGTGTCTGGGTTGAGGTAGATAACCCTCTTGAAAAGCCTCTTACAATACCTACCTTTCTTATCCCTAACGTAGTCCTTTCCAGTGATTACCTGATAACGACGAGCCCCTTGAAATCAATCAACGGCAGAGGAAAACTGACCATCGCCAACCTGCTTTCGCTGTTATCGGTTGAACGCTACGGCAAAAACTGGCAAAGCCTTATGGAATTCGACTTGGAACGGGTACTGGCCGACCTGTATTTTACAATGCCTTTCGACATGGGAATCATCGAAGGAACCAAAAAACTGGACATTCGCCCTGACGGGCATGACGTGACAATTTCCTGCGGCAAGATTTACCAGGGAGAACCGTATTATATCGACCGTGAAGTCTCAACCGCGATGAAGATAGAAACTGCTTACCTCGATTTTGTAGATGAGGCCGAAGCTGAACTTGAGGGTGAGGAAGATTAGACGGGGCGTTATAAAACGCTGAACTGATTATATTCGGGAAAATCCGTCAGGTTTTCCAACCGGATGTCTTCCACCTGCGCCCCGGATGGGCCCTTTTTCAACTGCATGACATATTCCAGGATATCATGCTCGCTGCCCTGGGCTATTACCTCAACGGTACGGCCGTCACCCATGTTGCGAGCAAATCCGGTAATATGCAGGCTAGCCGCCCAGCCGGCGGCGAAACGGCGGAAAAATACTCCCTGCACCTTGCCATGAATAGTGATTCTATATGTAAGATAGGATTGAGGGCGATTACCGGAGAGGTTTATTCCCCGTTCTCCTTCTTGCGGTGTTTCTTTACGAGTTCGACTGTCGCCGGAGGGGCGATGATATCCGCGATTATTGGCTTCTGAGAGCCTTTTTTGGGTTTTTTTGTTTCCCGGCTGGGCTTATTTTTACTCATTATTGTCCTCTCGTATGATGTGAGAATAATTTAGATTTTATCAGGGCTGCAGTTAGGTGTAAAGTAGCATAGATTATTCCGCCGACATCGCATTCAGAGCGTTGTAAGCCGCGTTGGCTTCGGCCAGCTTTTTACTTTTGCCGCTGCCGGCGGCGATTACCTTGTCATTTAATAATACCTCGGCAGTAAAATAGGGTTCATGCACCGGACCGCTGCTTCCCACGATTCGATAAGTGGGGGTGCCCATTTTTTTTGCCTGGGTAAACTCCTGAAGGTTTGACTTGGAGTCGGCGCACATCTCGTTTAAAGCAAATTCCTGCAGATGCTTGCCGAAAATATGGCGGATGACACCGCCTGCGGCATCCAACCCGCCATCCAGGTAGACCGCTCCGAGCAGCGCTTCGAGGCCGCTGGCGAGATTGGCGGCTTTGCTTCTACCGCCGCTGGCTTCTTCCCCTCTGCCGATGGAGAGATAAGCCCCGAGATCTATTTTTTTAGCCAGAAAGCCAAGAGTGGCGCGGCATACCAGCCTGGAGCGCAGGTGAGTTAGTACCCCTTCGTCCGCTTTGGGCATCATCAGGAAGAGTTCGTGGGCCGTAACCAGGCCGAGAACAGCGTCACCGAGATACTCCAGCCGTTCATTGGAAACGATAACGGTGCCGGGGTTTTCATTCAGCAGGGAGCTGTGCACGAGGGACTCCTCCAGCAGTTGCCGGTTGTTAAAGGTATAGTTTAACTTGCTTTCCAGATCAGTCGAATCAGTCATAAATTAATTACCTTTGTTATAATAATACTGCAACCTGAAGGCACTAGTCCATGCCTTGGCATTTTATCTCTTACCGCAAACAGGCGTTAATCTTGAAGAAAAACCAGTATGAATGATATACTAGGCCTGACGCTGGGGAATCGTCTAGTGGTAGGACAGCGGACTCTGAATCCGTATGGGAAGGTTCGAATCCTTCTTCCCCAGCCATTTTTCGTATGGCGCATTCGTCTAGCGGCCTAGGACACCGCCCTCTCAAGGCGGAGACCACGGGTTCGAATCCCGTATGCGCTACCATTACTTACCAAATTCCGGCGAGATATTATTTATAGAACCATAATTGCCGGGTACCGGTTTTACAAACAGCAAATTTCAATTCAAGCACGGTTTCTGGTATAATATTGGCTTCAATACGCACTCCGGGTCAATAAGTGCGACAATTAAAAACCCCTGCATGTTAATTCCATTCAATAAAATACTGACGAGGTGCCGGTATGTCGAGGTTCTCCGAGGTTTACCCTGTTCTGTTCATGGTGGTTATTGCGGCACTGGTTGCCGGTGCAGCTTCCTGCAAGGCTTCTGTCGAGGAAAATCCCTTACCAACAACACCTTCACCTTCTATAACCCCGCCAGTTATTACGACCAGTGCGCTGCCGACCACCACTCATCCATCTCCAACGACTTCCGAACCGGCGCCAACTACCACTCAAACCGAACCAACCACAACTCAACCCGTGACGACACAACCCGCGGTTACGGCTACTGCCACGCCCCCGACAACCCAAACCGAAGTTGAGCCGACCACTACTCCACCCCCGACTACTACATACGACCCGTACAGTCATTACCGCGGTTATCTACTGGAAGGCTACCCGGAAGATATCTGGCCGCTCTACGAAAGCGTCGGTATAGAAAGCTGCAGCCTGGATGTCCAGTATCCGGCATACAATAACTTTCATGACAGTTATGCGATCAACTACTATGTGGTCTACAAATCCGAAGCCGAAAAAGAGGATATTGTTGAATACTATCTCTCGCTTCTGGCGATGCCGGAACAGAGTGACTGGTACGATGCTATCGGGAACCTGGACGGCTTTGGCGTATCGGTTCGCGTGGATGACAACAGGTCGCCGGCTGATGTGTACATTGACGTATCGCTGTCCGAGGATTCTTCAATAACCAGCAATCCTCTTCTGGAAGATTTTCCCGGAGACCTGTTCCCCCTGTATGAATTGAATGAAATCTGGGCTGAAGGCTTTAATGTAAACTCGAATCCGCCGAGTGGTCAGCAGTTTGCCGAGATCTATTTTTCTCACTCGGGGACCAGGAATGAAGCCCTCGGGTTTTACCGGGGGCTGTTTGGAGATGCCGAAGGATACGAAGAAGTGACGGTGGATGAGTGGAAGGGAGAACAGACTACCCTGCGCGGTTATATGCATGATTATTATTTCACAATTGTGGTAGGTGTCTGGGGGAATGGTGAAATAATCCAGGTAAGGCTTATGCAGCCGCTGTAGTTTTCAGGATTTCAGCATTCCACCGCACTTTATGCGTACCTGCCAGGCTAATATTATAATGACGGCCCCATTTATTTTCTGAAAGCCCCGGCTCGGTCGCAAAACGGGCAACGAACCATGCTGCAAAAACCATGATTTAAATTAAATAAAAATGATATGAATTTCATTTAAATTTTAGGACTTTGCAATACGGGTTAAATGATAATACCTGCAGGTGGTCACCGGCTACATACAAGCCGCGGAACCACTTAACAAACTCATAATATCAGAGGTGTGATATGGAATCTGCAGGTGGCGGTAAAATAACCCGTTCATTCTCGAAATACGAAAAACTCATAAGACGGCTGGTGGTTGTGCTGGTTGGCACTGGCGTATTAGCTTTGCCTGCAATGTTCGGTGGTTGCAGCGTTCAACCGGATATGCTTGCGGTAGAAACCGGTGAGGAATTCAAGCTGACAATCGGACAGACAGCTTTGGTGGCCGGTGAACAGTTTAAAATAAAGTTTGTCGAAGTTCTTACCGACAGCCGGTGTCCGGCCAACGCTATATGTATCTGGCAGGGTGAAGCAACCTGCCTGGTTGAAATAACCGTCGGCGAAACGGTCTACCAAAAAGTTCTGCTCCAGCCAGGACAGTCTGCAGGTTACTCCGTATCCGATTTCAGGGACTACCGCATCGCTTTCAGGGTTGACCCCTATCCTTTGGATGACAAACCAATAGACAAGAATGAGTACAGTTTGAGCCTTGCAATAGATAAGGTGGACTCCCTCTCCGGAGGTATCCTGGTCACCTTCGAAGTAATCAACGAAAGATATTCAGTATTTATTACCGACGAAAATACCATACAGCAGGTATTTGCCGTTCAACGCGGTGAAAGTGATGCCAGGATACCCAGCGGGCGGATTGTCGACGGGCCGGTTTTTTACAACCAGCCCTGGAGCTGGCACATAGATCCGGAAGATATTCACATGGCTGATATCACAATCGAACTGTGCGACGGAACCCCGTCGATGGTCGAAGAGAATCTGGATTACTGGTTAAACAGCGTCGGCCGTTTCTGCCCGTGGGATGCCGACATAATCAATATCGAAGATTACAGATGAAGAAAAGTTATCCGGTTGGAGCCAGGGTATAAATACCACCCTGCCTTGACAGGATGTAAATATTACCCTCGTGGTCTGCACTAAACGCGGTGATGTTCAGGCCGGACTCGACCAAAAGCGTGTTTTGAGCTTCAGAACCATCACGGTAATCCAATGCCCAGATATTGCCGGAACAGTAGTCGCCGTATATGTACCGGCCCTGCAAGCCAGTCAGCCCGGCTCCCCTGTATACAACGCCGCCGGTAATCGAACAGCCCTGCGAATGGTCGTATTCAAACACTGGCAGTTCCAGGCCCGTTTGATTACAACCAACCGCGGGAGAGTAGCAGTGGAATCCTTCCATCACGTTCCAGCCGTAGTTGGACCCCCCGGTAATAATATCTATTTCCTCCCACCGGTTTTGCCCGACGTCACCCGCCCACAAAAGGCCGGTTTCGGTATCGAAGGAAAAACGCCATGGATTTCGCAATCCGAATGCCCATATCTCCGCCCGTGCACCGGGAGTATCGACGAAAGGGTTATCCGCAGGGATTTCGTAGCTGCCGGTTCCTGATAAGCCGTTTATGTCGATGCGAAGAATCGAGCCTAACAATGTCCCTAAATTCTGTCCGTTGCCTTGAGGGTCGCCGCCGCTTCCGCCGTCACCTGCGCCTATATACAGATATCCGTCCGGACCGAAGCTGATTTGTCCGCCATTGTGGTTACTATAGGGCTGCCTGATTTCCAGGATCACGAGTTCGCTTTGCGACGCTGCAGTCCTTGTCCCCCCGGGCTCAAGGTTGAATCTGGATATAACGGAACGGCGGGGATTTGCAGCCGAATAGTAAACATAGAAATAACCATTGTTGCGGTAGTCGGGATCGAAAGTCAGGCCGAGCAACCCTTCCTCGTTGCCTCCCCGGTTAACGCGGTCGGTAATATCTAAGAATATTTGCGGCTCCGGTTGCGACAACTCGCCGTCGAAAACATGGATTATGCCTCTCTGTTCGGAAACAAACATCAAGCTGCTGTAATCATCCGGTTGGACCAGGTTGGTCATGTCTTCGAAGGATAAATTAGAGAATAACCGCTCAATCTGAAAACTGCCGGAGGGCACAGAAGCCGGCGGCGTTGTGGTACCGGATGACGTGGTGGTCGTTGAATTCCCGGGTATTGGCGGAGAGCAACCAGGGCCGAACGTTCCGGCAAATATCGCCGCCCCGATAATTGCCGCCCGAAGCAATTTGTATACTCTGGCGCCCACGTACGTCACGCCAGGTTTCTGATAGTCGTTACAATGCTGCCGAGTATGAGCACGATCGTAACGACAATCCCGGCCCATATTGATAAGTCCGTCACGTTTACCACAGCAACCAGGGTCAGCCCAACTATGGCGATAAACGGTAGAATTCTGTTGGCAATCGAAACAGGATAGTACCTGTTGAGCACGAAAAGCGAAACCCCGGCAACCAGGAAAGCGCCGTCTGCTATCAGTATCCCCAATAAAGCCAGTGGGTCATCGCCACTCAGCACGCGCAGGAGCGTTTCCAAAACGATAGCGAGCCACACGATAAAAAAGATATTCAGGGCTATAAAAACAACCGGTTTCCAGGCTCTGTTTGCAGCATCAGGCATTGTTGTCTCCTTTAATCAAATGAATAGGCGGGCTTCCGGTGGATAGTAGTATTCATGACGGGTTAAGGCAGGTCGTACAGTTGAAACTTGTTTAAAAAATACAGGGTACCGGAATCCTGTACGGGCAACCGAATTCTGGCACCCTGTATTGAGCAATCTGTTTGCCAGACCAACAGTAGTATTAAGCCTCTCTCACCAATCTCCAGACCGCGGCTTTGGCGCACGATTTGATCGGAGGGAAAACCTCGCCCCTGGATAACGGGATTTCACGTTCGTGATCACTGGGCTGGCATTCAACCCTGCATGATTTTGGATCTATGTGGGCCAGGTATTCATAAATACCCGATTTTTCTACCCGCTGACCGGTATTGAAGGTTTCACCCAGCCGGTTCTCCCAGTAAAGAGAGCAACCGTATTTGGCATAAACCCCCTCGATCCATTCTGCTGATACATCATTGGGCCACGTGTCTTTATCGATACCCGGGGCTTCTACAAGGGCTTCTTTGGGCACATTTAACAGGAATTTTTTATCCTTTGGCCTCCAGGCCAGCCTTTCGAACGGGAATGCCACCCACTTGTCGGTCAGCCCTAAAAAGCCGCCGAAAGCCACAATTACCAGGGTGATCCTGCCGGTAATCATGTCGACCATAAAATTCTGCACCTGCCCGAGATCATCGCCGTTTGCATTGACTACATCGTAGTATTTCAGCCTGCTCGTTGGTATAAACCTGGTTTCCATAATAACCTCCTTAAATGTTTCCTCTCATATTTAACTGGCTCCGGTATTTCGGGGCTTAAACATCTACCAAGTCCGGAAAGCTGTTAGATATTTCTACGACGTCTCTGCATGACACCTTGCCGGCTGAAATAACGAGTTTCATGGCATCACTTATAGACATCGAACTGTGCACCACATCCGATTCAGGCATAATTTGCAGAAAGCCGTTGGTGGGATTGGGAACTGTCGGGATATATACGTTAAGGACTTTTTTCCCGTCTCTGTCCAGAGCTTCACTCGTAACAAGACCAACGGTATATATGCCTTTGCGCGGAAATTCTATAAAGACCACCTCTAAAAATTTTCCGATGCCTGTCGCGGTAAAGCTGGCGATTATCTGTTTGGTGCTGCCGTATATCATCCCCAGAACAGGAATCCTGATGAAGCGCGCCTCAAGGAAATCCAAAACCTTGCGATGCCCTATTTTGACTCCCATGTAACCAATCAGCACAAACGATAGTGTAATCGTAGCAAATCCCAGGCCTGGCATCGGCCTGCCGAATACCCATGTAAGTGCGGGTGCCAGAACCCCGTCAATCAGATTGAATGCCCATAATATTATCCACACGGTTAATATCAGGGGGATGGTCATGACTATCCCATGGATAAAATACTTGAAGATGCACTGCGGCAGACGGCACTTGGAACGCAGGCCGGGATTTACATAGTTGCCCCCGGAGTTATTGCCAGGATTATCTTCCACGTCTTTCCTTCTTCAGCATTTGCCAGCTCACTTCACGGTTCAATTTTGTGCTCAGCACAACTGAAAAACCCGTCCGGAAAACCTTCGATGTCACTGTTGTTTGTGTATTTTTTCCTTGGCTTCTTTAATGATATTTTCAGCCTTAACTTTTGCTTCCTCGACAATTTTTTCTGCCTTAAGGGTGGCATTGTGGACTTTATCGCCGATAAGTACCCGGGTTTCCTTTCCTGAGTGTGGTGCATATAGAATACCGATGGAAATCCCAACGACTGCTCCTAATAGAAGTCCTGCACCAAAACCTTCTGCAGATTCTTTGTTTAACATGGGTAACCCTCCTTTAAATTTTTTTACAGTTATTAATTAGAAATGAGGTCAGTTGCCTTCAGGTTCCTTCTTTTAAGTTCTTGAGCTTTGCCTGTAGCGTCCTGAATAATTCTTCTTGCTCTTTCCCCGGCTTCTTCGAGGATGTTTTCCGCTCTGTGAATTGTATCCCCGGCTTTGTTTTTTAAAATCAGACGCGTTTCCCTGCCGGGGTGAGGGGCGTACAGCAGGCCCAGCGCCACGCCCGCGGCAACACCTGTTAGAATGCCAATTCCGAACCCTGTCCCATTTCCGTGCACTGTCATCATTTTCCTCCGATCATTAAAACTTGTTGAATGTGTCTATTGAGGATGGGTGATCTTCAACACCGGAGATTGTATGAGAAAACGAATCAAATAGTCATAAAATTCAGGGGAGAAAAGTTTCAAAAATATAACATTTGGGCTTTGCAAACCCGCATTGCCGTGAAGAATTACTGGTTGGTATATCCGTGCAAAACAGCCAATCGAACCGGTTCCCAGGGGCGAAAGTGTTATTTTTTTGTTATTTATGATGGTTCAATTTTATAACTAATTCATCATCAACCCGATAAAATATGAACTCGTCCGGTATAAGCAGAAGAACACGGCAGCTACCGGAATATAAAATGGGCATAAAAGGAGGCAGGCTGATGAGTACTCGGATATATTTACTGCTCGATATTGTAAACGGGAACCATGAACGTGCCATGGAATTGCTTAAAAGCAAACCGGGGGTGAAGCTTGTGGATTCTTTGGAAAACTCGCCTGATTTGATTGTAGTAATTCAAGCGCCCTCTAGCGAACGGCTGGGTGAAGCTATCATGCCGGTTATAGAAGGCATTGACGGCATTGCCGAAAACCTGAAGATACTCGTTGGAAAAGAATGCAGCCTGGCGTACGGCTGCAATCCCGGGCGTGGCGTCGAATCGGCTAATATTGTCAGTAAGCGGTCCGGCGCAACAAATAAACCAAGAGATATTGCCCGGCCCAAAAAGGAAATGGCGCCTGCTTGAGGGAAAAGCGTTAACATGGCTGCCGACAGCGATCGATCCGGCGAATGCCGGCGCTGGGTGGACAGTTGAGCCCGTGATTCGAGACGGCAGGTTAAGCCGGCTGGTTTATCATATAACCTGTTTTTGCCACGGTGTGAATGAGCGGTTCCGTGCCGGGCCCGCCATCAATTTTTCCCCTCAACCTGCTTATCCAGGTACGCAATATCTGCACATCATCCCGGTAAGCAGGCCCCCAGACCTTTGTAAGGAGGTCGCTGTACAGCAGAAGGCTGCCCGCATTCTGCGCAAGCTCGCTGAGCAGGAGCCATTCAATTCGCGTCAGGTGAATTTCCATACCTTTCAAAAAGACAAGATGTTTTTTAAAATCAATAGTTAAGTCACCGAAAGAAACTTGCTGGTGAATTTTTGTTGATTCCGGTGAAACAATGCGCCGTTTTAGTGCTTCAATACGGGCAATAAGTTCGTCAGGGCTGAAAGGCTTGGCAAGGTAATCATCAGCGCCCAGGCTGAAACCCTGCACCTTGTCTGTACTTTCACCTCTTGCGCTGAGCATGATAACGGGGACTGAAGAAAATGAACGGAGCTCCTTAAGAGTTTCAAAACCGTCTTTTTTCGGCATGACCACATCTAAAACTATGAGATCCGGCTCCTGAGCCTGCGCCTGTTCTATGGCTTCCAGCCCGTCTTTGGCAGTGATGACCTCATAGCCTTTCAACCGAAGCTTCACACTGAGGAAATTGAGGATACGGGGTTCATTGTCTACTATTAGAACACAGTACTGTTTGATGTTGATGCCTTCAAATAATATTTGAAACCAATAATAGCAATGCATTCCGATGGTGTCAATGGGTCGCAGGATCAATTGACCGGATGGGTGAGCCCAACCAGAATATCTAAGGCCGGGGATACCAACCGGTGCCGGCAAACGGTTAAAGCCCAGGGTGGGGGCCGTTTACTGGCGTAACTAACATGGGGCATTATCAGAATGGCAGAAACCGTAATGCAAATGGAGTTTGGATTATCCTCAAGTTTGATTGTTTTGACAGTGTGCTACAATAAATTCAACCTGGTGCTACTCTCCAATAACCTTTATTAAAAAGGGGTGAATAGAATGCCGCCGGAAAAAAAGAAAAGTGCCAAGCATGTCAAACCACAAATCCCCGCAGTTTCCGGGAATACAGTCAAGCAGGCCGGGGGGCAAAACAGCAGCCAGGTGTACCGTGAAGCCGGCCTGTTCGAGGGTGGTTCGGTTGATGTAAATACATTGCTTAGAGAATATGCCATAGAGTCGGCTGTCATAGGTATCGGGGTTTTGGACTTGGAGGGGAAGTTGACCTTTGCCAACCGGACGTTAATGCGGATGGGTGAATATGACATGGCTGATATTATCGGCAAGCATGTAAGGATATTCTTCGAAGATGAAACTCTGGTGGACAAAGCGCTTGAAACTGTTAGAAAAAACAATTCGTGGCAGGGAGAGCTTAAAGCTAAAAAGAAAGACGGCTCTACCTTTTACCTGATGGCCTGGGTGAATGCAGTAACCGACAAGAGTGGCAAACCGGTGTATATGCTGGCATCTGCCACCGACATAACACAGCGTAAGCAAATGGAGAATACCGTCAGCGCTGCCCTTGCGGTTTCCCGGAAACGGGAGCAGCAGCTACTGGCTTTACTCGACAGTACCCAGGCGGTGCTCAAATACGGCGGATTTGAGGATACGGCACGCGAGATTTTCAACAGTTGTAAAAGTCTTCTGGGGGCAACTTCCGGTTATGTATCATTGCTTAGTAAGGACGGCAAGCGAAACGAAGTGCTTTTTGTCGATTCCGGCGGAAGCGTCTGTGGTGTTGATGAATCGCTTCCCATGCCGATACGCGGCATGAGGGCGCAGGCGTATGATTCAGGCCAGCCGGTGTATCACAACGATTTTATGCACAGCCAGTGGAAGGAGCTTTTGCCCGATAAGCACATGGAACTGGAGAACGTGCTGTTTGTGCCCCTGATGGTCGAAGGAAAAGTTATGGGTTTGCTCGGGCTGGCGGATAAAAAAGGTGGTTTCAGCCGGGAAGATGCGCGCATGGCGATGATGTTCGGAGGCCTGGCGTCTCTGGCTCTTCGCAACAGTATACTCATAGAAAAGCTCGAAGAGAGCCGGCAAGACCTGAACCGGGCCCAGGCGGTAGCCTCTACCGGAAGCTGGAGACTGGACTTGCAGCGCAATGAACTGGACTGGTCGGATGAAACCTATAACATATTTGGTATCCCGAAAGGTTCACCGGTGGATTATGCAACCTTTCTTTCGAGGATACACCCCGATGACCGGGAATACGTCGATAAGAGCTGGAAGGCCGCAATCGGCGGGGAAGAGTACGACATCGAACACCGCATAGTGGTGGGCGATGGAATAAAATGGATACGCGAAAGGGCCAAGCTGGAATTTGATACGAACGGGGCAATAAAAAGCGGATTCGGTACCGCACAGGACATTACCGAGCTCAAATCAGCCGAGGAGAAATTACTCGAGGCACACAATGAACTGGAACTGCGGGTTAAACAGCGCACCCGCGAACTGAAAGAAACCAATGAACTGCTGCGCGCTGAAATTAACAGCCGCAAACACGCCGAGGAAACAATAGCGGCTGAGAAAAAACGTTTTGACGATGTTTTGGAAAAGCTTCCGGCTTACCTGGTGTTATTGACCAAAGATTACCATGTGGAATTTGCCAACCGGTTCTTCAGGGAGCGTTTTGGCGAGGCGCATGGCCGGCGCTGCTTTGAATATTTGTTCGGGCGCAGTGAACCCTGCGAAATCTGCGACACTTTCAAGGCCCTGGAGAAAATGGCCCCGCTCGAATGGGAATGGCGCGGGCCGGACGGCCGTATTTACTATGTGTACGACTTTCCGTTTACCGACATCGACGGCTCGACACTCATAATGGAAGTGGGCATTGACATTACAGAGCGCAAGCAAGCGGAAGAAGCCGTATTGAAAGCCCACGGCGAACTGGAAACACGAGTCCGCGAGCGCACCAGGGAACTGGCCGAAATAAACAAGCTGTTGTATTCAGAAGTTGAAGAACGCAAGCGCGCTGAGTCCGAACTGGCTCACCTGGCTTCATTCCCCGAACTTAATCCATATCCGGTACTGGAACTGGACTCGGCAGGAAACCTGAAGTATATGAACCCGGCAACTGAAATACTGTTTCCCGACCTGCCGTCAAAGGGGACAGGCCATCCATTCCTGGCCGGCTGGGAAGTACTTGCCAGTTATCTGACAAACGATGTCCCTTACCTGACCAGAGATATCGAGATTGGCAACAGCTGGTATGAACAAACCATAACCTATTTACCACAAAGCGGCAATTACCGGTTGTATACTTCGGACATAACCTATCGAAAAAAGATAGACAGCCTTAAGGATGAATTTATCGGCCTGGTATCTCACGAACTCAGGACGCCCCTGACCGTTTTCATGGGGGCGGTAAAAGTCGCCAGGAGTCCGGGGCTGGACGTAGCCGAAATACAGGAACTGCTTGCGGATGCGGAAAACAGCGCCGAATCACTGGCAATAATATTGAATAACCTCATCGAGTTGAGCCGGTATGAGGCCAAGAGATTAAACCTCAATATCGCCCGCCTGAATATTTCCCGCATAATTCGCGATATCGTAGACAGGGAGGAAAAGCGCACCAACAGCCATAAGTTTGTACTGGAACTATCCGAAGGACTGCCCGTAGTCGAGGCTGACCCGGTGAGGCTGCAGCAGATAATAAACAACCTGCTGGACAATGCAGTAAAATATTCCCCGGTTTATTCAGAGATACGGGTTTCCTGCAGGCAGTATGATTCCGAAGCTGTCGAAATTTGTGTCAGTGACCGGGGTATCGGCATCAGCCGGGCAGACCAGGCCAAATTGTTCCAGCCATTCGAGAGGCTTGGCGAGGGAGACAGGATCAAAGGCTTTGGCTTGGGGCTGCTTACCTGCAAGCGGCTTGTGGAAGCGCACGGCGGCAAGATCTGGGTGGAATCGAAAATAGGCCGAGGCTCCTCGTTTTTTTTCACGGTTCCCGTGTACAGCCGCCAGAACTAACCAGTTTCCGCCGGGTTTATGCTTAAGATTCGCCGGAACTATCCGGTGCCTTCCCCCGGGTTTAAGCGCAAGAACCCAGGACCGTTTGAATTAAACTGACTACCTGATCAGGATCGAACGGCTTGGGAAACCCCGCATTAGCTCCCTGTTTAAGGGCGAGCGGGATCATATCGGGCTTGGCGGTAAATGCAATTACCGGCAGTTGTGAAAAAGCCCGGACTTGCCGGAGCACTTCTATTCCGGTGATATCGGGCATGAGAATATCCAGAAGAACGATATCCGGCTGCTGTGTCCGGATAATTTCAATGGCTTCGATACCGCTGGTAGTGGTAATTATATCGTATCCATGGAGCCCCAGCTTGATCCTGAGGAGGTTGGTAATTTTCGGTTCGTCGTCGACTATCAGCACGCGCTGCATTTTCATGCGCCAATTATAGGTTATCGCCGAAATGAATTGCCAGACTTTTTTCTATTTTAATTCCTGCAGGGCTTGTTGAAATTCCTGCGAGAGCTTTTCAACCCTGTCGGTCAGCTCGTCCCACTCTTCGGTAAGTTTTGACAGTCTTGTTTTAGATTCCTGGTATTGGCGGTTGGCAGTAATAACGTTTTCTGAATTCTCGTAGTGGGCGGGGTCGCCCATCAACTGCTCGATATGGTCGATAGTTTCGGTAACCGAGCCTACTTCGGCCTCAATATCCATGATCCGCTTGTTGAGCGGGGTAATCAGGCGGTAGTGCTCGTTGCGCAGTTGGCCTTCGCGCGATTTAAGCTGGCGCCTGGTAAAGGCTGCAGAGGAATACCTGGATTGCGGTGTACTGGCAGAACCGTCCGGAATATTTGTGTTGTCAGCATAAAGTTCATTTTGCTGAAGGTACTGATCATAACTGCCGGTAAATACTTGTATTTGCCCGGCTCGAACCTCAATAATTTTATTGGCAATTTCCCGGATGAGGGTTCTGTCATGCGTAACGAAACATAACGTGCCTTTGTATGAACCCAGCGCATCGGCCAGAATCTCCCTTGAGGGGATATCCAGGTGGTTGGTAGGTTCATCCATGAGGATAAAATTGGCCGGCCGGGTCAGCAGTTTCGCTATAGCAATGCGCGTCTTCTCGCCCCCGGAGAGCATAGAGACGCGCTTGTCGGTATCATCGCCGGTAAACAGGAAAGCGCCTAGGAGCCCGCGCAGTCTCTGCTCCGGTTCGTCCGGAGCGACCGACCTCAATTCTTCCAGTGCCGTATTAAAAGGGTTCAGCATTTCGATGTAATATTGAGCAAAATAGGCGATAGTCACATTGTAGCCCGGGATGCGGGAGCCGTCTTCGTAATCCAGTACGCCGGCCAGCAGGCGTAAAAGGGTTGTTTTTCCAGCTCCATTAACACCGACAATGGCAGCCCGGTCACCTCTTTCCAGGGTCAGGTTGAGAGCCCGGTAGACAGCGTGCTCCCCGTATGATTTGGAGATGTTGGCCAGTTCTATTACTTTATGCCCGCTCCGGGCTGGTTCAGGGAAACCGAAATGAATTTTTTTGGTTAAACGGGGAACCTTAACCGGCTTAATCTTATCCAGTTGTTTAATGCGGCTTTGCACCTGGGTGGCTTTGGTAGCTTTAGCCCTGAAGCGCTCTATAAAACGCATCTGGCGGTTGATGCTTTGCTGCTGGCGCTGGGCGGTTGTCATCCTGGCCTTGATATCCTTTTGCCGGGCAAGAATATAGGAGTCATAACCACCGTGGTAATAAACAATTTCATCATTTTCCAGTGCGACAATTTTTTGGGCGATATTGTTCAAAAATGCCCGGTCATGAGAAGTAAACAGGATGGCGCCGTGATACTTTTTAAGGTAGTTTTCGAACCAGCGCTGGGTTTCGAGGTCAAGGTGATTTGTTGGCTCGTCAAGAAGTAAAACATCCGGATTGCAATACAGGAGCCTGGCAAGTTCGATTCGTGTCTGCCAGCCACCGCTGAATTCGGAAGGTTTGCGTTCGAAATCCGTTTTGCTGAACCCCAGACCGGCAAGAATAATCTTGGCAACATGTTCCGAATCGTATCCACCCCGTGAATCATAGGTGTTTTGCAGTTCGCCCAGTTTCGGCAGCAACCCGGCGATTACGTCATCGTCAGTTTGTTCGGCCAGTTCGGCCTGAAGCAACTGGATTTTGCGTGAGAGTTTGCTTACGGTTTCGTCAGACTGGCTGACGTATTCAAGCAGGTTAGCCTTTGCGGGAGCAAGGGCGTCCTGGCGAAGATAGCCGATGGTAGAGCCGCGCCGCAGGGTCAAACTGCCTTCATCCGGGGTTATATGACCGGCGATAATTTCGAAAAGAGTTGTTTTGCCGGTGCCGTTCTGCCCGATAACCGCAATCCGGTCATTTACTCCTACGGTAAGGTTGAGCCCGCCGAAAAGCTCACGGCTGCCAAAAGACTTGGTAATGTTGGTGATACTGAGCATAAATATCTGTAAGGGTTATTATACTTGAGAAGCCGGAACGGTGGAAATGGACCAGCCCGGAAGAACCCCAGACTGCTTTCAAATGTGCTTACCAGGCTTGCAGCGTGTAGTTAAATAAGACAAAATTGATGTATAATATCCCGAAATCATCGTATAAACGGTTAACGATGTCCAAAGGAGGCTCGCGTAACACCGATGAAAAAACTCTTTAACATTTTTATTTTAGGAGTTGTGTTTGCCCTGGCGTTTGTCACTGCCAGCTGTAAACCTGCAGAAATTACCCGAACGGTAACCACCACTACGCAAGCGCCGGCACAAACCATTACCACCACTGCCGTTTATACCCAAACCCGGACTCAACCGGCCCAAACCGTCACTACGACCATTACGCGGACGATAACGCCCGAGCCGGTGGTCCCCGATTCGGTTACACGGGATATCACCCCGGCTCAAGCTTTTGTGCTCATTCAGCAGAACGCCGGCAACGAAAAATTTATTATTTTGGACGTGCGTACATTCGAGGAATATTATTCGGGCCACCTGGAAAATGCCGCACTGGTGGATGTGGAAAGTGAAGCCTGGTTCCCGACTCTGGAGGCGTTGAACCGGGATTACACCTACCTGGTTTACTGAAAGAAAGGCGGGCGGAGTGCCTCCGCCATGAACATGATGAACACACTTGAATTTGCAGAAGTATATAACATGCTGGGCGGCATTATTGCGTGGCAGGCTGCCGGCTATCCGGTGACGACGCCTCCGATTCCACCTACCACCACTCCCGGGGACAGCGGAGAAGAATACAGAGTGATTGAAATCGTTCTGAAGGAGACGGCTTTCGGCGAAAGGCAGGCGTTTGAAATATTTATCGTCGTGGCCAATTTGACGGACGACCCGGTTTCACGCCAGATTCCGATAACCATAACCCAGGTAGAAAACCCCGAAATCGTCACGGTGTATACAGTTAATGTAGAATTGGACCCGGCTGGTACGCATCTGTTTACTATCGAAGAAACAGGTTTGCCGGCGGGTAATTACGAGATTACCGCCGGGGACGCTAGCAAGGATATATTCATAGGCGCAGGCTGAGGGAGCGGCAGCTGCAGTTAGCAGCCACCTATCCCAAACGGCAAGGATACGGCATGCGGTTTACGCCGCAGCGCTTCTGGGAATTCCGCACAACCCGGATGTTACGTGCTGACTGGAAGGCGTGGTTTTTTAGATGCCTGTTAACTGCCGGTGGCACCGAGAGCCGCTGCTGCTCTGGCAATGTTACGCGGCCTGACCCACAGAATAGCTCCAAAACGGCCTTCTCCGCTGCGGATGGCCTGTAGAGCGGTCACATTGATGTGGGCACCGGCAAGACGTTCCAATATATCGGCCAGGGCTCCGGTCCGGTCCTCCCCCTGGATTAGAAAAGCGGTTTTGGGCCCGGTAACCTGAAAACCGGCTTTTTCAAGCGTTTGGGTGAATTTGAATCCATCAAGCGGCACAAAATCCAGTTGGGCGCGGGTTTTACCCTCGGGAAAAGCAACAAAAGCAACCAGTTCGATCCCGGCTTGCTTGAGCGTTTTCAAGATACGCGCACCTTCTCCTGCCTTATCGGGCAGAACGACATAATAATATTGAACCTGTTTTATCGTATCTGTCATCACGCCTACCTCCATTCGAACCAGGGGTTTGATTTCGATTTACATCATAAACCTGCACATCTGCACCGTCAATAGGCCGAGTGCCGCCGGGGGGCATTATTTTGAAGGTCCTGGTCATGTATTTATCCGGTAAAAAACAGCCCCGGAATGTTTGAATAATTCATCAAAAACTATTGACTTTGCTCACAATTATGACTAATACTCAAACATTGTAATTTTTACATTACCAGAATCGAATAAGCCGTTGAAAAACCATGGGCGCGCTTTGCGGTAAAAAGGAGGTGCCGCTGTAAGAGGAAAAAAAGACGGCGTATTGCATCCTATTGAAATAAGGAGAACATGATGGAAAACAATTCAAAATGGGTGGACCCGACTCCGATAGCCATATTCCTGGTTGGCGGTATACTGCTGGGCTGCTTCTGGCCGATGCTGGTAGGCTACCTTTCCCCGGCGGCGGCGCCGCTTATTGCCGGAGTGCTGCTGGCTTCCTCGGTGGTCTTTATTATTCTTATGGTGGTTGAGATCAGAAGCGGAAACCTGTTCGGGGCAACGCTTAACGGCGTGTTCGGCGTGTTACTCGGCCTGGCGCCCGGGATGATATTCCTGTTTCAGTTCCTGGCACAGGCGGCGGGTATTGAAGTTGACGGCCGGATCACCGGCTGGTATTTTTTCTATGTAAGCATTGTCTTGATCGTCGTTGGGATTGCCGCCGGCCGAATGTTCTGGCACATGGCGCTGGTATTCTGGGTTCTGGCGGTGGATATATTCATGATTGCGCTGGTATTTGCCGGATTTCTTTCCCACACGATCGAACCCGTACTGGGCTGGGTGATATTTGTTGGAGGGGTATACTTTTTATACATGGCAACAGCTGCGTTTCTGGGGGCTATGCTGCAGCGGCCGGTACTACCCGTCGGCAGGCCGCTGTATCCCAAATAAGCAGTACTGGAATTTATAGCTGTCTCCCTGGTACATGGTATAATGGTGGTCATGAAAAAATCCATTATAATCCTGGCGACTCACGGCGCCCCGCCCAGGGATTTTCCCAGGCCGGAAATGGCTGAATTTTTTACCCTGCATTCCCAGGTCGAAGCCGGTAAAACCCTTGAGCTGGGACCACTGGAGCGATACCACTTCCTGGAACATAAAATGCGCCGGTGGCCCCGTAACGAGGGCAATGACCCCTTTTATACCGCCTCAGCGGCGCTGGCGGCGGAACTGGAAAAGCAGGCCGGGATAAAAGTGCTGCTTGCATTCAACGAGTTTTGTGCACCGGATATTAGCCAGGCAATCGATGACGCCGTCAACCAGGGTACGGATAATATCACCGTAGTTACGCCCATGCTGACCCGGGGCGGCAATCACGCTGAAATAGAAATTACCGGGATAGTAAACCAGGCAATTAGAAGGTATCCGGGAGTAAGGATAATTTATGCCTGGCCTTTCGAAACGGCTGACACCGCCGGTTTCCTGGCAAGACAGGTTAAGCGGTTCAGCGCGTCATAATAACACTTTTCCTCCGATTTGTTGAAGTGATATCCTGCGTTAATTCTTGCTATTGACACCCCATATTCAGCTTGTTAGCATATTGGTATGGAAACACCAGCCAGGTTATGAAACTGCAGCAGGTGGATTAATTTGAAAGCTCTAAAGATTATTGCAATACTGTTTGTCAGCTTTTTACTTTTTATCTGCCTCAACGGCCTGGCCTTTGCAATTACTCTGGACCGCACAGTTCTGAATGCCGGATTCGTTACGTCCCAGGTAGAGCATCTCGAACTGTCAGCGATGCTTGAAGAAATTATCACCTCCGACCATAACAGCGAACTGCCCTGGCAGGTGAGGGAAGCGATTGCCGGTACGGCTGTTTCCATGGAGCCGCAAATCAAGATCCAGGCAAGCTGCATCATCCAGGCAATGTATGACTATATCAAGGGCATTACGGACAACCCCAAGCTGGCGGATGTATTAAGAAACTCGGTGCTGGGCGAAGAATTTTTATCAGCCTTTATCGAAAGTTCGAATATTGCCGTGCTGGCAGGCGGTATATTTGAAGAACAACTGAAGGAGGCTGCCCCTGATGACCTGGAGGTATCCGGCAACCTGCCCGGGGCGCTGGAAAAAGCACTGGAAGAAAATGAAGAATCGCTCGAAATTCTATTGAAGCAAACTGCCGGTTTGATAGCGGAGTACCTGCTGGGTGAAACACAACAGTTTACGGTTGAAATTGATGCTTCCGGCGTCCTGAACAGTTTGCGGGCTCACCTTCATACATCGTTCATGAAGTCGCCACCCGAAAGGCTGCAGGGTGAAACGGCAGCGGCAATCGATGAGGAATTCAACCGGTTATTTGCAGTTTTTGTTTCTGAATTACCCGGTTCGATTGAAATCGACCAGACAGCAATCGGGGAAGATGTGCCCGCAAAGGTGGCGGAATCGATCGAGGAAATCGAATCGGGCCTTGAAGAAGCCCGGAGTATCGCCACTGCCTTCCGGACAGTTTTTTTGGTCGTCATCGTAGTTGCGCTTCTCCTGGCAGCCGCGATCGCGTTGATTTACCGGGAACCGGCCGGCGTTACGCTCAATCTTGGTATGGTTATTATGCTGGCTGCGATCACTACGTTGGTTGCGGGTATCACCGGCAGGAATATCGTGAAGGGAATCATCATTGAGGCAGGAGAAACTCCGGAACAGATCCGGGCATGGCTTTCTCACCTGGCTACCGGCGCTTTTTCACCCCTGATAATAATGGGGATTGTGTATCTGATTACCGGTATGGCCCTGCTGACAGCTTTCCTGATTCTCCAACGGCGTATGCAGGCTTGATCTAAAGGAGTATGATTAATATGAGGTTCAGGTTTTCCGATAATATTGAAGGAGTTACAAAAATGCGGATTCCCGGATTGAAAATCGCTGGTAGTGTGCTTATGGCGCTGGTGACCTGCCTGGTAATGGGCCTTTCAGCCTGTGGCGGGGATGAGCCCGCCCCAACTACTTCTCAGCCCGCAGCGACCACCCAGCCGCCTACTTCACAGTCTGCCACTGCCACCCCTGCTACCACGCAACCCACTACTCAGCCTACGACATCGACCCAGCCAAACGTTGCCACTCCAACTACTACACCGGCGCAAACCACTACTCCCGCGACCACCGCTCCTACTACCGCTCCCGTTACAACCACACCGCCCGCGACAACTCAGCCGGAGGAATCGCTCGAAGATATCCTCGGCGGCATTAGCGGCATCGATTCGATTAAATACGATATGGTGGTTATACCGCCCGAAGGCGGCTCGTTTACCACCCGCGTTTGGATAAAAGGCGCCAAGATGCGAACCGAGTCATCGGTCGAAGGGGAAACGGCAATCATGATACTCGACCAGGATGCGGAAATAATGTACATGTATATGCCCGAACAGAACCTGGCTATGAAAATGGCTTTTGACACCAGCCAGATAGAAGACAGCGTCATCGATGAAACCGAGGGAATTACGGATCACAACCCTGTGGTAATTGGCACGGAAACCCTGGACGGCAAGGTGTGTCTGGTTATCGAGTATTCCGATGACAACGTTTCTACCAGAGCCTGGATATGGAAGGAAAAAGGCCTGCCGGTGCAGATGACAATGAATACGCCCCAGGGCGGCTCAACCATAAAATACCAGAACTACGATTTTGGTGTGATCGACGATTCGGTCTTCAGCATTCCTGAAGGAGTGGGGATAGTCGATATGTCCCAGTTGCCCGGCGTGCCGGGAGCACAATAAACCGGTTCGATACAAGGGAAAGGAAGAAAGCTACTATGGTAGATTACAACAAAGAGATAGTCGAGTTGCTGAAAAAAATCGATGCAAACCTGGATGAAATTAAATACGATTTAAAGGATATAAAGAATGCCATGCCCAAGGTTCCCTATTACGGGGACCTGCTGGAAGATATCACCCGGGCAGTTAAAGACCTTAACCTGAGAAAATAGCCTTAAACAACCCGGGTGTTAACCTAATTGGCCGATGCTTTGCTCTCGGGCTGCTCGATCAGCCGGCTGATTTCCTTGCGGTCGTTGCAGAATTCGAACAACGTCTTGCCAGTAATCGTACCCTTGGTATAAAGGCGGACCAGCGCTTCGTCCATTGACACCATGCCGATGTTGGCATACGTGCGGATAACGTTGTCCAGCTGGTAGATCTTGCCCTCGCGGATGAGGTTTTTAACTGCTGCGTTAGCCAGCATTATTTCTACCGCCGCAGTCCTGCCGGTGCCGTCGGCCCGTGGTACCAGCGTCTGGCACAGTACGCCTACCAGCAGGGAAGCCAGCCGCGCCTGGGCAAGCGGCCTTTCGTGCGGCGGGAACAGGTCGATTATTCGCTCCATTGCCTGGGGAGCGCTGGGGGCATGGCCGGTGGTTAGAATCAGGTGCCCGGTTTCCGCCACATTCAAAACAGCCGCCGCGGTATCGACATCACGCATTTCTCCAACCAGGATAACATCCGGGTCCTGGCGTAAAATATGTCTCAAAGCGCGGGGGAAAGAAAGGGTGTCACTGCCCAGTTCGCGCTGGGTTATGGCGCACATCACCGGCGAATATACATATTCGATGGGGTCTTCTATAGTTACCACGTGACGGCTCTCGTTCAGGTTGAGATGCTGTATCATGGCCGCCAGGGTGGTGCTTTTTCCACTACCGGTCGGTCCGGTGGCTACGATAAGCCCCCGTTTCTGCGTAACCAGGTGTTTACATAACTGGGGCAGTTCAAGCTCGTCTATGGTCGCTATTTTCGGGGGAAGCAGGCGGATTGCCAGGCTGATGGCGCCCCGCTGCAGGGCGGCGTTACAGCGAAAATAGCCGGCGCCGGGCATGGAATAGGCAAAATCGAGTTCCCTGAATTCCCTGAAATATTTTCTTTCGGCTTCCGTAGTGATTTCGTTAAAAGCTTCTTCGATGTCTGCCGGCGTCAGCGGATCGGTGCCGTTGCCCTGAACAAGCATACCGTCAATGCGAAACAGTACCGGTGAAGAAGCCACCAGGTGTAAATCTGAAGCCCGGCTGTTTTTAGCCAGTGTAAGGAGTTCAACCACATTTATTTTATCCATACTGTTTAATGTACAGCTATTTCGAAGTTATACTGCACAACCTCCTCACCTTCTTCGGATGCGGGGACTGTTCCGGTAATGTTATTTACGCTAACAGAAACAAACCGCTCGCTTTCACGCAGGGCTCTTGCATAATCATATACCCCGTTTTCGGTAGTTGCAATACCTATAATGGTAAAAGAATCGTCCTTAGCGCTAATCCTGGAGACAACGACGCCTTGCGGCTGAAGGTCATATATTTCGGGAAAATCCGAATTTATATCTTCGAGGCTTTCCAGCAGCATAGCCGAAGTCTGGTCGAAAATACCTGTAAGGTTCTCGACAGCACCGAGGTCGGTTTCGATTTGGGTAATCTGTCCCGGAAGCGGCTCAATAAGCGCTTTCTGTTCGTCAATTGAAGCCCGCAGAGGAACGAGCTGGCCTTGCAGCTGGGTAATCTGGGTATTCAATACAGCCGTCTCGCTTTCCAGGCGGGCAGTGTCGGTGCCGATATTCTGGATAAAAAACCAGAAATACACCAGCCCTCCGATTGCGCATACGGCGGCTACCGGCACCAGGATCCTGTACCAGCTGAACGACGGCGGCAGGTAGGCTTCGGGAAGGGCGTTAAAACCGATAACGGAGTAATGGGTATCATTGCCTTTGGGTATAATATCCTTAATCGCCAGCCCGATATTGACCATGTACTCGCACGGGATGAAAGCTTCCGGCGATTCTATGGGAGGAGCAATCGACGAGATAGTATAGTCCATCAGGTTCACGTTGAATGCCTGCCATAGAGTTTCATCCTGGGTCAGGTCGCCGCATGCAAAGACAGGTACTGAAGTATTTAACGGGTTGTCTTTCCGGTTGGAATTGTAAAAAGATACGGTGCGGTTGAATTCCTCGATTATTGCCGAAACCTTGTCTTCATTTGTCATCTCATCCCCGGAAAGGGAAATGGAGCGCACTACCTGGGGCAGTCTTTCGTTAAGGATGACGATATCCAGGTTGGATAGCCATGAATTGATGATAATCGCTTTCGGGGCGTTTACACACCTTGCCAGGGCGATAGGAGCCGGTTCGATAACACCGGTTTTCAGCCCCGCCTTGGAAAGCGTGCGCATCAGCGTGTCGGTAGAACTCCTGGGATAGGCTGCCAGGAACAGGCGGATCTCTCCCTGCTCCGAAGAGATAACCTGGTGGGAAAGGTATACTTCTTCCAGGGGCATGGGAATAATGCGGGAGGCTTCGTTGATTATTGCCTCCGGCAGCAGCTTGGCCGGCAGTTCCGGAAGGCTGGTAATACGGAAGATAGAGTTCAGCCCGCTCAGTCCCACGGTTACTTTCTTATCGCTTATTTTATTAAGCTGCATCAGCTCCTTGATCGCCTCGGCGACCCTGGCCTCATCCAGGATAACTCCGTCTCGCACCAGGCTGGGTTCCAGGGCGAAACTGGCCCATTTATCTATCTTGCTGCCATGGCTTACCAGCAGCTTGATTTCGGTGTCTTCGATATAAAGTGATACTTTTTTATTGGCCATTTTTCTTTACCCCGGATAATTATAGATTTCGAGTGATATAGTTACCTGTGAATCCGGTATGGGGATCTGGGAAGCCAGCCTTTCAAGTTCGGCAACTTCTGCCTGGGTGAGGGCTTCGACCTGGGCGGCATCGGGTTCCACCAGTTCATCTATGTCGGATTGCACTTCTCGCGATATATGACCCTTTATTAAAGCGGTTATGTCTCCCTGGAGGGCTCCTTCGATCTCGTCGCCCATCCATGTATCCATAGTTCCGGCCAGTATGTTTTCAATTTCTGGCTGCAGGATCAAAAATATTTTGGCTCCCCAGTAGACACCGACTTTTTCGGCCAGCTGTGCGGCGATGTGCTGTTCGGTTAAAGTACCGATGTCTTCAGCCAGCAGATCGGCCAGGTAAATGCCGAATTCCAGGGTAATTTCGTGCCTGATAACACCGATGCGCTCTTCCAGCGAATTATCCGTAATTTCAGTGCCGAACATGTTCAGGGTAACTTCCTGAACTATGTCCACCACTGCTTCCGGTGAAAGGGCTGCCAGGTTTTCAGCCAGTAGCGCCTGGTAATGCTTCTGCCTTATCTGTTCTCTATCATAGGGTTCAGGTTCGGGCACCGGTGGGATATCGAGGTTGACAGGCCCGGCTTTGGTTGTGTCGAACATCGCGTCCTGGTTTACGAGTGTTACAAAATCGAAAATATTTTCGTTTTGCCCCTTTATTTCAAGGCTGATGGCAGTCAATTCATGAGTTATTCCGGTAATCGTTGCCGGCACCGGCGGTTCCACCGTAACCGAGGCTATTTCGACACCTGCCTGGTTGGCGAGGGCAAAGAGCCTTTCGCCGTATTCGATGCTTTCAACCATCAGTTGAAGCCGGGCCCTGCTAAGGGCCAGCTCTTCTTCGGCCAGTTCCAGGCTGAGGCTCAACTCCTCCATCTGTTGAAGGAGCGAGGCATATTGCTCTTCCAGTCCTGCCAGGTCTTCTTCCAGGCCCACCTTTTGTGTTTGAAGAGCTGGAATCATGATTTGGGCCTGCTGTTTGGCCGCTGCGGCGTTGTCCCGCTTTTCCACCTGGCTGTTGTACAAGAAATACAGCCCCGCAGCCGCGGCGACTATGACCAGAAACAACAGGATTACCCAGGTTCTGTTAGATACCTTCATAAGCTAAACTCCTGGTTGGCATTTGCCCTTGGCTTAATTGATATTCCAGCTTTCAACGATAACATAATAAATTGGTAACGACATCATCCCATCCTGTCCTCTCATGCCAATATGGATGTTAATAGTATTATCGTCAGGATTCCAAATAGCGATATCTTCAGAATATATTGGATCTCCATTACTATCATTAATAGAGCCGTTCACTTTAAAAGAAATTAAAACACGTTCATCCGGTTCAAGCAACGGTGCAAGACAGTCAATTTCAAGACCACCTGGTGGAGTACCTAGGATTTCAATTGAATCAAAGAGTAATTGGGCAGTTTGGGTATCAGGGTCATATTCTATAACTTCTGCAGAATTGTATTCTTCTCCCCCAATAGTATAAGTGCTATGTAATGATATGATGTATTTATTGCTTCTAACTCCCAAACCAACAATGCTTGCGCCTTCAATGGTGTGAAAAGTTGCAATGTTATCGACCGAAGTTACCATCGGATGGTAGGATCTGTCGTGGTGTCAATTGTGACCTCCAATCTAATTATGTCACTCTTGGAGAACGTTTGGTCGTTAATGGTACCGTTATCTTCAACATTTAATAACAGGTAATCGTTACCACTTTCTTGATAATAATGTATGCCACTAATAGCATAATTAGTTTTATTATCAATAAAATGGTCATTACTCTTAAAAAACCACCCGCTTGTGACTTCTTCGTTTGAATCATCCATATTAACTAGATAAAGGTCTTCAGTGCTTATGGTATCACTGTAAGTAAGATCATCCTTAGCTTTAAATTGGGCACTTTGACTCACGCTGAATATAAACACGTCCTCATCAATAAGGGAAAGCCCCTTCATATTTTCGTTCTGTTCATATTCTCCCCCTTCTCCGCCCTCTGCAATGGCACCTCCCGGGAGATAATTAATAAAAGTTTCTATTTCAGTACCTGCCCAATTATCAGGTGGTATGAAGTATTCAAAAAGATCGGAAGGAGTCCATGACTGTATGTAAAAAATATTACCCACTGCCCTCTGCAAACGGACTTGTACATCCCAATCATCTTGATTTATCGAATAAATTGTATAGTATAAATAATCATACTCTTCATTTATACCGTCTCCATTGACATCTAGTGCATATGGTGGGAGGTGTCCGGTGACATTGAAGAACTCATTGTTTACGTATATTGAGCCACTTAAAAACTCGCCGTTTGTTTTTATATGCCAAATTGCATCTTCGATTCCAGCGTCGGCAGCATATAATTCTTTGGTCTTGGTTTCGAATGCCTGCCCGGCTTTTAAACCACTGCCGATATAGCCCATTAAAGGACCAATTACGATGCTTCCAAACGCAAGAAATATCAGTACCATGATGAACAGTTGGCCGGCTTGTTGCCTGTGGAATTTATTAAATAGCGTAATCGTATTCATAATTACCTCACCTTCTTAATCCGGCCTTGTATCAATTTCATACATTCTTGTTTCGCTTGCCGGTTGAAAACCGGTTACGTTTGCAGTGATCTCTAATTTATATTGGCCAGCTCCTACCGAACCTATAGTCAAAGTATCTTGTTCTATATGTAATGCAACTAGCATCGTGTCAATCAAGGTCCATGTTTCGGTTCCAGTAATGACAAGCGCTCCGGCTTCTGCAATTGGTTCGGTTATCTGCCCTGTTTCGAAATGATGCCTGAATAATTGACCATTTGATGTTAAATTGTAAACAATCTTATGTTTGAAATAGATTCTTTCGACATCGTTCCATCCATTGATGGCAAACCAGTATATTCTTAAAACATTTATACTTTCCTCCGGTTCCACCAGGTCTGGATCATCGCTGTTGGAGATGTCGATAATGTTGGCCATCAGCATGTCCTGGCTGATCCAGTGGCCTGCCTGCTGAACCTGGCGCACGGCGGTCATGTAGTTGGAGTTGGCGGCATTGCCGGCAATGAGCTGATATACCCCCGTGGCGGCCGCTCCCAGTATCAGGCTGGTGATGGTTATGGCTATGATCAGCTCTATCAGAGTAAAGCCGCCCTGACGGGTACCGCGATGTTTTACGTTTGTGCTCATCTTTCTGCCTTGTACTGTTCCAGCCTGAGAACGTCGATATCGTTGTGTTTGATTAACAGCATTATTTTTTGCAGGCCGGCATACACTTCGATGGCGCCAATCGTACCCGTATCGGTGCCGTTGATCTCATCGTCTTCGACGCTTGCGTTCAGGTCATACCATATCGTATATGCCGACTTGTCCTCGGGAATAGAGAACACGAGGTATTCACCGGCAAAATCCTGCGATTTGATATATTCCATCTGGGCTCTGGCCAGCGAATCGGCATTGGTGCGTACCTGGGCGACCATGTTGGCTTTGAAGGCGGTGGCTATGGCCATCAGGAAAGCGGCAACGATAACGCTAAGAAGCAGCATGCCTGCCAGCACCTCGATGAAGGTGAAACCCTTCTGTCCCCCCAGCAACCCGCGGCAAGAACGCCTGAGCATTTGCCCCTCTCTTATAACTGCCCGTACATGGAGTACATGGCAGAAACCATAATCATGGCCACAAGGCCAACAATAATACCGATAATAACCGTCATCGCCGGCTGAATCAACCCCACTGCGGCGGTGATCCTATCCCCTGCTTCCATCTCATATGTTTCGGCAACCGTGGTCAGAGTGGAATCCAGGTGCCCGGTGCCTTCGCCGACGGCTACCATTTGCACCATCAACGGTAAAAATACCGGGTTCTTTTTCATGGGTTTGGAAAGGCCTTCTCCCCGGATAAGGTCATGCTGTATCCGGGCCAGGGCTTCCGTCATTACCTTGTTATCCGTTCCGGCAATCGCCAGCGACAGGATATCCGGAAGCGGCAGGCCTACTTTGAATAACAGGGATATGGTGCGGGCCGTCCGGCTGAGTTCGGTAAGCTGTACGATACGGCCGATTACGGGCAATTTAAGCTTCAACCTGGAAGAGTGGTATTTTCCTTTCGGCGTTCGGAAGTAGATGATAACCCCTATTATCGCCACTGCGGCGCCGATTAACAGGTGCAATCCGTATGCGTTAAGAAAATCCACCAGCGCCATAAGCATCTTGACCAACCCCGGCATTTCGATGTTGAAAGATTCATACAGGTTCATGAAAGTAGGCAGAACAAACATTACTATGATGGCAACCACTCCGATGGCCACGACAGCTACAATTACCGGATATGTCATAGCTCCCTTTATTTTCTTCGTGGTCAGTTCCTGGCGCTCAATAAAATCAGCCATCTGGCGAAGCACAATATCCAGGTTGCCGGCTACCTCGCCGGCGGCGATAGCGCGGTGGTATATCGAAGTGAATGCCTTGGGATGGCGTTTCATGGCATTGGAAAGCGAACTGCCGCCCCTGATATCGGTAA
>Ga0068711_1000594_pt1 | contig 28993 bp, 22 predicted proteins | sample MTBAKMMethaMetaG_FD_62224 | JGI IMG/M metagenome (GOLD analysis project Ga0068711, IMG submission 62224) | Enrichment culture microbial communities from Arthur Kill intertidal strait, New Jersey, USA, that are MTBE-degrading - MTBE-AKM (Arthur... | ecosystem: Environmental > Aquatic > Marine >...
GCGGGCGCGGTGGATCTTGCTTTTAAGCATGGTTCTTTGCATGGTCGTTCTCCCTGTCGCTAAGAATGCGGGTAATTTCTTCGATTTTTTCAGCGCAAAGGCCTCCCTTTTCACGCGCAATATCTGTTGTTATCAGGCCCAGGCTCCGGTAAGTTTCGGCATATGCCGGGTTTACGGCCTCGAGCGCGGCCAGGTGTTTGCCTATGGTCCGGGAGTCCCCCCGGCTTACCGGCCCGGTGAGGCAGCCCGGCAGGCCGGTGTGTTCCAGGTTGGAGAGGGTGCCCTGCATCAGGGGCAAAAGAGCCTGCAGTGCCCGGGTTTGATCGTAGCCGAAGCTTTGCCACAGCCGGCAGGCCAGGGAAGCCAGGGCCACCATGTAATTGGAGGCGATAACCGCCGAGGCATGGTAGGCCACCCTCGCTTCCGGTTTAAGCTCCAGCGGGGTAGCCCCCAGGCTCTCAGCCATTGCGGCAAGCACCGGCAGGAGAACCGCGTCTCCTTCCAGGGTGATGGTGATGCCCTCGAAGGGGTTGTTGCGGCTGTCGCGGCCGGCGATGGTCTGCAGGGGGTGAAAAACTCCGGTTGCGGCCTTCATTCTTGCGGCCGGTTCCAGCGCTGCGGCCGAATCGGCCCCGGAGGTGTGCGCCACCATATGCCCGGGTTTCCATTTTACCGAGGCGCATACCGGGGTGATGGCGCAGTCGGGCGTGGTTATAAAGACCAGGTCGCTTGAATCAGCTGCCTGCTGGGCGGTTTCCACAGCCCGGCACCCGGCAATGGGTTCTGCGATGCGTTTTGCCGCTTCGAAGCTGCGGCTGGCAACGGAGGTAACTTTGAAACCCTTGCGCTCGAGCGCCCGGCTCAGGGCACCGGCGACTTTGCCGGCGCCGATAAAACCGATATTCAGTTGCCTTGCATTTACGCCCATAAAAAAACCTTCTCCGGCAATAGGGAGAAGGCATGCTTGAAATCATTCTGCTGCCGTCTCGGTCCTGCCGGATCCAAGCGGATATCGATTGTCCCGAACCCACAGGCTCGCCGCTGCAAAGCTGGTCGACGGCCTGTATACCAGCATTTTATAGCGTGAAGGGGCGCGTGTCAAACGCCATCAGGGCCGGGCGTTTTTGAGGGAATCGAAAAACCGGCGGCACTGGGCTTCGTCTATCTGGCCGTCCGGCCGGCGGAAAAGGCAGTGGTGCAGGGGGGTGATGGAAATAAAACCGTTCTCTACCGCCCAGATATCGGTAGACGGAGCCACGTCCCGGCTGAGCTGTTCGCGCACCAGCCAGTAATACTGGCGCCGGCCGTCATTGCCTTCGCGGACGCTGTCGATATGGGTTTTGTGGGCCAGGTCGGTGACTCTGACCCCGGCGATATTTTCCAGCGGGCGGTTGGGAAGGTTGATGTTCAGGAAGATGTTGGAACCCAGTTCGCCGGTGTTTATGCTGCCGGCTACTTCGGCAGCAAATGCGGCTGCCAGTTCGAAAACTTCCGGGCCGGATTCGGGCGGCACCGAAACGGCTATGGCCGAAAGCCCGCGCAAATAGCCCTGCAGGGCTGCGCCCACCGTTCCGGAAATCAGCACGTCGTCTCCCAGGTTGAGGCCCTGGTTGATGCCCGAAACCACCAGGGAAGCATCCTCCACCAGTTTGCCCAGCGCCAGGATTACCGAATCCGAAGGCGAACCTTCCACCGTAAAGGTCGGGATGTCAGCCGAAAAGCAGTGATGCCGGGTCACCCTCAGGGGGGTGCGTAAAGTCACCATGGTGCCGGTGGCGCTCTGCTCCCGGTCGGGGGCAACGATGGTTACCCTGCCGCACCGGCCGAGCTGCCGGGCCAGGGCCCATAAACCTTCGGCAAAGATGCCGTCGTCGTTGCTTACCAGTATGTGCATGCTTGAGTTTACCATTTTGACGGGCCGGCTTCCAAGCCCAAAAATACGGTAAACGTTTACCGTATAAATTGGCGCTTGTAAGGCAAAATGGGATATGATATGCTTACGCTTCCATTGACGGGGTACGACTATGAACACACAAAACTCTAATCCTTTGAAGGATGCCCTGACCACCGCCGGGCAGTTCGCCGTTACCTGGGAACAGGTTCCCGGCAGGGCCACCCGGCTGGACCAGATAGAAGGGCTGATCCGGGATGCCGAAAAAGCCGCCAGAGGCGGCAGGGTGCATGCCGTCAGCATTACCGACAACCCGGGCGGCAGCCCGGCGCTTTCGGCTGAAATCCTGGCGGTCGAGGTTAAGAAACTGGGCGTCGAACCGCTGGTGCACCTGGCGCTCAGGGACAAGAACCGCATCCAGGTCGAAACCATCCTGTATTCCATGGCCGTCCACGATATCAAGAATATCCTTGTCATCAGCGGCGATTATTCCTCGACCGAAGCCTTCAAGGGCCGTTCCCTGCCTTCCTTCGATCTGGACCCGGCCCACGTTATGGAGCTGGTGGGGCAGATGAACGCCGGCATGGAATACCGCACCGGCAAAAAGACCCAGACACTGCCGCCGACCAGCTTCTTCCCCGGGGTAGGTGTTTCACCGTTCAAACAGCTCGAGGCTGAAACCGTCTGCCAGTATTACAAGCTGGAAAAGAAGATAAAAGCCGGCGCCCGGTTTTCCATAAGCCAGGTGGGTTACGACGCCCGCAAAATGCACGAACTGGTGCTGTGGCATAAATACATGGGGTACGATGTGCCGGTGATGGCCAACATTTACGTATTGAGCTACGGCAGTGCCAGGGCGATGCACGAGAACCGGATTCCGGGCGCGGTGGTGACCCGGGAGCTGATGGAAACACTGGATAAGGAACGCCAGGCCGCCGACAAGGGCAGGTCAGCCAGGCTGGAGCGCGCTTCCCGCATGTATGCCCTCGCCAGGGGCATGGGCTATTCCGGCGTGCACATCGGCGGTTTCGGGCTGGAATACGAAGAACTGGAGCAGATCGTAATCCGCGGCGAAGAACTGGCCCCCGGCTGGATGGATTTCGTGCCGGAGTTCAACTATCCGCAGAAAGACGGCTATTACTTTTTCGAAAAGGACGAAGCCACCGGGCTCAACCGCGAGGAAGAGACTGGCCTGCTGGGCAAAGGCCACGCCCCCGTTTCGTACCGTTTTGCCCGCATTTTTCACGAGGCGTTTTTCGACCCGAAGCACCCGTTTTTCGGAATGTACCGCAAATTTGCCGCCTGGGCGGACCGGTCTACTTTCCGCCGGGACGCGTTTGGTAAAATATCCCACCTGGCCAAAACAGGTTTATTCAACTGCCTGGACTGCGGCGACTGCGCCCTTTTCGACCTGGCTTACCTGTGCCCGGTTTCCCAGTGCCCCAAAGAACGGCGCCTGGGCCCCTGCGGCGGCAGTTTCGAGGGGTGGTGCGAGGTTTACCCTGGTTACAAGAAATGCATCTGGGTAAGAGCCTACGACCGGTTGAAAGCCTACGATGAAGAGGATACGCTGGGCACCTATTCGGTACCACCCCGGGACTGGGACCTGTGGCAGACGCCCTCCCAGTTGAACTTCTACCTGGGGCGCGACCACACTGCCAAACGCCTGGGCATAAAACCGCCTGAAAGCAAGAGCTGATATGCGCACCGGCGACTTTGACTATCACCTGCCTGAAGAGCTGATTGCCCAGGCGCCTCTCGAAAAACGCGACCAGTCAAGGCTCATGCTGCTCGAGCGTTCCGGCAGAAGTATTTCACACCGGTCTTTTCACGAACTGCCCGAACTGCTGTGCCCCGGAGACGTGCTGGTATTCAACAACAGCCGCGTTATACCGGCCAGGCTTTTCGGCAGGCGCACCGGCACCGGCGGCCACGTGGAGATACTCCTGCTGAAACAAATTTCACCCGCAAACTGGGAAGCCATGGTCAAACCCGCCAAAAGGCTTAAAACCGGAGCGCTGATCGAGCTCGAAGGCGGCCGTTTCACCGCCGAAGTAACCGGCGAAGAAGACGAAGGCATCCGGCGGCTGCGCTTTTCGGAGGAAGCCGGGCTGCTCGCCGCCGGAGAAATACCGCTGCCGCCCTATATACACCGCAGGCTGGAAGATTTCGAAAGATACCAGACGGTGTATTCCTCGGATCCCGGTTCGGTGGCCGCTCCCACTTCCGGTCTGCATTTTACGCCCGAACTACTGAACCGGCTGGAGCAGAAAGATATCAGGACTCTGTTTGTGACCCTGCATATCGGGCTGGATACCTTCCGGCCCGTCAAGACCGAAGATCCGCAACAGCACGTCATTCATACCGAATACGGCCGGATAGATGCCGGGACCGGCGACAGCCTGAGACAGGCCAGGGCGGAAGGGCGGCGCATCATAGCGGTGGGCACCTCGACCGCCAGACTGCTGGAGCAGGCGGGGCAAGGCCGGGCTTACCAGGGCTGGGTGGACCTGTTCATCCTGCCCGGTTATGACTTCAAAATGATAGACGGCATGATAACCAATTTCCACCTGCCACGCTCGACGCTTTTGATGCTAGTCAGCGCCCTGGCCGGCAGGGATTTCATCATGGCAGGCTACCGCGAAGCCATACAGGAGCGCTATCGCTTCTACAGCTTCGGCGATGCCATGCTGGTTTTGTAACATGAAACCTTCTGGGGCTCCGCTATGTTTAGTCCGCAGTATATACGATAATAGGTCAAATCTTCAGAGGGATATATCTTAATACCGAGGCGAGCTATTATCTCAGACTTCTTTTGAAAATTTGCTATTTTTAGGTTTGTATCTCTCAGCTCCTCAAGAGCCTGCTTAACTGCTGCCATAGTTCTGAAAAGGCTGGTCCACATAATGCATGAAGAATTTGAGCAAGTTGGCTTCTGGGACTTCTCCGATTGTGTCCATCAGGATAAGTCGGTCGCTGGCGGCCATTGAAATCCCTTCATCAGAGATTTGCATTGACGCCGGCAATGTAATCCCCTTTGACTGGACTGTCTTAAACGGTTTCCGTCTGTCAGATACATAGTAAACTTCCTTACATAGCTGAAATATGGACTCAGAAAATACTATCGGCATGAGGTTGTCACCTATACCACTTGATAAAAGGGAAATCAGTAGTTCGGTTCGCTCGCAGGAGGTCAGCAGTCCGTCCGTTCAGCCGCACAAATCCCCGGCAGTTCCACGCCCTGGGATACTGAAAGCGGAGGCGCTGTATAGAAAAAGTCGGTGTGTCATAACAAGTAAGTTAAGACACACCGACTATGCCTCGTGACAATTCGTTATCCCCTTTGTATGTCAATGCTTAAAGAACTTCGCGAAAAATGCGATCCCGCCGACAGCGCCAAATAGAACGATTGCTGGCACTCCAAACAGTTCATAAATGGTAGTGCCGACGACAAAAACTCCGATAACAGCAACTAGCGGAACAATGACATATTTAACAACTGCGTCATCCATTTTTATCACCTCCTTTTCCATGATTTAATCTATCGTGAATAAAGGTTTCAGGTCACCGTAGCCCTTAAAGGCTTGACAGCAGCAATCTTTGCTCACAAGGGTGGTTGCCCGTCTGACGGTGCCCTCCAGAATATCGTATTTCAGAGTTGATATGTCACCATTCGGCCCCATGAAATCAGTAAGAAGCTGTATGAACTGAGTAACAGCGATGCCAGAGATAGTAGTAGTCAACGATATTACCGAAGGAGCATGGCTGTTTATCCCCTGCACATAGCCTTCTCTAATTAAGTCATCACGCTCACCTTGTGGGAGGCTTTCAGCCCGGATTCTTTCAGGAGTCAGGAAACCGTAGCACCATAGGCAGGGTTTTCCAGGTCTGATTACGTGCACGTCGCCGGCAGCCCCCGTTATCTTCCCGTCAACAGAATCAATGCGAACCCCCATGTTTATTACTGGAATGAGGTACTGGTGGGCTACCTGGTTCAATACCGCCCTCCCCCAGTAGTCATCGGTGCAGCAGAATATCACATCGCGGTCCAGCAGTAACCCGCATGCTTCAGACTTAACCACGCTATTATTGTTTACGTTCAGTCGGATTTGCGGGCAAATCTCCTTCAGGTGCCTGGCCACGATGTCAACTTTTGCCACATTCTCGTCCTTTTTCTTTAAGTGGGTATCGGCATACTTGCTTCCGTGTATCCGAGTCAGGTTAGAAGGCTCAAAGTTATCAGGGTCAATGAGCACCAAAGCCATAACGCCCAAACGGGCAACCTGTTCAGCGACCGCAGAGCCTGTGCCGCCCACGCCCACTATGCCGACCTTGGCATCAGCGAGTTTAGCCTGCCCTTCCTTGCCGAATGCTAAAACCTGGCGGTCATAGATTGTGTTTGATGTGTTGATGCGGCGCCGTTTCCGGCTGCCAATGTGTATGTTTATGACAGATCGGCCTATCACGGTGACAGAATTCATTGTATCAACACCACCGTGTGGCTTCCACATCCGCCCGTTGATTCCCCCTGATTTTGACATCAGCAAGCTCCCAACTGGCATGTTGGGAAGGAACTGGAAAAGTGTTCCGGCGATTCTTTGTTCGCCGTAATCGTCTGACGTAGAATACCTCTCACCTTGAAGATGGCTGTGGCAGAGCACTGCACTAAGTCCGTTTTCCTGGCAAAGAGCTACCAGCCCGTTTATTGCCCTTGGGGAGATGTCCAGGTGGTAACTGTTTCGCAGGCGGTACTCCGCCGCAGGTATTTCAACAACTCTCCGTACGATTAAATCCAGCGAGCTATCCCCGACATGCTTTCCGGCCAGCAGAAAAACGGCGCTCTCGTTTGGCATGTTCGCCATCAGCAAAGACTTGGTCTTGTTGAAATCCTCTTCAGTGATTTTCAGTCTGATATTCCTGGTCATTTGAGCTGTATTAGCCTCCTGTTGACAAATTCCATGAACGTATCAAGGTTGTCCAGGGCAGGATTCCATTTCTGGGGGTGCCACGAAAATCTTAACCAGGACTCGCCCAAAACGGTTTCAATATTTGCGCTTGCCTGGTTTTCACCGGACGCTAACCGCAGGTCGGAGTCAACCCAGAACATATCGGGGTTGCCGTTCGGGTAGGATAAGGGGACTTTCAGCAATAGTCGCGTGTGCTGCTTGTTATACCCTACTGGCAGTGGAAAGTCTTTGAATATGATATATATGAGGCCGTCAGCCTCACTTACCTCAAACTCCTTTCCGTTCTGCCGGAAAGCCTCCAGTTCAATTTCAAGCTGCTTTACCATAGACTATTCCCTCCGAAAGTGCCTGGAGGGACCACCCTGAATCTATCACCACTTTTTATTTCAATGATTCCGGTCACCAGCAAATCATCAACAGGCAGTTGCCCTTCGGGGTCAGGGCTTTTTACGACCTTCCAGACTTCGTAATCAGCCGGCGCCTGTATAAGCCCTCTAATCTCTGCGGCGGAAATCGTTGTCTGCTCCAGATGAAACGGGGTCTGGTTGACGTGAATAGTGATTTTAGGGTCATTGCTTGGCATGTTGAACCTCCATCGTTTACATTATTGAATAAGCGTCTTATTCATGATACAATCATTATAAGGGTTAGGTGTTACGTATGTCAAGCACTGTTACATAAGTGAGAAAGGAGGTTAAATGGCAAAGCTAAGTCTGACGAGCTTAGGTACGGCGGTCAAAGATAAAAGGGGCAACAGAGGCATTAGAGAGGTGGCTGCCGAAATTGAGGTTAGCTCGGCCACGCTCTCTAGAGTTGAGAATGGAAAGATTCCTGATTTGAAGACTTTTTCAAAGATATGCCGGTGGCTCCAAGTTGACGCGAGCGACATACTTGGCTGTAAAATCACGCCTGGGCCAGCAAAGGGGGCAAAAGAAGCTACGGTCGCGGTTCATCTTCGCGCTGACAAAGATTTGGATAAAGATACCCTCACAGCGTTGACAGAAATGATTTTGAGAGCGCGAGCGATGATTGCTGAGCGCAAGAGCGGAGCGTAACTTAGTGGAACGTGGCTTCAAGACCCGGTGCGAAAATTTGGCATTTCAGGTGCGGTCAGAGCTCGGGTTGAACAAAATTGCACCCCTCATGCCGGAAGCTTTGGCTGAACACTTGGGGGTTTACCTGTGGAGTCCCCAGCAGATTAGTGGATTATCTCGCGAGGCCTTATTTCAGCTTAGAAGAGACAGGGGTTCATGGTCTGCTGTCACGGTAGCCTTTGGCGGTATTGAGGCGGTTATTTATAACAGTCAACACACCAGGGACCGGCAATCGAGCGATGTTATGCACGAGTTGTCTCATTTACTCCTAGACCACAAGCCTACAGAGATGCTGCTGTTCTCAAAAGAAATGGATGTCGTGCTGAGAGATTTTGATGAGGATGCCGAAGAGGAGGCGACCTGGCTTTCGGGGTGCCTGCTACTGCCAAGAGACACGCTGTTGTACATAAAGAAGCAGGGGATAGATGAGCAGACAGTGAGGGATACTTATCATGTTAGCTCAACTCTTTTTCGTTTTCGGCTTAACAAAACTGGCGTGGTAAGACAAATACAGGCAATGTCAAGGTAAAGGCCGCATTATCACATAAAGGTGAGCTTGTGGAGAAATTGGAATGTACGTCTTTCTAAAGGTTAGAAAAGTCGGCTGAAAAATGAAAAAAATGGGTCGGAAGATTGCGAACATTGTAAAATTACCTACTCACCAGCGTTCCTGTTTTGGGTGCGGCTTTTTGTCCCCTGGAAATGATAGTAAAGAACTAGATACGTCGGACAGAGTACTCTTGGAAATCCACATTAGCGGTCACAGTATGGGACTACCCGCTTGGGAAAATATACAATGTTCAAAACATCTATGGATTGCATACGATACCGGCTATGTCGGGCCAGCCTTCGAGGGTTTGGAGGCAGAGCTATCTTCGTCGCGCAGCCACTGTCCCGGGTGGTACCGTTATAGACCCGGGTATTCTCCCCAAAAGCATTTTGTTTTTCAAGAGCAGTCGTGGTCGGTAAAATCGAATCGAATGACAGTCGCGATCGGTGCTGCTACGGGCGGTATAGTAGGTGGTCTTGTTTCATGGATACTTCACTTTGTTAAGTGAATAATATGACTCAGTTACAAAAAAGCGATAAACCACAGATTCCTGTTGGCACTGGAGATATATTGGGTATTGTCCATCTCTTGAGCCTAGCCACAGACGTAGCAGGCTTCAAAGAATGGCTTGTTGCACAAAGGAGCAGGCAAGCAACCGCACAGGTCTTTAAAGGTTATGTTTTTGGGCTAGGGACTCTGATCAGGTTGCTTCACATGGCCATTGACTTTGACTTCAGCCTAAGGCTGAGCGAAAACTTCACTTTTAGCCGAGCGAGATTCTATGGTACACCTATTGCCGAGGTCCCCAACAGTTGTCAGAAGGCGATTCTCCTCCGGAACATTAACAAAGCCTCCCGCCAGCTTCTCGGGACAAAGTCTTGGTCTCAAATGGAACCAAACGCCAAAGAATTCAATGAAGTTGTCTTGGCGCCCTTTCAACAGCTTTCATTGGTTTCCAAATTGAGATTACCTAAGATTACGCCGGACCACGCGACAGCATTAAATTTCATTGCTCAATGGCATATGCATCTTTTTCTACATGACACACGGCGAGGTTATCCGCATGGTTATCGACAGCCAATGCTTAATGATAGTCTTACGTCAGAAAGGCTCGCTGAAGTCTTTGAGGGATATAAACTCACCGTTCAGTACCTCTGGTTCAAGCTCTTAGGGGACGGATTTATTCATTCGATTACAGCTGAAATTCATAAAGCCCCGGATTGGAAAAGGTTCGATGGTTACTATAGAGTGGCTCAACATGAACTCATAGACCCGAAAGAAAAGCTGACAGGGTTATATGTAGGATTCAATACACTTCTTGTGGCGAGACCAGGGGCGAAACGTATTATTTCTAAGCTTCTTGAACCAAAGGTAAAAGAACAGCCTTTGCCACTGGAAAAAGAACTTCAGCGGAAATTTCTATGGTACAATGTTGAACTTGTTGACGCATCATCTGCCATATTCAATGGAGTTATTGCATTCATTTCAGTACTCAATGGTGCAGTAATATTCAGACAGAGAATTGGTAACTCTAACCGTCTGCTGGTAATGCGCGTCAAACACCCAGCGGGAGGAACAATACGGGGTAGGCCAAAATTTGACTATAGTTACGCTATTTTGATGGAGGGACACGGCAGCTTCGGAATCAGTGACTATTCCGGCTGGCTTCTCTTCTTTGATTGTTGCGGTGATTACTCTGGCTTCGCAGGATCTCAGTATGCGATGGCCGAAAAAGAAATCGGGCAACATCGCAATCAAAAGACAATCGAGGTTCATGAAATTACCGTCGCTAAAGATAAGTTTCTTAAGCTCATGCAGACCAAGCTACTTTCCACGACAAAAGATATCATGCAAGAAGCAATACAGACGAGGTCGAACCTTCGCTCGGTAGAAAATAGACTGGGGGCAGCCTGTGGTATTTTACTGGAGCTTCTCGGAATGCGGCATTACTATAGGACTTCGACCGGCCCGGTACGAATTGAGTGGTCATATGAACGTCTTGACCAAGAAATCGACCTGATAGCTGGTAACGATGACTCCATAACTTTTGTGGAATGTAAGAAGCCAGGCATAAGTGACCCGTTTGAACAGGTGAAAAAATTAAAGGATAAGGTAAGCGTTCTTTGGGGCTACGAGGAATTTGAGAAAGAATGGCGCATCACTTCCAAAACTAAAAAGGTGTTCGTGTTTGCTACCTGGGAGCGCCCTCAGCCAGATGTCTTTACGAAGCTACAGAGCCAAGGGGTGAACGTCATTATTCTATCGTCAGAATCAGAGAAAGCTGGCATCGGACAAAAAGCGCGAGACCATCTTAAGCTAGCTCTCGATATTGAAAAATCCAAACCAACACTAACCCGGGACGAATTCTTCGGCCCACTGTCCATTTGATGATTCCCATCGGGCACGTAGAACAATAAAAAAGGGGATAGCCCAGGTCTCCCTGGAACTATCCCCTGAAATTGGGCACAAAATAACGCACAAAAAGGGGCTTTTTACACCCCTTCGTGTGCGTCTGTTTTCTGAGTTCAAGCGTTCAGTTTTGGCTATGCTACGGCGACTGGTTCTCTTGCCTTGCGTTTCGCCTTGTGCTTCGGCTTTTCGGCTTTGACAACGGCTTCGGTTACCGCATTGGCTTTTTCGAATTACTCGGCTACCGTCTCGGCTGGCTCGGTGGGCTGGCTGGCTTCTACCTTGACTGGCTCGGCGGCGGGTGTCTCACCTTTCGGTTTCTGGCTTTCACCCGCAAACATGCGGCTTTACCATCCAGACCGCCGCCGGAGGGGATGACGCAGCATCCAAGTCGGTGATATTGGCATACGAGGCTAAAGATGTCGCCGCTACCGCTCATTCAATTCCTCCATTGAACATATTGTGGAGAACCAAAGCGGTAACTTAAAGGTCGGCTTACAAGGACAGGTCTCAACAAACTTCCCGTTGTCGGACACTTGCAGGAGAAGTAATTTACTATTATCATCTTTTGTAGACATTAGCCCCGCTCCTTAGAGACGGGGCCCCAATGAGCTGCATGGATGGGTTAAGGCTCACCAACCAATGCGAGTTCTATAAAGGTTTCAACGTTTGAAATCTCGTGTCTAAAAGCCAGTATGGGCGATGCCATGCTTATTCTTTAGGGCGAGAGCACGACGGTGTCTGCATAAACCAGGCGGCGCTGCTCGATGGGGACCAGCCCGGGTATAGAATAGATTTCAAATTCCTTGATTACCAGCCGGAACGGGCCGGTGTCGCTTGGCAGGGTTATGTCTCCCGTCCAGGTGGTTGAGCCGTCTTTTATCAGAGTATGCGTCATTGCTACCGTGCTTGCCGGCACCGGTTCCCAGGCCAGCTCCCCGGCAGTTTCCGGGTCTATTCCGGAGCGCTGCTGTTCGAGGCTTATCTCCATTCGGGAAGGGCCCTGCTGGCCGGTGAGCATGCGGTAGCTGAAGCCGGTTACCGAAACGTGGCGCACCAGCGGGCTGGCGCTGTCACGGGTGACGGAAGCAAAGCGGTCCGGAGCCAGCTGGACGAAATCGGCCAGCACGACCCGGGAAAGGTGGACGTTGTTGCGGGTATAGTCGACGACGGTGTCGGGGCCGGTAACCGCCTGGTATAAGGAATGCGGCTGGTAGCGGGCCAGGGCCAGCCGGACGAACGGGAAGTAGGTGTCCCCGGCATCGATAACCATGTCGCAGTACCACAGGCGGCGGGTGGAATCGTAAGCAACTTCATGGCCGGCTACGTTCACCTTGAGGTTCTGGTCCGGCACTTCCTCCAGCAACAGCCCGGCAGCCTTTTGGCTCTGCTGGGAAAGTTTAAAGGCATCCAGTGTCGGCAGGGCGACAACCGGCTCCGAAAGGAACAGCGGGTCCAGGCCCCACTGGGTAACATACGGCTTGATTTTCTCGTGATCGGGATTTTTGGAAATTGAAATGCTGGAAGGCCCCGGCCATAATACCGCACCCAGCAGTTCGCCATCCCCGGAAGTAAACCACGGCCTTTCCAGGTAAATGCGGATACTGCCGCCGGTGCGGTGGCTGTCGATAGTGTCGTTGTTTCTTCCGGAAGTGCTGGTCTGCCAGGTGAAGGTGGGCACGATATACAGCACCCTGGGAGCCGCCGGCCGCGCCGAACTCAAAACATCGATGCTTTTCGGGCCGGTCATATCGCGGGTGACGGGCGGGACCAGAAAAGTAATTTCCAGGTCCGTGTTTTCCGGAATGGCGCCGGAAGGCTCGCTGCCGCCGGTGCGCCGGATGGTGCCGGCGGCATAATCCATGACGTAGTCCCCGCTCTTGGCGTCCGGATTGTAGCGGGTGTAGTTGGCGCTGTTATCCTCCAGCCTCACTGCCTCGGAACTCTCGACTACTCCCTTGGATGACAGCTCGAACGGAGTGGTGCCGGTGAGCTTTGCGCCCTTGATGCGCTGGGTAAAGTATTCCCCGAAGCGGGTGGTGGCGATGGCGGCATAGGTAATGCGGCGGTACCGGGTATCGCCGAACTCGTGTCTGCCGTGAACATAAAGGGTATCTTCCTTTTCATCCTTGCCGGTCAGCGGCACCGGGAACTCGAACGGCCTGGCCCTGACACTCAGCACCCGCGGCCCGGCCTCGCCGACCGGGTCGATATTTTCGGTCCATTCGGCGGTAATATCCAGCTTGACGGTGCTTTTACGGCTGAGCCTGAAGGCGCGGTCCTCAAGGCTGGCAAACGTCTGACCCACGGAACGGCTGATAAAAGCCTGGTCGAACTCCGGGGTGAGCAGGGGCTGGCGTACGGCATGCACCAGGGTAAGAGTCCGGTAGGGCGTCATCATCCAGTGGCGGCCTTCCACCGCCAGCTGGATGGCGGTGTTTTCATCCTGGCCGGATTCCATTATCCAGCGGATCAGCCCCATCAGCATGGTATCATCCTTGCGCATTCCGGAACTCAGGCGTACCTTGACCACGTCCGCTTTGGGAAGCAGTACCTCGAGAACCCTGGGCGATTCATAGAAAGACACTTTCGGCGTCTCGTCTTCAGCCAGTACCAGCCGGAAAGGCAGGCCGTCCGGCCAGTGGGTGGTATCGCCGTAGCCGAAATCGACCGTATACGGCCCGCTGGTGCCGGGCAGGCCCCGCACCACTGCTCCCCGGGAAATCACGTCGGGCAGGTAGGGCGTGGCTATCTCGTCTTCATCGACGTAGGGCTGGCCGTAGTTGTTTTCATCCGGCGTGCCGGTGATGGTACCGGCTTCCCTGGGTACGATGACGTTGTATGCCTTGAAATCGACCTGGCCGTTTTCGGTGTTATCGAAGGCACCGTGGTATTCCGCCAGGGTCTGGGAAGTCTTGGGCGGAACGATATGGCGTTCGGCCGGGGTTTCGATCGGTTTATCGTAATTGGAGCGGATTACCAGGCGCTCCACCGAATCACCTTCGGTGCGGCGGCTGCGCATTACTACCACCGGCGGCGGCACCGGTTCGAAACGCCCGTAAACCAGTTCGCCGGTCGAGTGCTTGTCCTGGTCGATCGGTTTTCCGGTGAAGTTGAGGCTGTTGCCGGCCAGGTCGACCGCCCGCGCCCGCAAGCGGTAGCCGGTGCCGTACCGCAGCCGCGGCAGGGAACCCGGTTTGGCTTTGAAATGGGCTTCAAGCTGGAAATCCGGGTCGATTTCACTGCCCGGTTCGGACGGTTTGCCCTCGGCATCCAGCGTCTTGCCCGGCCGGGGCGCCGCCAGGCTCCAGCCCTGCCAGGTGAACAGCGGTTCGCCCAGGCGCATGGTTTCGGATGAATCGTCGGCTGCGGATGTCATGCTCATGGTTATACAGCCTTCGTCTTCGGCCTTTTCCACTATAGGAGGATCGGCTCGCAGAAAGCGGTAGGTGCCCACCCGCTGGCAGAGCGAATGCCATTTGCCGCTGGCTGAATCCCACACGTCGACCCGGTAGCCGCGGGTGATGTGCTCGGCGTCCAGAAGGGTGTCGGCAGCCGAAAGCAGGTCCTGGTTGAGTGCGTCCTGGCGGGTCAGCAGGTTATGGGTTGCTTCGGCACGGTCAAGCCTGGCTACCGCAAAACCGCCGGTACGGATGGAGGGCAGGGACGAAGTTTCCGGGGTATCGTCGGTTTTCCTTACGGAACGGGCTATGCCGAGATTGCTGGCAAAAGATATGGTTTTAACCGCGGCGGAATCAGGGTCGATTCTGATCACCTCGTACTTGCGGCTGTCTTCGAAGGGCAGCATGCCGTCCGCCAGTTCCGGGCTGGCCTGGCGGGGCATGGCATAAAAGGCGGACTGGGTGACATAACAGCGGGTGGCATGCCGGCGGGTGTAGTCCGGTACGTTTACCGTCTGGACCGGTGAAGATTTCGGCATCCAGGTTGCGATCACCTGGACGGTATTGTCCGCCAGCATTTTGGCGGGAACCGGCAGTTCCAGGTCGTGCACCAGGCCCAGCCGCTGCAAAAGATAGGGATAATCCCCCAGCAGGGAAATCATGCGGTGGAAATCTATGGAAGGCCGGGTTATCTGGATACGCTTGGTCGAAAAAGGCTGGTGAAACAGCTTTGCCTGCAGGAAGGACTTGGCCAGCCCGTCCGGGTCGTTGATGGAACCGGTAGGGATAAAACGGTACCTTTTCAGGTCGTTCATAATCTCGGATGCCAGCTGCTGTTCGTTGTTTTCCCTGGTGGAAAAAGACAACGGCCGGAAAGGAGCCCCCTGGTCTTTTACCAGCGAGTCCGACGAAGGAAACTCCTCGCCGGAACCGGTCGCCAGGGAAACATACTGCTCTCGCAGGAAGGACTGGATATTCTTGACCGGGTACGACTGGATGGGCCGGTCCTTGAAGTTTTTGAATTCATACGGTTCCAGCAGGGTGGAATCGGTAAAAAGAGACCTCCACAGGGTTGAACCGGGAAGGTCTCCGGTGCGCCAGGCCTGGACGGGAGGGTTGGAGCCGAATTGAACTTTGAAAATAACCTCCCGCCGGTCATCGGCCGGGAAAAGAGTTTCCGGCCAGTCCAGGAAATCCGGAAACTGGTCCAGCGTGGCCGACTTGTCATCCGATTCAAGGCGCGGCGAGATGAACACGGAAAGCCTGAGGACTGTTTGATCTACCAGTCTGACAACACCGTTGGGCAAAGCCGTCCAGGTAATAGTTTGGGTATTCATGACTTCTCCTCCATGTTATCCTGCCGCCGGCACCGGGGCGAAGGCTTCGGTATATTCGGTCCAGTCGTCCTGGCTTATCAGTTCGTCGAAACCGCCGATTCCGGTTGAAACGGCTGAAGCGCCGAGTTTGACCAGGCGGCCGTGACCGGGGACGGCAAACATAGAACCGGAACCTTCCTCGCCGCCGGCGATGCGGCGTTCTACGGAGAGCTCGACGCTGGCGCTGAAGAACAGCACCTCCACCTTTACCGTCAGCTTGGCCTGGCCCCACAGTTCGTTCGGCGGTTTCTGGAAGGTCATGCCAAGGTAAAACTCGATCGAAAGCGAGATAATGCCCAGTATTTCCAGCGAGCCGCCCATGCGGATGTAGGAAGTAAGAGAAGCGGTTTCATCCGGCTGGCCCACCTTTTCCATTTCATAATAGACACCGCCCATGATATGGACTTCGCCGCTGGCGACGCCGATATCCAGTGCCAGCGATGCACCGAACTCCAGAGCGGCCTCCAGCCGTTCCACTCCGTCCAGCCCGACTTCTATGGCAAAGAAGCCGCCGCCGCCGATGGCGAAAATGGTCAGCAGGAAAGGCTGTTCCCTTTCGCAGAAATTGAACCGGACCCGGGCGGGGTTGCCGGTAAAGGGCACCACCAGTTTCACGCCCAGTGAAATGTTCTGGATGGACATGACGCCCACGGCGACCGTGGGTATGGGCAGAGAGTAGCCGGCGCTGACCTGGGTCGGGGTGATATCTATGCTCAGCCCGGTGCCCAGGGTTTCAAGGTAGTCCTTGAGCGTATTGACAAATTCAAGCACGCCGGCAAATTCGCAGGTGTCGATATCCACGTCCACGTTGGCTTTCTTGCCGGTTTCGGCGGTAAAGGTAACCTTGTTGAAATGCAGCCTCAAAAACAGGAAGCTTTCACCGAGGATGTTTACCCAGAAACTGCGCAGGTCGCCGGTGATGCTGAAGGTGGGTTCGCCCGGCGGGTCAAGCGGGGTGATGAAAGTCCCCCTGACCTCCATGCTGGTGGCCGATGTCGGTTCGAAAATCCGCAACGGGTCCCCGGTGACATCGGGTTTCCAGTCGAGCCTGGTTTCCAGGGCCTGCGGCGGCAGGCTGTTGTTCCCGTTGGGGTATATAACGTGGTTGGTGAGCTGAGGGGTCTTGCGGCCGTCTCCGAAACCGGCAGCCTGGATGATATCAGCCAGCAGAATGCCGCCCAGAATCTTGGCATCGCTGAAGAATTCGGCCGGGTTGAACTGGGTAGGTGTAGAGTTGACCGTACCGCCGACGACGCCGATGGTGCGCGAAAGCCCGCCGATTTGCATATTGGGGGTTACTACGGCGCCGGACTTGTCGCCGTTGCCGTTGAAACTGAGGTCTACCTTGTCCTTCAGCTTGGCCCAGATATAACCGGGGTTCGAGGAGGCGTTGAAACCATTCTGGCGGAAATCCGGGTGCATTTGAATGACTACCGGCCCGGGCAGAGCCGCCCCCGAAGCCTGTTCGGCAGCAGGCAGGCGTACTTCCGCTTCCTGCCATGTCGGGAAGAAGCGTGCCTGGTTTTCGCCCAGGGAAGCGCCGGCTGGCTGGGGCAGGACCGCTCCCAGTATCAGGGTTTTGACTTCGGCACTGGTATCACCCGGTTTGCCGCCGGGCAGGCCGTCGGCTTTGCTGCTGGGGGCGAATGCCACCTTCTGGCCCGAAAGCGGCCTCGACCGGCGCGAAGAGTTGGCCGAACCGGTATTGTAGGCATCGACAGCCGGCTGCATGAATGCTGCCACGTCGTCCGGCTGCTGCAGGGTCGAAGAAATGAAAGCCAGCGGGCAGGTGAACTCGGTTTGCTGGGAGTCCGAGTCCTGCCCGACCAGGTGGAAATAATAATCCTCCCCGGCAACCCTGGGCCAGAAAGCCTTCTGCCCCTGGCCTTCCAGGTCATAGGCATCACCGTGCAGTCCCGGATCATCCAGCGAGGGGGTTATAAGGGTGGTAATGCGTATGCTGGTAAAAGGCCACTCTCTGCCCTGATAAGGCTGAGAAGCGTGCGCCGGATAGGCCTTGACCGGCTGTCTCACTACGATAAAAAAACGCTGGCGCAGGTAGGCGGCTGTCTGGCCGCTGAGGGGCCCGCCGGCAGGTACCGGCTGGAACTTGCGCTCGGTAACCTTGACCAGTGTTGCCGAATGCCCGGTCGGGAACAGGTAGCCGCGGTAAACTACGCGCACGTAATTGTCGCGGGCCATGGCAGCCAGGTGCCGCCACTCGATGATATCCAGGTCGGCTGCAGCCGGGGCATCGGGCCATTCGCCGCGGCTGTCCAGCCAGGCACCCAGGCTTGACAGCATGAAACGGTTGACCTGAACGGGTGACGGATTGTAATACACGGGCAGGATACCCGGCGGTGTAATGTTGTAATCGGAACACAGCCGCACCAGCTGCCAGCGGTCGTTGACGGTCAGGGACGTGCGGAACGGGGTCAGATCGTTGGCATCCGGCGTCACATTGCGGTCGAAACCGCTGGCCCAGATGGCTCTAAGGGTACGGTAGAGCGTCTGGCGCTCGTCGACGGTCCACGTTTCGGGTTTGAGCGGATCTGGCGAGCGTATACCCATGCGTGTATGCCATAACTCGGTACGGTGCAACCGGGTAACCGGCTCCCGGGCGTGCGCCCAGCCGGCGTGGTAATTGGGAGAAACGATCAATTGCCAGGGCACTTCGAGGGCGGTCTGCCAGTATAAGGGTTCTACCGGCTCCTGCCCCTTGGCCTGCTCATCGGCCGGCAGGGCTGTGGGTGCCACGCTGAGTTCGTATTTTTCCCAGGAGAGGAGTTCATCCAGGGTGAATGGAATCGGGCCGGTGCCGGGCGGGATCTTGAATACCAGCCGGCTGGGGCCGGCCAGTCTGGCACCTACGCTCCCCGGCTGACCGGGAGTCTCCGAACCGCCCGGGGGATTGGGGTCGTTGTCGGGGTCTTCGGTATCGCTGCCGAGTTCGGCGGCTGTTTCCAGGTAGGCCTGCTCGGCGATGTTCTGGGGCAGGTAATCGTTGCCGTGGGCAAAATTGACCACGATATAGGCGTCTCTGTCCGGGTATATGCGTTCCAGATTGGCGCCCTTCAGCTTGATATGGTAGAAATCGAACCGCAGGGCCAGCATGTCTTCCTTCCGAAGAACCGAAGCGGAAAAATCTGGCCCGGTGGAAGGCTGCTGGTTGTCGCAGCCCGAGATGGGCAGCTTGAGGGCACAGGAAGAATCCGACGCCTGGGGAACAACGGTATTGATGGCCAGTATAGATGCGTTGATGGCAAACAACTGCAAAAGAGCCCGGCGCGTTATGGGGCGGCGGCTGAGATCACCGGTTAGCTGTGCCAGTTGCCTGAGTACCAGCGGGTCGTCTATTGGCGCCGTGTCGCCTTTGGAGGCCGCATCGAAGATGTTTTTGAGGATGCGGCGCCGGTCGGAAAGAGGTATATGCCGGAAGTCATTTTCCCCGGATGAAGCGCCGTTGTTTTCCAGAGATTCACCATCATGCATAGCTGGGCCTCCTGAAATAATACCGCTGCAACACCGGCAGGCAGTCAAGGCAGGGCCGATACGGCCGCCGGGCCGGTGCGGGGGCAAAAAAGGCGGATACGTCGGTTCCAAACCGAAACCCGGCGCGGAAAAACGACGGAGGCAGCGGAAGGAAAGACAACAGAGCCGGCGGGATCAGACGGGCATCATGCTTCCCCAAAGTTACCTCCTGTCAAGTTGAACCCGGGGTTACCGGTACCGGCTCGGTATGAAAACAACTGGTTCGGACTTATTTGTGCCTGTATTGCATATTAGTCAACCGCAATGCCGGTGTCAATAGGTTTTGAGGGGAAACTTTGGTACACGCACGAAATGATATCCGGGAACAGGTTGGACCGGGGCACGATCAGTTCAAAACATAAGCGGGCCAGTCGGACCAGCCGAGCCCCGGCGGCCAGTTCAGCAGGACGAACGGCAGGGAAAGGAGCATGCATATTACGGCATAAATGAAAAACACGGCCGCCACCTCTCTGCCCGTTTCGGGTTCTGGCTTGCCCAGAAATATTCTGACCGGCAGCGTTAAAACAGACGTCATCCAGGACGGCACCTGGAACAGGAATGGAGCGCCTGACCTGTACTTCCCGTAGTTTTCACGGTCGGCTTTGCTCATGCTGATTTCCTCAGCCAGAGCTACGCAGATTACTGCCATGCTGGACAGCAGCCAGGGCAGGCTGGCTCCCGGGTTTTCTCCACCGCGGACAACCGGCTGCTGGGCGGCGATAAGCATTACCCCGTAACTCCAGATGATAAAACCAAGGTACTGCGGATGGCGGGAATACCGGTAGATCCAGAAGTTGATGGTCTGGAGCTTTTGCGTCTTGCCGTAAAACCAGGTGATAGTGCCGAAGATAAAAATGAACAGGCCCAGCCCGACAGCCACCCACGCTGCAGCAACCCTGACATCGATGCCGGCCAGCCAGAACGGATATACCGTTGCCATGTAAGGCAGGTAAACAATGTCACCCAGCTTAATAAGCTGAACCGGCGAATCCCAGAATGGAATGAAGGGAACCCTGACTATTCCCAGCCCGGCCAGAAAAAACATGGATGCAAAAAAGTAGCCGAAAGTCGGCAGGAAAAAGGCTGCCGAGCCCAGCAGGGAAAGATTTCTCTTCCGGGTTACAAATCCGGCGAATATCAGGACGATTATTAACGCCAGGCAGGCATAGCCCAGCGGCCTGACCTGCCGGACGAATTCTTCGACCCGGTCCGGTTCGATGGCAGGGTTGATATCCGGGAAATAACCGGCCAGCCAGCTGCCCAGGCGCAGCGGCAGTTCCAGGGTGGCGAAGGTAAGGGCCAGGGTAAACACCACTGCAGCTAACGTTACCAGGGCGAGAGTGCCGTGCTTCCCGGATAAGATATTCACCGCATATTCCCTCCGCCGGATATAACGCCTGCGGGCACAAAAAGATATGCCGGCTGGCAAAATAATTGAAAACATAATAAAAAAGAGGCTGGATTATGGAAATCCAGCCCGGCGGGTGAGTATAATTACTGTTATTCTTTTAAAGGAGAACGAATATGCCAGTCTGGTTCATTATCGTAACCGTACTTGAGTTCTTATGGTTGTTCCTGGAGAGCAAATGGATGACCATCAGGTTGCTGAGAGTATAGAGTAAATAATCACATAGATACTGCTGTTGGCAAAGGCCGGTGCTGAAAATATATTGGCGCCGGCCTTACTGCGGCAGGCGCCTAAAAAACATACAGTACCAGCAGGGCGACAATCACAATGACAACGATCAGGCCGGTGACGGCCAGCAGGGATATCTTTAATACGCGCTCCCGCTTCTGCCAGTCCTGGCTCGTTTCCGTCTGGGCTTCAAGGGCTTTGATTTCCTCCGGGGAAAGATCGGCATACTCTGCCCACTGGCCGTAAAGGCGGCGCATTTTCCTTTCGGAACTGAACAGGTAAGTCAGGAAACGGGTTACCGAGTTAACCCCGCTTTTTACAGGCGACGGTTTCTTTTCGGTGTAGCTGTCATCCTGCTCTGACGGGATATAGGCGAAGTTTTCTTTTTTCCTGGCCTTGACCGCCAGTTTCTTGCCGCAGCGGGGGCAGTAAAGGGCGCCCGGGACAAGCTCCTGGCCGCAGTAAGGACAGTAGGAAAGGTTAACCGGCGGCGGCGGAGCCTTGAGGTCCTGGCCGCAGTAAGGGCAGTATACGACGTCCGAGGCAAACATAGAACGGTCGATATATTCACCGCATTTAGGACATTCCATCTAAGCCTCCGTCACGCAATTGAATTCCGGCTCTATTTTAACACGCCCGGACGGCGTTTTGAAGCACGCCTGCGCCTGCCGGCCGGGGTGAACTAGATTACCTTTGTCTCCAGCCCTGCCCTGCGGCATATCAGCCTGAAGCGTTCCATCCGGTCGGCCGGGAAGGGCTGGACACGCATGTACTGCGGGTCGATAGTGTTTACCGGCTGGAAGTTCTGCAGGTTGTAGTGTTCGCCCTTGCCGAGCAGGGAGCAGATCGACTCAACAGCGCTTTCATCGATGCACCCCGGCACGCAGGTCGTTCGGAACTGGTGTTCGACCCCGCTGGACTTGATGAGCTCGATGCTTTGTGAAATCCTGGCGGTATCCACTTCGACCCCGGCGGCCTGGCTGTAGTTTTCAAGCGGGGATTTTATATCCATGGCGATGTAATCAAGCAGTTTTTGGTCCAGCAATTCAGCCAGTACCTCGGGCAGGCTGCCGTTGGTGTCCAGTTTAACCTTAAAGCCAAGCGCTTTGAGCCGGATAATAAAATCTTTCAGGCCGCTCCACAGCGTGGGTTCGCCGCCGGTAATAACTACGCCGGCGGCCAGGGGCCGGGCATCTTTAATCCGTTCCAGGGTCTCCTCCACGGTAAAACGGGCCATTTTCTCCGGTTCCAGCGCCAGGTGGCGGTTGTAGCAGAACGGACAGCGGAAATTACAGCCGCCCAGAAAGACTACCGGGGCCATAAGCCCCGGGTAGTCTATCAGAGAAAGGTCTTTGTAGCCGCAAATCATGGCTGTTTACGCCGCGATACCTTCCAGCATGTCCTCGGAGAAAAGGTGCCGGTCGCCGAATTCTTCCTGTTTGCCCTTGTTCCACTGCCTGACCGGACGGAAATAGCCGACTACCCTGGAATAAACCTCGGTTTCATGGCCGCAGGTGGGGCAGACGGGCTTTTCGCCGCTGATGTAACCATGGCTGGGGCAGACGGAAAAAGTGGGGGTAAGGGTGAAATACGGCAGGTGGAAATTTTCCGCTGTCTTCATAACCATTTGCTTGGCCATTTCAGGGTCATGGATGCGCTCTCCCAGGAAGCAGTGGAAGACGGTGCCCCCGGTATATACCGGCTGGAGCTGGTCCTGGTGTTTCATAGCGCTGACCAGGTCCATTTCGGCATTAACCGGCAGCTGCGAGGAGTTGGTGTAATAGGACTCCTTTTCACCGGCGGTGATAATCTGGCTGAAACGTTCCCTGTCCAGCTTGGCCAGGCGGTAGCTGGCACCTTCGCCGGGAGTCGATTCCAGGTTGTAGAGATTGCCGGTTGTTTCCTGGAAACCGGCCAGGACCATTTTCATATAATCCAGCACTTCTCTGGCGAAAGCGCTGCCGGCAGGGGTGGTGATGTCTTCACCCATAAAGTTCACGATGGCTTCGTTCATGCCGATAAGGCCGATGGTGGAAAAGTGGTTGGACCAGTAGCTGCCCAGGCGCTCCTTGATGGAACGCAGGTAGCATATCGAGTAGGGGAACAGGCCCTGCTCGGCCAGGTTGTCCAGCGCCTTGCGCTTGATTTCGAGGCTGTCCCTGGCCAGTTCCATAACGGCGGTCAGGCGGGCAAAGAAATCATCGCGCGATTTGGAAAGGTAGCCGATGCGCGGCATGTTGACGGTGACCACTCCCAGGCTGCCGGTGAGCGGGTCCGAACCGAACAAACCGCCGCCGCGGCGCCGTATTTCCCTGAGGTCCAGCCTGAGACGGCAGCACATGCTGCGGGCATCTTCGGGCTTGAGGTCGGAATTCAAGAAGTTGGCAAAATAAGGGATACCGTATTTGGCCGTCATCTGCCACAGGGCGTCCAGGTTGGGGTTGTCCGGGTCGAAACCGGCAGAAATGTTATACGTAGGAATCGGGAAGGAAAATATCCTGCCCTTGGAGTCGCCCTCGTTCATGACTTCGCAGAAAGCCTGGTTTATCATGTCGATTTCCTTCTGGCAGTCCCCGTAGGTAAAGTCCTGGGTGGTACCGCCGACAACGGCAGCCTCATCCTTGAGATAAGAAGGCGGCGTCAGGTCGAAGGAAAGGTTGGTAAAAGGCGTCTGAAACCCTACCCTGGTAGGTACGTTGAGGTTGAAAACGAATTCCTGGATTGCCTGGCGCACTTCCTTGTAGGTAAGATTGTCACCCTTGACGAAAGGAGCCATCAGGGTATCGAAATTGGAAAAAGCCTGCGCGCCGGCGGCCTCTCCCTGGAGGGTAAAGAAAAAGTTTACTATCTGCCCCAGGGCGGAACGCAGGTGTTTGGCCGGACGGCTTTCAATCTTTCCGGCGACTCCGGCGAAGCCCCGTATGATCAGGTCCTTGAGGTCCCAGCCGCAGCAGTACGGCCCCAGGACGCCGAGGTCGTGCAGGTGAAAATCGCCCGACAGGTGAGCTTCGCGGATTTTTTCGTTATATATGCGAGTCAGCCAGTAATACGCCAGCACGTCGGATGAAAGATACACGTTGAGCCCCTGGAGGGAATAGGTCATATTGCTGTTTTCTTTTACCCGCCAGTCGCTCTCCTTCAGGTATTCATCGACCATGGATACCGCTCCGGCCAGCAGTTTTTTGGCATCCCTGATACGCGCATGCTGTTCCCGGTAGAGGATATACGCCTTGGCGGCATCGGCATAACCGTTCTGGATAAGCATTTTCTCGACCAGGTCCTGCACTTCTTCTACATCCGGCACCCGGCCCTGGCGGCAGGTGATATCCAGTATGGAAAGGACATCGTTGGTAACCCGGTCAGCCTTATCCAGGTTGTCGTCTCCGACTGCTTTCAAAGCCTTGGTAACGGCGGTGTAAATCTTCGAACCGTCGAACGGAACCACCCGGCCGTCACGCTTGGCGATTTTTTCTATGGGGATCGATTTCAAGTCTGGCATATCGCACTCCTTACTATGGATTGTTGTGTCCATAATATATACCACAATATATGGTGCTGTCAATAGGTAAATGCCCGGTTTCGCAGGAAAATTTCCGGTTACCCGGCAGGCTTACATAACACAAAGATTTGACAATTATTCCAAAATCGGTATAATTGTTAGACCAAGCTAACAATTACGAGGCGTCATGAATATAATACCATTGAACCAGTTAAAACCCGGGCAAAAGGGCAGGGTTGTGAAAATCAACCTGCGCGGCCGGCTGAGATACAAACTTATGGATATGGGACTGATCAACGGAGCCCAGCTGGAAATCCTCGGCCTGGCACCGCTGGGGGACCCGATGGAAGTCAAGCTGAAGGGTTTTAATTTGAGCCTGCGCAAAGAGGACGCCGTATTGATAATGGTAGAGCCGCTGCCGGGTACGGAGTGTACCGGTGGCTAATCCCAGGCTGCCTCAAAAGCAAACCGTAATCGCCCTTCTGGGCAACCCGAATTCGGGCAAGACAACGCTGTTCAACAACCTGACGGGAGCCCGCCAGTACGTGGGGAACTGGCCGGGTGTTACCGTGGAAAAGAAAGAAGGCCAGTGCAGTTTCGAAGGCAACAGCTACCGAATTGTCGACCTGCCGGGTGTCTACAGTTTAACGGCTTATTCCCCCGATGAGGTCGTCGCCCGCAATTTTATACTGGACGGCAACCCGGACGTGGTGGTCAACATTGTGGACGGGTCTTCGCTCGAAAGGCATCTTTACCTTTCCCTGCAGTTGCTTGAAATGGGAGCCCCGGTGGTGCTGGCTTTAAACATGATAGACATCGTCGAGTCCAGGGGCTATAAAATCGATATCCCTTCTCTTGAAAAGGAACTGGGTATTCCGGTGGTTCCCATGGCTGCCAGCAAAAACAGGGGTACCCGGGAATTGCTGCAGGCAGTTGCCGGGCTGATAAACCGGGCAGCCCGACCGGCCATAGTTAAAATCAACTACGGCCGGGATATCGAGAACGAAATAGAAAAACTGGTTCCCGTAATAAGCCGTAACCAGCTCGGCACGATTTATTCGCCCCGCTGGCTGGCTCTTAAAATGCTGGAGCAGGATGAAGAAATACTGAGCCGCATGCACCGGATGGAAGGCGAAAACGGCCCGGTAGCCCTGGCACTGGCCGCCTCGGACAGCCGGTTGAAAAGCGTCTACGGCGACGAGGCCGAAACGATCATCGCCGACGCCCGCTATGGTTTTATCGCCGGGCTTATCAAGGACATCCTGCGAAAACCCGCCGAAGAGCCGGCATCGACTACCGACCGAATTGACCGGATCCTGGTCAACCGGTGGGCGGGAATACCCGTATTCATGGCGCTGATGTTCCTGGTGTTCCAATTCGTGTTCACGCTGTCCGAACCCCTGATGGGCTTAATCGAAAATCTTTTCAGCTGGATGGGGCAGCAGGCTTCCGGCATCTCGCCGGCGTGGCTGGGCTCGCTGCTGGGTGACGGTATAGTCGGCGGTATGGGCGCGGTCATGGTTTTCATCCCGCCCATATTCCTCATGTTTATCGCCATTGCCGTTCTGGAAGATACCGGCTATATGGCCAGGGCAGCCTTCATTATGGACCGGGCAATGCACAAACTGGGACTGCACGGCCGGTCGTTTATACCCATGGTGCTCGGTTTCGGCTGTTCTATACCGGCGGTAATGGCCTGCCGGACAATCGACAATCCCAGGGACCGCCTGACCACCATTCTGGTCAGCCCGTTCATGTCGTGCGGCGCCAGGCTGCCGATATACGTGCTGTTTGCCGGAGCGTTTTTTCCCGCCTGCCAGGGGCTGGTGCTGTTTTCCATGTATATCATCGGCATTATCGTGGCGGTATTCTTTGCCTTCCTGTTCCGCCGGACAATATTGAAGGGCGAATCAGCCCATTTCGTAATGGAACTGCCGCCTTACCGGCTGCCTACCTTCAAAAGCATTTTCATACATACCTGGGAACGGGGCAAGCATTTCTTTATAAGAGCGGCTACGGTAATACTGGCGGCGGTCGTCATAATCTGGATTCTGGGCAGTTTGCCCTGGGGCGTCGATTATGCCGGCCAGGACAGTGTACTGGGCCGGATCGGCTCGGTACTGGCGCCGCTGCTTTCGCCGGCAGGTTTCGGGCAATGGGCGGCGGCTATAAGCCTGATCAGCGGATTCGTGGCCAAGGAAGTCGTAGTGGCTACGCTCGGGGCTGTGCTGGTCACCAACGGAGCTCTGCTGGGGGACGTGCTGGCGGGACAGCTGGGCTGGGGGCCTTTGAACGCTTACGCATTCATGGTATTCTGCCTGCTGTATATCCCGTGTATTGCCACCATATCGGTCATAAAAAGCGAAACCGGCAGCTGGAGATGGGCTGGTTTCACCGCCGGCTACACTATCGCAGTCGCCTGGATTGTATCGACCGCGATTTTTCAGGTGGGCAGCCTGTTTGTTTAGGGGCCCGGGCGGCGTGAGGATTGGGGGCCGGGCTGCAATGGACATACGGACTGCCAAGCCATTATAATGGCACGAGAAAATACGATGGAGAGAAGCGCCCGGCAAGAACTGAACAGTATTTTCACTCCCGCCGAACTGGCCCACGCGGTTGCCAGGCTCGCCGGGAAAATCGATACAGATTACGCCGGAACCGGTTTGCTGGCCATCGGAATATTGAAGGGCAGTTTTATATTCCTGGCTGATCTTGTCAGGTTGATCACGGTTCCGGTAGAAATAGACTTCATGTGCCTCTCCAGCTACGGCAGTGCAACGCAGACAAGCGGGAAAATCAACATGCTGCTCGAACCGCGTTCATGCATAACCGGGAATGACGTTCTGCTGGTGGAGGATATTGTCGATTCCGGGCTGACAACCGCTTACGCGCTGGATTACATAAAACAGAAGAACCCGCGCAGCCTCAGGCTGTGCGCTCTTATCGACAAACAAGAACGGAGGCAGCGAGACATCCGCATCGATTATACGGGTTTTTGTGTCGATGAGGGGTTTCTGGTGGGGTACGGACTGGACAGGGATGAAAAATACCGGAATCTTCCGGGTATATACAGCATAGGAGGAAACAAGTGTCTTTAAAGTCACTCCAACACGTCATCAGGGTAGCCAGAGGCGAAGAACCGGCGGATATGTTGATAGAAAATGCCAGGGTGGTCAACGTTTTCAACGGTGAAATCGAAGAAGGCAACATTGCGATTGCCGGTGAATTCATTGCCGGGGTGGGCGATTACAAAGACGGCAAGGGAACTGCCGACCTGCAGGGAAAATATGTATGCCCCGGTTTTATTAACGCCCATGTCCATATCGAGAGTTCGATGCTGGATGTGCCCGAATTTTCCAGGCTGGTGGTGCCCAGGGGAACGCTGGGCGTCGTGACCGATTTGCACGAACTGGCCAACGTGCTGGGAATGGAAGGGATTAGATACGTCAGCGAAATCTGCCGCAACCTTCCTCTGGATTTCTACCTGATGGCGCCTTCATGCGTACCGGCTACCGGCCTGGAAACCTCGGGAGCGGTGCTGAGTTCCGACGACCTGGCCGAAGTAATGAACATACCGGGTATAATAGGCCTGGGTGAAATGATGAATTACCCCGGTGTTTTAAGCTGTGATGAAGAAGTCCTCAAGAAGATCCAGCTTTATGAATCCAAGATTATCGACGGGCACGCCCCCGGGTTGAAGGGCAAGGACCTGGCTGCCTATATAGCGGCCGGCATTCATACCGATCATGAAAGTGTAACCCTGGAAGAAGCCCGTGAGAAGCTGGCCAAGGGAATGCACGTGATTATTCGCGAAGGCTCCAGCGAAAAAAACCTGGAAGCGCTGCTGCCGCTGGTTACCGACAAGACTTACAAGCGCTGTATGCTGGCTACCGACGACCGGAACGTGTTCGATATTTTCAACGAAGGCGACATGGACTTCGTGGTATACCGGGCGATCAAGCTGGGCCTCGACCCGGTCAGGGCAATACAGATGGCCACCATCAATACCGCCGAATACTACGGTATGAAAAAGGTCGGCGCGGTGGCGCCGGGTTATTATGCCAACTTCGTGACTTTCGACGACCTGGAGACTATCGAGGTCGAGGACGTCATGTACCGCGGTTACTTAATGGGTATGATGAAAGAGCCCAACTTCACTCCCAGGGTTCCCAAGATTGCCAGGCCGATTGACACCATCAACATAAAGCCTCTCACCCCTGAAGCGTTTAAATTGAAACCATCAGGGGAAAAGATGCCGGTTATCAACGTCGTACCCGACCAGATAATAACCAAAAAAACCATGGAAGCTCCCAAACTGGAAGACGGCTGGGTGGTACCGGACCTGGAACGGGATATTTTGAAAATTGCGGTTGTCGAGCGCCATCATGGCACCGGCAATATAGGCGTCGGGCTGATAAAGGGTTTCGGTTTGAGAAAAGGCGCCGTGGCGGGGTCGGTATCGCACGATTCGCATAATGTTATCATCGTAGGAACCAACGATGCGGACATGTTTGCCGCCGTACGTGAAATCGAGATGATGCAGGGCGGCCTGGTAATGACTCTCAACGGAGAGGCAATCGGCCGGATGCCTCTGCCGGTAGGCGGAATCCTTTCCATAGATACGGCTGAAGATGCCGGT
>Ga0068711_1000651_pt1 | contig 26612 bp, 21 predicted proteins | sample MTBAKMMethaMetaG_FD_62224 | JGI IMG/M metagenome (GOLD analysis project Ga0068711, IMG submission 62224) | Enrichment culture microbial communities from Arthur Kill intertidal strait, New Jersey, USA, that are MTBE-degrading - MTBE-AKM (Arthur... | ecosystem: Environmental > Aquatic > Marine >...
TTGAAAGATTCAGCAAGAATTCGTTAACTGCACTTTTGCCAAATCCCCCTATATTCCCAATAAATACAGGTTCGAAGACAGGATAACGACACGTATGGTGCGCAAGTATTTCGGCACAGACGGCATTCGAGGCAAGGCCAATGAAGGGGCGATGACGGCGGAAACGGCGTTGCGCGTCGGCATGGCGGCTGGCCGCGTTTTTCGCCGCGGCGACCATCGTCACCGCGTTGTGATCGGCAAGGATACACGCCTGTCCGGTTATATGTTGGAGCCTGCGCTCACCGCCGGTTTTACCTCCATGGGCATGGATGTGTTTTTGTTCGGCCCTCTGCCGACACCTGCCGTTGCCATGCTCACGCGGTCTTTGCGCGCTGATCTCGGTGTGATGATTTCAGCCTCACATAATTCGTTTCAGGATAATGGCATCAAGCTCTTTGGTCCTGATGGTTTCAAACTGTCAGACGAGATTGAACTTGAGATCGAGCATCACATCGACAATGGCTTGGCGGACAATCTTGCCGGTCCTCGCGATCTTGGCCGCGCCAAGCGCGTCGATGATGCGCAGGCGCGTTACATTGAACATGTGAAACATTCTTTTCCGCGCGACCTCACCTTGGAAGGTCTGCGCATCGTCATCGATTGCGCCAATGGAGCAGCCTATAAGGTCGCGCCCGCCGTGCTTTACGAGCTTGGCGCCGATGTGGTCACCGTCGGCACAGCGCCTGATGGTTTCAACATCAATGATGATTGCGGCTCCACATCGCCCCATCGCATGTGTGCGACGGTGCGCGAGCGCCGTGCTGACATTGGTATCGCGCTGGATGGTGATGCGGATCGTTTGATCATTTGCGACGAGACGGGCCATATCATTGATGGCGATCAGATCATGGCGCTTATCGCGCGTTCATGGAAAGCGGCTGACAAGCTGTCGGCCCCCGGCATTGTTTCGACTGTCATGTCGAACCTCGGCCTGGAGCGTTATCTCAACGGTATGGGGCTTGATCTTATTCGTACGCAAGTGGGCGACCGTTATGTCGTCGAGCATATGCGCAATCATGGTTTCAATGTTGGTGGCGAACAGTCAGGTCATATCGTGCTGAAAGATTTTGGCACGACAGGCGACGGGCTCGTTGCGGCCTTGCAAATTCTTGCGGCACTCAAAATCGAAAACAAGCCCATTTCCGAGCTTTGCCATTCGTTTGATCCGCTGCCGCAGCTTTTGAAGAATGTGCGTTTCAAAAAAGGCGAGCCTTTGGACGAAAAAGACGTCAAAGCCGCCATTGCCGAAGGCGAAGCGCGTTTGGGCAAGGCCGGTCGTCTTGTCATCCGCAAGTCTGGCACCGAGCCGCTTATTCGCGTCATGGGCGAGGGTGATGATGAGAAGCTCGTCAAATCCGTGGTCAAAGACATTTGCGCCGCCATTGAAAGCCATGCCGCCTAATGTCTGCTGATTTCCAGATCGAAGACCCGCAAGGTCGCGTGTTGATCATTGCTGGCTCAGACAGTGGTGGTGGCGCGGGCATCCAAGCCGATATCAAAACCGTTACAGCGCTTGGCGGCTATGCCATGACAGCGGTCACGGCTATCACGGTGCAAGATACGCTCGGCGTTCACGGTATTCATGAAATACCGCTCGATATTATCCGTGGTCAGATCAAGGTTGTGCTGGAAGATATCGGTACCGACACGATCAAGACCGGCATGCTCCATTCCGTTGAGATTATTGAGGCGGTGGCTGAAGATATTTCGGCCTTCGCGCCCCAGGCGGCTTTGATTGTTGATCCTGTCATGGTCGCCAAGGGTGGTGCGCCGCTGCTCCAGTCAAATGCGATGGATGCCTATAAGCGTGCCTTGATGCCGCTTGCGACATTGATCACACCCAATGTGCCCGAAGCCTCGGTTTTGACAGGCCGCAGCATCACAACACTGGATGAGCAGAAGGCCGCTGCCGATGCCTTGCTCGGCCTTGGGTGCGATGCCGTCCTGCTCAAAGGTGGCCATATGCCGGGCAATACCATCCATGATGTTTTTGCCACCCATGAGATGATTGAAGTCATGTCTGGCCCGCGCATTGATACGCGGCACACCCATGGCACAGGCTGCACATTGGCATCCGCTATTGCCGCCTTGATGGCGCAAGGCGCACCTTTGCGCGATGCGGTGGCGATGGCGCGCGATTATGTGGAAGAGGCGATCCGCTCAGCGCCCGGTTTCGGCAAGGGCCATGGGCCGCTTTATCACGCGCATACGCTGCGCTTTGATGATCCTGAAAACTAGAAGTGCAATTCCATTAGCGGCAGTTTGCGGCCGGGAATAGAACCTGACGGCACTTCGCCTGTCTGGGCAAAACCTTGGCGCGTATAGAACTCTGTGGCGTTGGGGTCTGCTTCGACATGGATCATGGGAATGCCGTGGCGACAGGCATATTGCAGCAAGTCGTTGATCAGAAGATGGCCGACGCCGGAACGGATGAATTTCGGATCGACGAAGACGTCGCCTACTTCCGCTTTGCCGACGGTGACGGTCATGGATGCAAAGCCTGCAACCTTGCCATCGATTTCTGCGACGCGAAAACGTTCACGCCCGATGCGGCGATGCGTGACAGTAAGTTCGTCACGACAGCTTTCCATAAACGCGGCGTCATAGCCCCAATGGGCTTTGGATTTCATGGCTAGTTTCGACAGCGCAGGCCCTTCATCCGGCCAAGCCGGGCGAACCATTACGCGTTTTCTGCGAAGTGCAGTCGATGCCATGTCGTCCTCCTGTGGATAACAATAACATCTTATGTCCCAGAATCCGAATCGTTCTTCGCACTGCCATATTGCACAAGCGAAACAATGCCTGTGCCGCAAGCATTCTTTTCGTTTTGTCTATGCCATTGCGCCCGTTTCGATCGGTGTTTCGTTCATCAGTTCGGAGATGATTGTCAGTCCTTGTTCCAATTTGGTGCGATTTGCCGCCGCGCCGAGGCAGAGGCGCACATGGCGGGCGGCCTTGTCGGGGCGGCCAACCATGAATTCTTCGCCGCTGGCGATCAGTACACCGCGTGTTGCCGCCGTTTCCACAAAGGCCGAGACGCGCCAGTGATCAGGCAATTGCAACCATAAGTGCATTGCGGCTTTGTTTTGGCGGCGTGATGCTTCGCCCAATATGCGTTTGGCCATCTCGTTGCGCGCGGTGATTTCCTGTCTTTGCAGGTTGAGCAATGTGGTGGCCGTGCCATTTGCAATGATCCGTGTCGAGAGGTCTGCGATCAGCGGCGGCAAGGTTTGTCCCAGCCCATGCACCAGCGCGCGGGCGCGTTCGTGGCGGTCGCGCGGCGGCACCAGATAGGCCGTGCGCAGGCCCGGCGCCACCGCTTTCGACAGGCTGTTGATGTACCAGCTTTGACCGGGCAGCAGATGCGCCAAGGGCAGGGGGCGCTCCTCCATCAGATTGGCATAGATGTCGTCTTCGATGACGGCGAGTTGCTGGGCGGCGGCAATTTCGGCAATGGCGACGCGGCGTTTGGCGCTCATCGTCAGCGTTGTCGGGTTGTGCAGGGTCGGCATCGTGAAAAGCGCGGTGGCGCGTGAGGCGCGGCAGGCTCTAGCCAGCGCATCAGGCATCAAGCCTTCATCGTCCATTTCAACAGGCACCACGCGGCGGTCCAGCATCATCGCTTGCGCTGTAATAGCGTGATAGGTCAGCGCTTCTGTAAGAATGAAATCGCCGGGTTCGGTTGTCGCCAGTATCGCTGCCAATATCGCTTGTTGCGCGCCGGAACAGAGAACCACATCAGCGACTGCGGGTTGAAACGCGCCTGTCGCAAGCCACATGGCGCCTGCCTCGCGATGGTCTGGCGCGCCGCCTGCGGGGATATAGCCAAAGCGTGTGGCGCTGCCGCCTTCGGCCAGCATCTGTGCGGCTTCTTCGTCCAGCCTTTGGGCTTGCCCAATATTGGCAGGCAGGTTCGCCTTCATCGAAATCGCGGCATCGCGTTCGACCGCCGCTATTTCATCGGCAGGTGCAGGCTGAGCCATGCTTGCGACGGGCGCGCCGCGCACATATGTCCCGCGTCCGACCTCGCTGGCCAGTTGATGGCGCGAGACCGCCAGTGCATAGGCGCGGGCCACCGTGCCGGTGGTCACGCCCAGACGACGCCATCCAGCGGGTACGCGACCAGGTGGGTAGCGACAAGGTGCTGCTCGGTCTGTCCGGCGGCGTTGATTCCTCGGTGGTGGCAGCCCTTCTGCATCGCGCCATCGGCGGCCAGCTCACCTGTGTATTTGTCGATAACGGCCTGTTGCGCAAAAATGAAGGCGACCAGGTGATGGACATGTTTGCCAAAAACATGGGAGTGAAGGTCATTCGTGTCGATGCTGAAGCCCAGTTCCTGGGCAAACTGGCAGGCGTTGCTGATCCCGAAGCCAAGCGCAAGATCATCGGCAACAGCTTTATTGATATTTTTGACGAAGAGGCAAGAAAACTGCAGGACGTCAACTGGTTGGCCCAGGGCACCATCTATCCTGACGTGATCGAATCCGCTGCCTCCAAGACCGGCAAGGCCCATGTCATCAAATCCCACCACAATGTCGGCGGTCTGCCGGACGATATGAAGATGTCCCTGGTAGAACCGTTGCGGGAGCTGTTCAAGGACGAAGTTCGCAAGATAGGCCTCGAATTGGGCCTGCCCTACGACATGGTTTACCGTCATCCCTTTCCCGGCCCTGGCCTGGGCGTGCGTATCCTCGGCGAAGTGAAAAAAGTCTATGCGGATATCCTGCGTGAAGCCGATGCCATCTTTATCGAAGAACTGCACAAGGCTGACTGGTACCACAAGACCAGCCAAGCCTTTGCTGTTTTCCTGCCGGTGAAATCCGTCGGTGTGGTGGGCGACGCCCGCCGCTACGAATATGTGGTCGCCCTGCGCGCCGTGGAAACCATCGACTTTATGACCGCCCGCTGGGCGCATTTACCCTATGAGCTGCTCGAAAAGGTCTCCAACCGCATTATCAACGAGATTAGCGGGATTTCCCGCGTCACCTATGATGTGTCGAGCAAGCCGCCTGCTACTATTGAGTGGGAGTGACCAGCAACAACAGGCACTCCCTGGTAACGTCTGGCAATGACAGGCATTAATACAACCCAGCGCCATTGCTGGGTTGTATGTTTTTGGACTTTGATTAATTATCTGGAATTACCCGGTTTTTCTATTTGAACCTCAGTGCATCCACCAGCAAGCGAAACAGCGGGGATGATTGACGGCGACTCGGGTAATACAGGTAATAGCCGTCATAGGTGGTAAACCAGTCATTCAACAGACTAACCGGTTTTCCGCTGTGCAGTTCTTCTCTCACCATTGCGGTCGGCACCCACGCTGGAAAAATGCACCTGTTACAGAACGTTCAGGAGAGTTTTTGGAACCGGGTGTCAGCCGCTCGAAACCGGAGTAGCCGACAAATTCCGCAATATGCCGCATTGCTCGACTGTCCGACGGTTTGAACAGCTGCGGCGCAGCATTCTCAGTTGCTCGTTCAGCCTGGTGAGTTCCTGGATACGCGCCTCCACCTGCTCGATATGCCTATCCATCATCCGATTCACGTCATCACATTGTGCGCCGGGGGAACGGCTTAATCCCAATAATTGCCGGATCTCCGGCAAACTGAGATCCAGGCTGCGACAGTGCTTGATGAACAGTAATTGCTCAACGGCAACTTCATCGTACAGGCGAAAATTACCTTCACTGCGTTCTGCGGAGGCAATCAATTGTTCCTTTTCATAATGCCGGATGGTTTGCACGGAGCAGCCAGTCACTTTCGACAGTTCGCCGATTTTTATCATCTCTCAATATTCCGATTGACTCTATAGTTGTTATAGAGTTTATAGTGACCGTCTGTACATTCTCAAGGGCTTTTTTCGATGTCTGACCCGTGTAATGACAACTGCCAGAGCAACAAGATTGCCAGTGCCCCCACTTCTGGGATAGCGAATACTGATACGGCTTTTCAACATGGCTATGTCAGTGACTACCGGGTACCAAAAATGGACTGCCCGTCGGAAGAGGGGATGATCCGCATGGCTCTGGACAGTATTGAGCCCCGGGTTTTACTGGAGTTCGATACACCGAATCGGAAGGTGCGGGTATTCCATGGCGACAATGGGGCTGCCATCGAGGAGAGGATGCGTTCCCTGGGGCTGGGTGCCACGCTCGAAAAAACCACCCCGGCGGGGGAAGAGGATTTAGTCCTGGCCAGGGAGAAGGAAGAGGCAACCGCCCAGGTCGAAGCCGGTATACTGAAGTGGTTGCTGGCCATCAACGGCGTTATGTTCGTGGTTGAACTGACGGTAGGCTGGCTGGCGCAATCCACTGGCTTGATAGCGGATTCTTTGGACATGTTTGCTGATGCCGCGGTCTATGGCGTCGCCCTCTATGCGGTGGCGAACAGCCTTCGCACCAAGCTACGCGCGGCGCATTTGTCAGGCTGGCTGCAGTTGATTCTGGCGCTGGGAGTCCTGGCTGAAGTCGGGCGGCGATTTGTCTTCGGCAGCGAACCCGTATCCGCGTTAATGATGGGTTTTGGTTTTGTGGCCCTGGCGGCCAACGTCTGGTGTCTGGTGCTTATCGCAAGAAACCGGCATAGCGGCGCACACATGAAAGCAAGCTGGATCTTTTCCGCTAATGATGTCATCGCCAATTCGGGGGTTATCCTCGCCGGTGTATTGGTCGCCTGGACGGGTTCCCGTTATCCCGACCTGGTCATTGGTCTGATTATCGGGCTGATTGTGTTGAATGGCGCCCGGCGTATTCTGCAACTGCGCTATTAGTCTCTGGTCCTTTCTCGCTGCTCGGATTCATGCCGGCAGAATTCCGCGCCTGGGCGGCCTATTGAAATAGTCTCCGCTCTCGTCGGTGCTTACGGAGAATCTTTAACCATGCCCATAGGTGTGGGCATCCTTGTGCATGTGGTCCGGGTGTTCGAATTCCAGTGTCGAATGACTGATATTGAATTCCTGCGCCAGAGCCTGTTTTATCCTGTACTTGATATTCTCAAGTTGATCCCATGCACTTTCCTCGATAATCACATGAGCTTCCAGCGAGGCATCGTGTTCGCCCATCTGCCAAAAATGCACGTGATGAAGATCGATAACGCCTTCGATGTTGGACAGGGCAACAATGACGGCATCGGTATCGATATCCACCGGGCTGCCCAGCATGAGGGTTCTGATAGTACCGCCGATTTCTGTCAGACCCAGGTAGAGAATGTAGCCCGCGATGCCGATGGTGATGGCAGGATCAACCCAGCGCATGTCGTAGAGCAAAATAAGAGTCCCGCCAATGACCACGGCGATCGACGCGAGTGCATCCGACAGATTGTGAAGAAACAGTGCGCGGATGTTGACGCTGTCTTTTTGCATCGAATAGGTGAGCAACGCTGTCAATGCGTCCACGGCCAGAGCGATACCACCCAGCCAGACGACCCACCAGCCCTTTACCTCTGGAGGATCGATTATCCGCATGCCACCTTCGTAAATCAGGTAGAACCCGATAATGATCAAGGTAGTGTAGTTGATGAGGGCTGCAACCACTTCAATGCGTCCATAGCCAAATGTCATCTTTGCGTCAGCCGGGCGGCGCGCAATTTTTTGCGCCGCGAACGCGATGACGAGTGACGCCATGTCAGAGAAGTTATGCAAGGCGTCCGCGATAAGGGCGAGACTGCCGGCAACGATACCTCCCCCAATCTGAGCCAGGGTCAGGATCCCGTTCGCCCAGATGGCGATGGCAACGCGTTTATCCTTGGTCTCCGGGGCCATATGCACATGGTCGTGGCTCATTGGACTAACCTCGTTTGGTGTCTATGTATAAAAAGCTGCTGTATTCGGCTTACTCTGTGCCTTGGTGCCTTGGTGCCTTGGTGCCTTGGTGCCTTGGTGCCTTTGTGGATTTTGGGCCAGTGTTTATTTATCCTTTTTGACAGTTTTCAGGAATTCCGCAAGGCTGTCTTCGGCCGCTTTTTTGTTCGGGAATGGCCCGATGTTCTGACCTTCACGGGTTAAAAATACCAGTCACTGTTAATGGCGTGGATGCGATGTGTTCGAAAGTGTGGAGCTTCCTTCGGGTCATCTTTTCGTTGCTTGGGTGGATCGTTCATAGTCTTTCCAGGATATAAACCGCAATAAAAGAACGTTGAAAAAATCGGGTAAGCGGATTAAATGGTTGATCTTACCTTTGCATGAGAGTGAGACAGACCGGCATCTCATCGGATTATCTGGTTGATGCTTCACCTACTGCTGGTGCATGTTTCCTTCGCTAATTCCAGCAAGAACCCCACACGCCTCAACTTCCCGGTCATCGTTGCAACTCGCTCTCAGTGAAACGAGTTGTTTCTCAAGCGCTTGCAGAGCGGTTATCTGCGACCGCACATGAGAGATGTGATCATCGAGCAAGGCGTTGACGGCGGTACAAGGCTGATGAGGGTCGTCCTGATAGCTCTGTAGTTCGTGAATCTCAGCCAGTGACAGGCCCAGGATTCTGCAGCGACGGATGAAGGCCAGCCCCTCACCATGCTTCTCGGTATAGACACGGTAACCGTTGTCCTGCCGATCAGGCGGCGGCAACAAGCCCTGCTGTTCATAGAAGCGGATCGTCTGTGTTTCGACCCCTACCAACTGCGCCAACTGACCAATGCGCATCAGCCTCCTCCCCAACGGATTCTTTACTCTATTGACCTTATAGTAGCTTTATAGTTTTAAATGGTACCACAACATTGTTCAAGTGGAGTCGTATCATGAGCAAATCCTGTGGTGGCGCCTGTGGCGGTAATGCAACGTCCGCAGCGGATACCGATATACAGGCCTCCTCCGAGGCGCCAGGGAGATGGGTCAGTGTTTATGCCGTGCCGAAGATGGACTGTCCATCAGAAGAACGAATGATTCGCCTAGCCCTGAACGGCTTTGAGGAGATTCGGGCGCTGTCCTTCGACTTGTCGAACCGCCGGCTGAAGGTCGTGCATGACGGCGAGGTCGAGCCCGTCACCTCGAAACTGAAGACCTTGGGGCTAGGCGCCTCGCTTCAGGAAACCGTCGCTGCAAATCCGGAGACCATCAAGGCCGCCGAGTTTTCGGCAGCTTCTGCTAAGCAAGAATCCGGGACCCTGCGCTGGTTGCTCGGCATCAATGCACTTCTGTTCGTGGTGGAAATGACTGCCGGTCTGATCGCCCAGTCCACCGGCCTGATTGGAGAATCCCTGGACAATTTTGCCGATGCGGCGGTGTACGGGCTTGCCCTTTATGCGGTTGGACATAGCGTGAAAATGCAGGTACGTGCCGCGCATCTTGCTGGTGTACTGCAACTGATCTTGGCTGTGGGCGTGCTCGTAGAGGTGGTGAGACGCTTTGTATTCGGTAGTGAGCCTGAATCGCTGGTGATGATGGCTATCGCATTCGTCGCATTGATTGCCAATACCAGTTGTCTGCTGCTCATATCCAAACATCGGGAAGGCGGGGCGCACATGAAGGCAAGCTGGATATTCTCGGCCAACGACGTGGTGATCAACCTGGGGGTCATCACCGCCGGCGCCCTGGTCGCGTGGACCGGTTCCAATTATCCGGATCTGATTATCGGCACCATCGCGGGGGGCATTGTACTTAACGGTGCCAGACGCATTTTGGCGTTGAAGGGTTAAATAATGCTCATTATTGGCAAAAAGCTCTCGCCGTATGCCCTATTGTCCATATCGGGCCTGCTGGCAGCGTCTGATCAGGCTGTAAAGTGGCTGGTGCAGCAATCAATGGCCTATGGCGAGTATGTTTCGGTGACCCCGTTCTTTAACTGGGTGCACCTATGGAACACCGGTGCCGCATTCAGTCTTTTTGCGAATGGTGGAGGCTGGCAGCGCTACTTTTTTATCGGAATCGCGGTAGTGGTCTCGATTTTTCTGATCAAGCTGATCCTTGAAAATCGTCATAAAGGAGAAGCCATCGCTTACAGTCTTATCCTCGGTGGCGCCATGGGCAACCTGATTGACCGGGTCTTTCGCGGCTATGTTGTGGATTCCTTTGATTTCTATTGGCGAGACTGGCATTGGCCGGCCTTCAACCTGGCTGATATTGCAATTGTCCTCGGTGCCTTACTTTTCGTTTCCAGCAGCTTGTTGGGTAAAAAAGCAAACACCAATGCCGAGCCGGATGGATCTGACTGACACCTACGCCTATACAACACCATGACCGAACTTCCCGACAACATCCTTCACCTGCCGCAATACCAAGTACTGGGCTGCAAATCAACCGACGACGAAATGCACTTCCAGGTGGACGTGCCCGATCCCATCGCCTGCGAGGAATGCGGCGTGCAGGGTGAGTTCGTACGGTTCGGCAAGCGTGACGTTCCCTATCGTGATCTGCCCATCCACGGCAAGCGGGTCACTCTCTGGGTGGTCCGCCGCCGATACACCTGCCGGGCCTGCAAGACAACATTCAGGCCCCAGCTACCGGAGATGGTGGACGGATTCCGTATGACACTGCGGCTGCATGAGTACGTGGAGAAGGAATCCTTCAACCACCCCTACACCTTTGTGGCGGCACAGACCGGCCTGGACGAGAAGACGGTGCGCGACATCTTCAACGCCCGCGCCGAGTTCCTGGGGCGCTGGCACCGCTTCGAGACGCCCCGCATCCTGGGCATTGACGAGCTATACCTGAACAAGCGCTACCGCTGCATTCTGACCAACATTGAGGAGCGAACCCTGCTCGACCTGCTGGCCACCCGCCGCCAGGACGTGGTGACCAACTACCTGATGAAGCTGAAAGACCGGCAGAAGGTCGAGATCGTCAGCATGGACATGTGGAACCCCTACCGGGCAGCGGTCAAGGCTGTGCTGCCCCAGGCCCGTATCGTGGTCGATAAGTTCCATGTGGTGCGCATGGCCAACGATGCCCTAGAGAGAGTGCGCAAGGGCCTCAGAAAGGAGCTGAAACCGTCCCAGAGCCGGACTCTCAAGGGAGACCGGAAAATCCTGCTGAAACGCGCTCACGAAGTCTCAGACCGGGAGCGCCTCATCATGGAGACCTGGACAGGCGCGTTCCCGCAACTGCTGGCCGCCTACGAGCACAAGGAGCGCTTCTACGGCATCTGGGACGCCACCACACGGCTCCAGGCAGAAGCCGCCCTGGACGAGTGGATAGCCACCATCCCGAAGGGCCAAAAGGAAGTCTGGAGCGATCTGGTCAGGGCAGTGGGAAACTGGCGCGAAGAGACCATGACCTACTTCGAGACGGACATGCCCGTCACCAACGCTTACACGGAGTCCATCAACCGACTGGCCAAGGACAAGAACCGTGAAGGGCGCGGTTACTCCTTCGAGGTGATGCGGGCACGAATGCTCTACACCACGAAGCACAAGAAGAAGGCACCGACTGCGAAGGTCTCTCCTTTCTACAAGAAAACCATCGGTTACGGACTGCCGGACTTCGCAGAGGAACTCAACTACGGAGTCGATCTATCAACCATCTGAGGGTGGTATCAGATTGATGGGGTGAAGGTGCCCCATCAACCATTAAATCCGTATACCCAAAAAATCATGGGGAGATCCCCCCCATGATGGAGTGTTGGTTAACTATCAGTGTCGTGCTTAATGTCACCTGCGGGCGTGGAGTTACTGGCACTTCTGCCATGCAACAACGCATAGAGCACAGGGAGTACAAACAACGTCAACAGGGTGGACGAGATAATCCCGCCGATCACTACGGTCGCCAGAGGACGCTGTACTTCGGCGCCGGTGCCGGTATTGAGGGCCATGGGTACAAAGCCGAGACTAGCGACCAAAGCGGTCATCAATACCGGCCGTAAGCGGATCAGGGCGCCTTCGACAATGGCCTTCATCAGGTCACCCTGCTCGTGCCACAGATCGCGGATAAAGGCGATCATCACCAGGCCGTTTAACACCGCCACCCCGGAGAGGGCGATAAAGCCAACACCCGCCGAGATGGACAGGGGCATGTCTCGGAGCCACAGGGACAGAACCCCGCCGGTGAGGGCCAGTGGCACGCCGGTGAAGATGATCAGGGCATCCTTGAGGGAGCCGAAGGCCATCACCAAGAGTGCGAGGATAATGGCGAGGGTTACGGGCACCACGATGGCAAGCCGCTGACTGGCGGACTGCAGTTGCTCGAAGGTACCGCCGTAATCCAGCCAGTATCCGGCGGGTAGATCCACGTCGTCCGCAATGCGCGCCTGTGCTTCCTCGACAAATCCGCCCAGGTCGCGGTCCCGCACGTTGGCGGTGACCACCACCCGACGCTTGCCGTTTTCCCGGCTGATCTGGTTGGGCGCCGGAGCCAGCTCCAGCTCGGCCACTTCCGACAGGGGCACATAGCCGCCGTCCGGCAGGGGGACTGGCAGGTCCGCGAGGCTGTCCACATCCCGGCGGATGTCTTCGGGAAGACGCACCACCAACTGGAAGCGGCGGTCGCCTTCGTAAATCAGGCCGGCGTTTTCGCCCCCGACACCGGCTGCCACCAGATCCTGGAGATCATCCACCGTCAGCCCGTAGCGGGATAGCGCCATGCGCTTGGGGTGTACTGACAGCATGGGCAGGCCGGTCACCTGTTCGACCCGGGCATCGGCGGCGCCCTCCATGGATTCCACAACCTCAAGGACGTCGTTGGCCGATGCCAGCAACTGATCCAGGTCATCGCCGAATACCTTGATGCCGAGATCGGCGCGCACGCCGGAGATCAGCTCGTTGAAGCGCATTTCGATGGGTTGGGTGAACTCGTAATTGTTGCCAGGCAGTTGCGTTACCGCGTCCTCCATTTCCGCCACCAGTTCATCCTTCGTTTTGTCGGGGTTCGGCCATTGGCTGCGGGGCTTCAAGATGACAAAGTTGTCTGCCACGCTGGGGGGCATGGGGTCGGTGGCCACTTCCGGCGTGCCGATCTTGGCGAACACCTTGTCCACCTCCGGAAACGCCTTCAGCCGTTCTTCCAGCTGCGACTGCATCTCGATAGATTGCTCCAGTCCGGTGCCCGGGATGCGCAGGGCATGGAGTGCAATATCCCCTTCATCCAGTTGTGGAATGAATTCCGCCCCCAGGGTGGTCGCCAGCCAGAGACAAACCGCCACCAGCGCGGTTGCGCCGCCCAACACCGGCCAGCGGAGCTTCATGGCCACCCGCAGCGCGGGCCTGTAGAGCGATTTAGCACCGCTGATTACCGGGCTCTCCTTTTCGCTGATCTTACCCCCCATAAGGACCGCCACAGCGGCGGGCACCACGATCAGTGACAGCACCATGGCCGCCAGCAGTGCCATTACGACAGTGGCCGCCATGGGGTGGAACATCTTGCCCTCGACCCCGGTGAGGGCAAAGATCGGCAGGTACACCACAGTAATGATGGCGACACCGAACAGGCTGGGACGAATCACTTCGTTGGTGGCCTCGAACACCAATTGCAGACGTTCCTTGAGAGCCAACTGACCCTGGTGCTGGGCCTGGGACAGGCGCCGGATACAGTTCTCGACGATGATGACCGCGCCGTCGACGATCAGGCCGAAGTCCAGCGCCCCCAGGCTCATCAAATTGGCGGACACGCCCGCTTGCACCATACCGGTGATGGTGGCGAGCATCGAAAGCGGAATGACTGCTGCCGTGATCAAGGCGGCGCGCAGGTTGCCGAGCAACAGAAACAGCACCACGATCACCAGCAGCGCCCCTTCGAGCAGGTTCTTCTCCACCGTGGCAATCGCCTTGTCCACCAGGGCTGTGCGGTCGTATACCGCCTCCACCTTGACGCCGTCGGGCAGGGAGGGCTGAATGGCCTCCAGCTTTTCGGCCACCGCCTGTGCCACCGCCCGGGAATTTTCCCCCACCAGCATCATGGCGGTGCCCATCACCGTTTCCTTGCCGTCGCGGGTGGCGGCGCCGGTGCGCAGCTCCTTGCCAATGGCCACTTCAGCTACATCGGCTACCCGGACTGGCGCACCATCCCGGTTGACAATCACCACCTGTTCAATATTGCCAATGGTGGCCAGCTGCCCGGGCGAGCGCACCAGCAGCTGTTGGCCGTTGCGTTCGATATAGCCGGCGCCGCGATTGGTGTTATTGGCCCGCAGGGCGCTGACCAGTTCATCCACCGTGATGCCGAACTCCAGCAACCGTTGGGGCGACGGCGTGACGTGGTACTGCTTGTCGTAGCCGCCAATGGTGTTGACCTCGATGACACCGGGCACCTGGGCCAGCTGGGGTTTGATGATCCAATCCTGGATCTCCCGCAGCGCCGTAGCGTCCAGCGAACTGCCATCCGCTTGAGCGGCGCCGGGCAGGGCTTCTACGGTGTACATGAATATCTCGCCAAGACCGGTGGCGATGGGACCCATCTCCGGCTCCAGCCCGGGTGGCAGCGCGCTCTTGATGGCGCCCAATCGCTCATTGATCAGATTGCGGGCGAAATAGATGTCCGTGCCTTCCTCGAACACCACCGTGACCTGGGACAGGCCGTAGCGGGACAGGGACCGGGTATAGGACAGGTTGGGCAGGCCGTACAAGGCTGTTTCCACCGGAAAGGTAATGCGCTGCTCCGCCTCCAGAGGCGAATAGCCCGGTGCCTCGGTGTTGATCTGTACCTGGACATTGGTGATATCCGGCACCGCGTCGATGGGCAGGCGCTGAAAACTCCACACGCCCACCCCGACCAGCACCAGAATAAGGGATAACATTAAAAACCGCCGCTCTACCGAGAGACGTAAGATGGCATTGATCATCATAGCCTCCTGGTTAGTGGTCGTGGGATGCGCCGGATTTTTCGATATCGGCCTTGATCAAATAACTGTTTTCCACCACATAGCGATCGCCTGCTTGCAGGCCGCCCAGCACCTCAGTCAGGTTGCCGTCGCTGCGGCCCAGCTCCAGTGGGCGGATCTCGTAGGTGTCATCCACCTGAATAAACACCACGGTCCAGTCCCGGAAGGATTGCAGGGCGCGGTTGTCAACCACCAAGGGGGCCTCCACCGTTTCCACCACGATATCCCCGGCCACCAGCAAACCGGGGGTCAGCAGTCCCTCGGCATTGTCGACTTCGACCCGGGCCAGGGTGTAGGGCGCGTTGCCGGGTGCCGGCAGCAGGTGGCGGATGGTGCCTTCCCGGTCAATGCCGTCAGCCTTCAGTCGGACTTTCTGGCCAATGGCAACCTCGGCCCGTTGGCCGGGGAAGACCTTGAATTCGGCCCACAGAGTGGTCAAATCGGCAATGGCGAATAGGGGTTGCTCCCCGGTCATTTCCCCGTTGCTGATCCGACGCTCAATGACAATCCCGTCGATGGGCGTCCGCAGTGCGTAGGTTTGCAGGCTTTCGTTGGACTCGACTTGAGCGAGCACGTCACCGCCTTCGACTCGGTCGCCCAGATTGACATTCACCTGAGTGGCTACACCGGGGAAGCGGGCATGCACCCGAGCAATCTGCTGCGGTGCCGTGGTCAGGCTGCCGTAGGTGGTGAGGCTGCGCTCGATGACACCCGGCCCGGCTGCGGCCGTTGTGATACCCGCTTTATCTGCGATAGCCGGGGCGATCCGGGTGCGACCTTCGTGGGATTCCCAGAGCCAGCGGTAGTTCTTGCCGTCCATGGCGAGGCTCACTTCTACGTCGAAGGAGTGGGGTTCGGTCACCACACCATCCCCCAGCCAGTAGTCCCCCTGGTAGGCGAAGTCGAAAGTGTCCGCTTGCCCACCCAGGCGGGTGAGCTGGACATTAAGGTCAATATCATCAGTAACGGCGCGGCCATCCCTGGTGACCCAGGCCCGGTATTCCGGGGGAACGCCCTGCTCAAAGATTTGCAGTTCGACGGTGGCGTCGTTCTGTTGCAGCAGTATGCCGCCGTGAGGCCCCCTAGCCTCGGCCTGCGATTCGTCGTGTTGTTCCTCGGCAGCTTGTAAAGGGCTGATGGCAAGGCAGGTGGCCACCAGAATCAGACAGAGTTGTTTTATCAGTTGCATGGTGTGAATCCTGAATTCGTGGATTAGCGCGCCGGGACGCCCGGAACGGCGGCGAGAGGCTGTGCCGTGAGTTGTTCGATCAGCGCCTGGTTGAGCAGCGCCGTGGTGGCGGCGTCGACCAGTGCCTCCCGTGCTGAGAGCAGCTCCCGCTGGGCGGCGGTCCATTCCACATAGCTGTAGCGGCCGCGTTCGTAGGCCTCGCGGGTCTGAGTGAGTGCCTCGGTCAGGTCGGGAAGCATTTGGCCGCGAACCTGCTCAACAGCCTCGATGCTTTGTTGCCGCAAGTGGTAGGCGTCGAACAGGCGCGAATGGAGGCGCAGCAGGGTATCCTCCCGGCGGAGTCGGACCTCATCCCGCGCCGCCAGGGCGGCCTGCACCTCGCCGCGATTGCGCCGTCCGGAAAAGAGCGGTACCGAGAGCCCAGCGGTCAAGGCCGTATCATCCGTCTCTTCGAAGCGCCGGATGCCGACCTGCCAACGGATGTCGCTCTCGGACTGGCTGCGCGCCAGCTGAATTTCCGCTTCGCGGATACGCTGTTCGCTGGCGTAGATTTGAATGGCCGGGCTGTCGCTGACCCGCTGGTACAGAGCAACGAAGTTGTCGGAGGAACCGAACTGGAACAGGTCGCCTTCCAGCATTTGAAAGTCCGGGCTGGTATCACCCCACAGGGAAGCCAGAGCCATTTTCCGGCTCTCGTAGGCGGCTCGCAGATGGGACTGCTCAATACGACTCTGGGTGAGCGCGGCCCTGGCGCGCAGGACTTCGGCCTGGGGCGCCGCGCCGCGGTCGGCGCGACGGGTGACGATCTCGTGGGTGGCCTCGGCCAGCGCCACGGCTTCAGCGGCGAGTTGGAGTTTTTCCTGCAGGGCCAGGGTGGCGACAAAGCGCTGGGTCACCTGTCCGAGCACATCCAGGGTCTCGGCCCGGCGCTCGGCCTCGACGCGCCCGTATCGTGAGTCAACCACGCTGACGCGGGCCTGACGCTTGCCGCCGAGTTCGAGGACCGATGACAAGGACAGGGTGTACTCCGCCCCGTCAACTCCTCGCAGATTGTCGCTGCCGAGGAAGTTTTCCACTTCCAGTCCGCCCTCCAGGGCAGGATTTTGATCTGCCGTAAGGCGGCGGCCCTCAAGGCCCTGAAGGCGAAAATCGAAGACCTGGAGGCCGGGGTTTTGCGCTATGGCCCGCGAGAGGGCCTCGGACAGAGTGAGCGGTTTGTCACCGGTGTGTGCCAGGGCAGAACCGAATGCCAGCGCTAGAAGGCAAAAGGCATGGATAATAAAGTGGCACGGCATTGCGCGCCGTCCGTTTTTTACGGGCATTCTGAAAAGCATGAGACTGCTCCTACGAAATTCTAAATGACGGTTATTCCCCGGGTGGGGAAGATATTCGCAGGGTCAGACGATAGGAGGGCGGAAAAGGGAGGATTGAACCCCGGTGGTGAAGTTGGCTTGGTAGTCGGACAGTACTATTCCCGCAGTCAAGCCGGAAATGTTGGTGAGGGTTCCCAGCAATACCATGTGAAAGCAGCTGTGGCTGTGATGGCAATGGTCCGCTGAATGACTGGGGCTGTCGGGAGACGACTTGGTTGCCTGATTTTCGCTGGAAAAATCCGCTGATTCGTGTGAATGCGCATCATAATGTGGTATTGCGGGGTTGTGCGGTTGTGTTTCATAGGCAATAGACGCCACTGACTGCAAAGCAATCAACAGCGTCATTGCGACTATGAAACAGCGTTTAATCATGCAAGTGGTCCCGGAATTTGATCGTGAGCCTAGCAGAAAGGCAACCACATTGAAACGACTGGCCCACCCATGGTGTTACGTGAGTCAGTAGTGCGCTGCCCTGAGTGGCGGGCGATTGCACCGACCAACCGCAGTTCGTCTATGTGGCCGCCGCCGGGGGGCGGCCGGGCCGGGATCAATATGGCCGGCGGCGACGTTATGTTCGATCTTCGCGCCATGCCGGTGGTCATGGCGATGCGGACCAATATGACCGTGCAGGAATTGGCTGAAGAGCTGTTTCCCTACTGACCATGGTGGAAGGGCTCAAGCTCTGCGCCCAGACTTTTACCACGGATGTGATTCAATTGTCCTGTTGCGCCGGGTAAGGCTGCGTTCCCGGCTCAGTCGGCATTCCTGATCAGGCGCGGCAGCCAGCGCAGATACGCCACCATGCCGAACAACTCGACCAGGGACTGGAACACAATGACAACGATAGCGGCACGCCAGGGCTCCGGCAGTGACAGGGCCAGTGGCAGCATAACGAAGGAGTTTCGGGTACCAAAGCTGAACGTGAGTGTGCGGCCGATAGTGGGTGTGAACCCGAATAGCTCACTGAGCCCCTTGCCGATAACAGCAGCGGCAACCAGATAAAGTACAAAGACCACGAGCGCGGACCACAGCAGGGCGCCATTGTCGATCACCAGGCTGACCTGGGAGCCGGCAATCAGAAACACCACCAGCGCCAGCAATGGCACGGGCAGCCACCCAAGCCAGTCCACCAGTGTTTGCGCTCGCTGGTGCTTTTCCGTCAGCCGTTCGGTTAACCAGGCCAGGATCAGCGGAGTGACAATCAGTCCGAAGAAGGCTGGCAGCAAGTGGCTGCCAACCGCCAGTTCAATGGCGATATTGCCCATGAAGAGCCAGATGTAAACAGGCAGCAAAATGAGCTGCACAATCAGCAGGATCGGCGCGGCCGCGATGGCCCGGGCACCGTCCCCGCCACCGAGATGGGTAAAACTGATAAACCAGTCCGTACAGGGTACCAGCAGTACCAGCAGCACGCCGAGACGAATAGCGGGATCATCCGGTAACAACCACAATAGAAGACCAACGACCACTGGTATCAGAATAAAATTGCCCGTCAGCAAAGCGGCCAGAAAGCGGCGATCACGAAATGCCGACCTGAGATGTATCAGTGGTACCTGAGTGAAAGTGGTGTACAGGAGAACGCCCAGTGCGGGCCAAAGTAGCGCTTCCCAATGACGGGTCTGCTCTGGTGACATCCAGCCGATGGCCATGCCGGCCAAGATGGCTAGGAGATAAAGCCAGACTTGATATCGTTCCAGTTGTTCGCGCATTTAAGGCTGTTCCCGCTGTTTTTCGAGAGCACGATAGTATCATTGGTGCGCAATGAACTCCCGACACTTGCCCTGAGCATTTCGGCAGGCTTATCGAGGGGGACTGAAAACTCTTTAGGTTGGGTCGGGGGAGATACGGTAAAATGGTTAGCGTCAGCGTTATACCTTTTTGCCGACAGTAGCGGGGATGGGCGTCTCCACAGGGTTGGTGGTTTTTTTACCCGGTTTGGCTGGTTCTGACCCTGTTGAGAGGGGCTGTCAGTAAAAAAATGAAATTATTTTCAAGGAATTTCTGAGTATGGTATTTTTCATGGCATTACCGATTATCAGTAAAATAAGCTATTGAAAATAAAAGATAAAAAATTCTTATTGATAATAGAGTGGGAGTGACGGGCACTGGCTGGCAATGTCTAGCAACGGCAGGCATTTCGGCTGAGGGTAAAAGAACTTTCCGCTAAGCGATAGACTGTATGTAAACACAGTATTGCAAGGACGCGGAACATGCCTCATGTGGCGGCCAGGACGGCCAGCCGGGATCGGGATACTGGTCGTTACCAGAGCCACCGACCCGAGCAAACCCTTCTCTATCAGATCGTTGACGAGTATTACCCGGCATTCGCTGCGCTTATGGCAGAGCAGGGAAAGGAATTGCCGGGCTATGTGCAACGGGAATTTGAAGAATTTCTCCAATGCGGGCGGCTGGAGCATGGCTTTCTACGGGTTCGCTGCGAGTCTTGCCACGCCGAGCACCTGGTCGCTTTCAGCTGTAAGCGTCGCGGTTTCTGCCCGAGCTGTGGGGCGCGGCGGATGGCCGAAAGTGCCGCCTTGCTGGTTGATGAAGTACTGCCTGAACAACCCATGCGTCAGTGGGTGTTGAGTTTCCCGTTTCAGCTGCGTTTCCTGTTTGCCAGCCGGCCCGAGATCATGGGGCGGGTGCTGGGCATCGTTTACCGCGTCATTGCCACGCACCTGGTCAAGAAAGCGGGCCATACCCACCAAGTGGCCAAGACGGGCGCGGTCACCCTGATCCAGCGTTTTGGATCGGCGCTCAATCTGAATGTTCACTTCCACATGCTGTTTCTCGACGGTGTGTATGTCGAGCAATCCCACGGCTCAGCGCGTTTCCGCTGGGTCAAGGCGCCGACCAGCCCAGAGCTCACCCAGCTGACGCACACCATCGCCCACCGGGTGGGTCGCTATCTGGAACGGCAAGGCCTGCTGGAACGGGATGTCGAAAACAGCTATCTGGCCTCGGATGCGGTGGATGACGACCCGATGACACCCCTGCTGGGGCACTCGATCACTTACCGTATCGCTGTCGGTTCACAGGCGGGGCGAAAGGTGTTCACTTTGCAAACTCTGCCGACCAGTGGTGATCCGTTCGGTGACGGGATTGGCAAGGTAGCCGGGTTCAGCCTGCACGCCGGCGTGGCGGCCAGGGCCGATGAACGCAAGAAGCTCGAACGGCTGTGCCGGTACATCAGCCGCCCGGCGGTATCCGAGAAGCGGCTGTCGTTAACACGAGGCGGCAACGTGCGCTACCAGCTCAAGACGCCGTACCGGGACGGCACCACGCACGTCATTTTCGAACCATTGGATTTCATTGCAAGGCTGGCCGCCCTGGTACCGAAGCCCAGAGTCAACCTAACCCGCTTCCACGGGGTGTTCGCACCCAACAGTCGGCACCGGGCGTTGGTCACGCCGGCAAAACGGGGCAGGGGCAACAAGGTCAGGGTGGCTGATGAACCGGCAACACCAGCACAACGGCGAGCGTCGATGACATGGGCGCAACGGCTCAAGCGTGTTTTCAATATCGACATCGAGACCTGCAGCGGCTGCGGCGGCGCCATGAAAGTCATCGCCTGCATTGAAGACCCTATAGTGATCAAGCAGATCCTTGATCACCTGAAGCACAAAGCCGAAACCAGCGGGACCAGGGCGTTACCCGAAAGCCGGGCGCCACCGGCTGAGCTGCTCCTGGGTCTGTTTGACTGACGAGCCTGAAGGCCAACGATACCAATCAAAATGCTGCGTTCACAGCGCCGCGGCAGGGATCCGCCGTGCTGGTTGTCGGAAAAGGAGCCGCTAGTGGGAAAGAGGAGGGTAAATTTTCAGCGTTGCTGGCTCCCCGTCAGCCGGATTGGGTTGCATCGCAGGGGTGTCGAAAGAGTCAACTGCGGTCCAAAGCTGTTGGACTTGGGTGAAAAGGGCGTTTATTCTTCCTATACGTGGTTGAGATAGCTATACTTTGCAGCGATTTATGATTCCCGATTTCAAGAGGCAGCCTTGCCCACGCTTACAAAACCTAAACGAACCCGCCTTTCGCCGGTTGAGCGCCGCAGTCAACTGACCGCCTGTGCAGTAGCCAGTTGTGCTGAACATGGTTTGGCGCGCGCCACACATAGTCATGTGGCCGAGCGGGCAGGCATTTCCGTGTCAGCGGTACATTCCTATTTCCGCACGCGCGAAGATCTCGTCACTGCCGTTCTTGATGCAGTCGATGAAGGGGTAACCCCAACATACGCACGACCAGCCGCAAATCAGCATGCAAGCGGTCGGATTGATTACCCATCTGCCTGAAGTTTTTCTTTTCCCGCCTCGCCCGAACGAGAGTCGAAACACTTAAGCCCGTCTGTTGAGCAGCTTCTCGATAGGTTTCCCCCTGGTCCAAAAGCAACAGACCTTTTTGCACTCGTGAAGAGCCGGCGCGAGGGACGCCCCAACGATTTGCCCTTCGCCTTGGCGTTGGCCAATCCGGAGCGTACATGCTCTCGAATGAGTTCTCGTTCAAACTCGGCTACTGCCGCCAGAAAGTGGGCCAGCATTCGACCCATGGGCGTGGTCATATCGATGTGTGTCCCGGCACAACAAAAGCCACTCCGAGAGCTTGGAGTTCCGCCATGGTAAGTACGAGATCCTGGACACTCCGCCCCCACCGATCCAGAGCCTGAACCAAAATAGCGTCAACCTGCCTGCAGCGCGCCATGTGGAGGATGCCGTCATGCGCAGGGCGCTTACCGGGACCTTTGCCGGCAACCTCTTGCGCTTCGCGAACGATCTGCCAGTCGCGCGCATTAGGATCGCAACTCCCTTATCTGCCTCTCCGGCGATTGATCGGTGGTGGACACCCTGGCGTAGATGGCGACGCGCATGGTCAAAAACCCCTTCGGAAATGGAAAGCTGAATTCCAGTCTCACACGGATCTTGCCACAGGCAATATTACCTTGTCAAAAACATATGTTTTTGGTTATCTTCTGTCAACTCTTATAGACCAAATATACCAATGCCTTAGCACGGATACATCGGAGAACCAATGAAGCGGAACTGGACCGAGGAGGATTTGGCTGCTGACTGGCATATTTTACCTCACGAACAAGAACTCATCGGGATTAAGCGAGGGGCTACCCGTTTGGGATTTGCGCTTCTGCTTAAATTCTTCAAACTCGAAGGTCGTTTCCCTTCGGGGCCGCATGAAATACCTGCGGAAGTCGTACGTTTTGTAGCTTCTGAGGTTGGAGTGGATCGAAGTGCATGGGAGGAGTACCCTTGGCAAGGACGATCCGTGGAGTATCACCGCGCAAGCATTCGTGCCCATCTGGGCTTTCGGGAGGCGACCCTCGCCGATGCCGAAGTGCTGGAAGCTTGGTTGGTGGAGGAGACTCTCAGTCAAGAACACCGGATGGATCGGTTGCGCGAGACCGTCCTTGATCGCTGCCGGAAACTTCACATCGAACCTCCAACCCAGGAACAGATTCGTAGACTGCTCCGTTCCGCCATCCAAACTCATGAAACACGCTTCTGCAAAACCATATCAGGGAGACTGGATTCTGCAACGGTGGACCGGCTTAATGCGCTCCTTGAAGCCGATCCTTCCAGGAAAGATGAAGAGGGATGGACATTGTGGCACACTCTTAAAGAGGAACCCGGCAGGGCCGGTTTGGGCAGCGTGAAAGAGGGCGCTTCCAGGCTGCGGTTGCTGCGCAAGGTCGGGCTTCCGGCAGAGCTGTTCCAGGGGGCGCTGCCAAAGCTTATTGAACGCTACGCCAAAAGGACCGCCGTAGAGGAGCCTTTCGAACTACGCCGTCACGACGAGCCGCTCAAGGCGACCCTCATGTCGGCTTTTCTCCATCGTCGAATCGAAGACCTCACTGACCACCTGGTGGATCTTTTGGTGGAAACGGTCCAAAAGATAGGCAAGGGGGCGGAAAACAAGATCGACGGCAGTCTGGAGAGGGCGCTTCAGAAGAAGGCGTCCGGCAAGATAGGGAAGCTGTACCGAATGGCGAAGGCCTCCGTCGAGGAACCGAAGGGAGCGGTGAAGGATGTAATCTTCCCCGTGGCTCCAGAGCAATGGCTCCTCGCGCTTATCGAAGAGGTCGAAACGAGCTCCGACTACAAAGGAAAGGTCCGGAGGGCTTTGCACCGCTCTTACCGAGCCCATTACCGCCCGATGCTTCCGGATCTTTTGAACAATCTTGAATTCCGGTGCACGAACACTCGCTATTTCCCAATCATGGAAGCTTTGAAAGTCTTAAAGGCGCATCTGCACCACAAGGGTTCCACCTATCCCAAGGGGGTTGAGCCTCCTTTGCAAGGCGTTGTTCCATCTGACTGGATGTCGCTGGTAATCGATGGGGAGGGGAAACGAAGTAAAATCAACCGGACAGCCTACGAGATCTGTGTTTTGAAGGCGTTAAGGGAGCAGCTTCGATGCAGGGAGATTTGGGTCGTTGGAAGCCGGCGATACCGGGACCCCGAGGAGGATTTGCCGCGAGACTTCGAGGAGAAAAAAGCCGCCTACTACGAGGACCTTGGAATCCCTCTGGATGCCAAGGCATTCACAGCCGCGCTCCGCGAAGAATTGACCCGCCTTTTGAAGGCGTTGGACAAAGGGATGCCCACCAATCCAAAGGTAAAAATTCTCCGCAAGAAAGGTGGGCACCGAATTTCGATATCTCCTTTTGAGCCACAACCAGACCCGGAAAACCTGGCGGTTCTTAAAAGCGAGATGAACCAACGTTGGTGGGGGACAAGCCTGCTCGACGTCCTAAAAGAGACGGACCTACGCGTGGCCTTTACGCAATCCTTGCGAAGCGGAACTGAACGCTCCCGCATGGACAAAACCACCCTCCAGCGAAGGCTTCTACTTTGTCTCTTCGGCCTGGGCACAAACACCGGCATTAAAAGCATGGAATCCAGGCCCGCAGACGACTACAAGGACCTTCTGTACATCCGGCGCAGATTCGTTTCCGCTGAGGGGCTTCGCCAAGCAACCGCTAAAGTGGTGAACGCCACGCTCGCCGCGCGGCAGCCCCGGATCTGGGGCGAGGCCACAACCGCCTGCGCATCTGACTCCAAGCAATTCGGGGCCTGGGACCAGAACCTTCTCACTGAATACCATTTGCGCTATGGCGGCCGCGGCGTCATGGTTTACTGGCACGTCGAAAAAAAATCCACATGCATTTATTCCCAGATTAAGCGAGTATCCTCATCGGAGGCCGCCTCCATGATTGAGGGCGTGTTGCGCCATTGTACGGATATGGAGGTAAAAAGACAGTACGTGGACAGTCACGGCCAAACCATGGTGGCCTTCGCCTTCTGCCATCTGCTTGGTTTTGAGCTTATGCCGCGGCTCAAAGACATCAGCCGCCAGAAACTTTACAAGGCCGAGGTCGGCCAAGTTTTTGCGAATCTGGAACCGGTGCTGACGCCCAAGGCGATCAACTGGGAGTTGATCGAAGAGTGGCTCGACGCAATGGTGAAGCACGCGACGGCGCTGAAATTGGGCATGGCCGATGCCGAGAGCATCCTGCGGCGCTTCACGCGCAACAACATCCAGCACCCACTGTACAAGGCGTTTTTTGAGCTGGGCAAAGTCATCAAAACAATTTTTCTCTGCCGCTACCTGTCCTCTGAGGAGTTGCGCCGGGAAGTCCACGACGGCCTCAATGTCGTGGAGAGTTGGAACAGCACGAACGGGTTCATCTTCTACGGGAAGGCTGGCGAACTCGCCACAAACCGCCGAGAAAACCAGGAATTCAGTCTGCTTTGCCTACACCTGCTCCAGGCAAGTCTTGTCTACATCAATACGCTCATGATCCAGGAGGTCCTCGGCGATGAAAAATGGTTGGAACGGATGACCATCCGTGATCTGGCCGCCCTAAGCCCCCTGCTAACTCTGCATATTAACCCTTACGGTCGATTCGATCTGGATATGGACGCTCGGATTCCGCTTGCGCAGGCTGCTTGAACCTGGTTTGTTACAGTTGGCGGCTGATGGTAAAGATTTGGGAGCACCTTGAATATAGATTACGATTTGCGGCTGGTCGTGCGTATGTTGGGGTTACCCCATGAAAAGCTGCGCGACATCGTGTTGGGCCTTCTTACCGAGCCGAAACCTGTGAGTGAGTGTTTGGATAATCTTGCTGATCGGTTTCAGCATCTAGCACGCGAAGAGCCCGACACGATCAAGGTCTGGCTTGATTGGAGCACCGGCGTCGGCGCGGATATCTGGCCGCGCTATGTGGCGCTCAATGATCAGTTTCTCAATGCCGCGCACCGGCTTCTGCTGCGTGGCAAGCGCGAGGGTATCATCAGACAGGATCTCGATACTCACGCAGCGGCACGCCTTTATATCGGCGGTGGCCACACGGTAGCGCTCATGCAATTTGCCGGTGCCAGCAAGCGCGACATTGAAGCTTATAATGGTCAGTTGATCCGCATGTTCATGGTGTAGTGGATTTGAGCGCTATCTGTCTCATGCGTCGCTGTGCCAATTCATGCTAAAAATTCCTATGAATCATTCGCCAACCATTTTCGGTATCGTCAACATCACCTCGGATAGTTTTTCCGACGGTGGGCGCTTTCTTGCGCCCGATGCGGCCATTGCTCATGCGCGCAAGCTGATGGCAGATGGCGCAGATGTGATCGATCTTGGCCCGGCTTCATCCAATCCCGATGCCGCGCCTGTGTCAGCCGCCACTGAGATCGCGCGTATCACGCCGGTGCTGGATGCCTTGATGGGCGAGGGCGTGCCCATTTCGCTCGATAGCTATCAACCCGAAACGCAAGCCTATGCGCTCACCCTTGGTGTCGCCTATCTTAACGACATTCGCGGCTTTCCCGATCCCGCCTTCTATCCGCAGCTTGCTGCGTCCGATGCGCGGCTTGTTGTCATGCATTCGATCCAATCGTCAGAAGCAGGTCAGGCCGATCGCCGTGCCGCGCCGCCCGGTGACATCATCGATCACATCACGCGTTTCTTTGAGGCGCGCATCGCGGCGCTCGCGGCGGCAGGTGTTGCGCGTTCACGCCTCATCCTTGATCCCGGCATGGGCTTCTTTTTGGGGCCGACGCCGGAAACCTCGCTTGCTGTGCTTGCTCGTTTTGGTGAGTTGAAGACCCGCTTTGAGCTGCCGGTGCTGCTCTCTGTATCGCGCAAGTCATTCCTGCGGGCGCTTACCGGTCGTGCACCCGGCGAGGCCGGACCTGCCACATTGGCGGCGGAATTAAAGGCTATAGAAGCTGGCGTGGACATAATTCGTACCCATGAACCGGCACAA
>Ga0068711_1000695_pt1 | contig 25287 bp, 23 predicted proteins | sample MTBAKMMethaMetaG_FD_62224 | JGI IMG/M metagenome (GOLD analysis project Ga0068711, IMG submission 62224) | Enrichment culture microbial communities from Arthur Kill intertidal strait, New Jersey, USA, that are MTBE-degrading - MTBE-AKM (Arthur... | ecosystem: Environmental > Aquatic > Marine >...
AACAACAACTTGGCTGCGATCTTTTTTTCACAGGGACGAACGCGCTGACTCTCGATGGCAAGTTGGTGAATATTGATGCTACCGGCAATCGTGTCTGTTCCATGGCCTTTGGGCCGCAGAGAGTCGTGGTTGTGGCGGGTGTCAACAAGCTTTGCCGTGACGTTGATTCCGCCTTGAAACGGGTCAAAGAGGTGGCTTGCCCTCCAAACGCTCGGCGCCTCGGCTTCAACACGCCGTGTGCCCAAACCGGCGTCTGCAGTGATTGTCGTTCACCGCAGCGCATCTGTCGAATTACCACAATTGTAGATTTCCAACCCCGGGCCAGTGCCATTAGTGTCTGCCTGGTCAACGAACCTCTCGGTTATTGAAAAGGGTATTGCATGACTGATTTGGAAGAAATTCTCCGCCAGGCAAAAGAGGCTCTGGAAATAGGGGAGGCGCCGAAGGTTGTCCAATGGCTTCGACAGGCTCAAAAAACCGCTCCGCGTCATCCCGAACTTCTTAGTCTCCTTGCTGAAGCCCTTCAAGAGGTCGGGCAGGTGAAACCCGCCATAGAGGTCCTGCGCCAGGCAATTGAATGTGAGCCGGACAATCTTGATCACTATTACAGTTTGGGTGACTTGTTGTTCGAAGACAAGCAGGTTGCTCAGGCCGACGCCATCTATGAAAAAATTCTGCAGATTGATGCGCAACAATGCGATGCCTGGGTGAGCCGCGGCTTGCTTTTGTTTCATCAGGAAAAGCTTGAACCTGCCATAGATTGTTATCGGCGTGCGCTGGAAAACGATCCGCAGTCGTCCTTCGCCCTAAATTGTTTTGGGGATGCCTGCTATGCTCAAGGGGATAGCACGCGTGCTATGGAGTTTTACCAGAAGGCTGTCGAGGCTGATGAAGACGATCCTCAGGCTCACTTTAATTTGGCTGAGCTTTATTATGATCAGGGGGAATTGGAAAAGGCCGAACAGGAATGCCTTAAGGCAATTGAGCTTGATCCTGGGTTCAGCTTCGCGTATCTGACTTTGGGAAATTTGTATATGGATCAAGAGAAATTGCGGGATGCGTTGCAACGTTTTCAGCAGTTCCTTCTCTATGAAACAGATCCCTCCTCAGATGATATTCGTGAAGAAGTCAAAGCTGTTGTGGCTGGGATCAAGGAAGAGCTTTAGGCGAAAAGTTCTCCTCGGTCGGTCGAGAGAACACAAAAAGGGCAGGTACCCATGGTACCTGCCCTTCAATTGCAAAAAGATCAAGCCGATTAACGGCGACCAGCAGAAGCCTTTTTGGAGGCCTTGAGGGGGTTGACCTTTGCTTCGGTGATCTGGATTTCCACCTTCTGGTGGGTAGCCATGTTGCACAGACCCTGCATCCATTTCTGGCGAGGGGAGGGGCAGGTCGAACAGACCGGACCGATGGAACCTTCAACAATCCGTTCGCAGCCCTGACAAGCTTCTACAACCAGTTCACAGGAATTGCCCTGAAAAATGCAGCCCGCCTTGGACCAGAAGGTACATTCGGTACCGGGAAGAACTGTTTGACATTGCATGGATATAGCCTCCTAGCATTAGCTGAGTGTTTCGTCTTCGAATTTCGAAAAATACTATTTCTTGTGTTGTTTGTCAATAGAGAATAAAGTAGGTATTATTTTATTTTTACTTTCTTGCAGACGAAAACCGCCTAAATAGTTACTTCCAGGATAACATCCTGACTTTATTCATTATATCACTCACCGGAAAGGACCCTGATTCGATGGTTCTGGCCAAAAAACTTTCCAACTGGGAAGCGCTTTGTCGCCGTTGCGGACGCTGTTGCTTTGAAAAGATTGAATTTGAGGGTGAAGTCTATTATACAGACGTCCCTTGCGAAAAACTCGATTTAACGACCCGCTTATGCACTGTCTATAATGATCGAACCAAGGCTCGCCCCGGCTGTGTTCAACTGACCCCATCCATCGTCAAACGCGGGATTCTCCCGGCTGATTGTCCCTATGTCCAGGGTGTTCAAAATTATACGGCTCCTCACCTTTGGGAGGATGATGCGGATAAACGCTGAAAATGTGTTACCTTTTATACATCATTCGGTCTGCTGTCGAGTGTTTTTTTGCCGGTGAATCGTGTTTCACCGTAATCCTTCTAAAATACACAGGAGTTGATGCAACATGAGTCTCATCAAATTCGGAACATCCGGCTGGCGTGGAATCCTGGGGGAAGATTTCACCTTTGAAAATGTGCGTGTCGTCACACAAGCCATCGCTGATCATTTGCATGCGGTTGGCCAGTCGAAACATGGGCTGATCATCGGTTACGACAGCCGTTTCATGGGAGAACGCTTTGCGAGGGAAACGGCTCGTATTCTTGCCGGATCCGGCATTACCTCGTTTGTTTGCGACAGGGATACACCGACTCCGGTTATTGCCCACGAGATTTTGAAGCGCAAGGCTGACGGTGGCATCAACTTCACTGCCAGTCATAACCCTTTCGACTACAACGGGATCAAATTTTCTCCGGCTTGGGGAGGTCCGGCATTGCCGGAAACGACCAAGGATATCGAAACCCGTGCCAATGCTATGCTCGGAGAGATTTGCTACAAAGAGATGCCCCTCGACAAAGCGTTCAAGGCTGGGTTGGTGCAGGAGATCGATCCAATGCCCAGCTACTTTGAAACTCTTCGTGAAATCATCGATTTCCAAGCCATCGGTCAATCCGGTTTGACCATTGCGGTGAATGTGTTGTACGGCACTGGCCGCGGTTATTTGGATACGCTGTTGCGCGACTGCGGCGTTCAGGTCTTGACCATTAACCAGCACCGCGATCCGTATTTCGGCGGGCATCCGCCTGAACCGGCTGAAAAGCACATGCCTGACTTTATCAATATGATTAAAGAAAATCCGCGAATCGGATTGGGCTTGGCAACCGACGGGGATGCCGACCGCTACGGTATCGTTGATGGAGACGGCAGTTATCTTGAGCCGAATTATATTCTGGCGTTGTTGCTCGATTATCTGATCCGGCGCAAAGGGCAGAAAGGGGCTGCCGCCCGTTCGGTGGCGACATCCCATTTAATCGATGCAGTTGCGGCGTATCATGGCGTTGAGATTTTGGAAACACCTGTCGGCTTCAAGTATATTGGCGAATATATACGTGACGGTAAGATTCTCATTGGCGGTGAGGAAAGTGCCGGGTTGACTGTAAAAGGCCATGTCCCCGATAAAGACGGGATTCTGGCTTGTCTGTTGGTTGCGGAAATGGTCGCAGTGGAAGGGCAGTCGTTAAGGACCTTGTTGGAAGATCTTTATAAGAGGGTGGGAGAATTCCATACCTGCCGGGAGAATATCCATTTGTCGCCAGAATTGGAAGCGGCTTTCCCTGGGAAAATGGCGGCTCCGCCTGCTACCTTCGCTGGTCGAAAAGTAGCAAAGGTTATCACCGTGGATGGCTGTAAACTGGTTCTAGACGATGGAACCTGGGTCTTGTTCCGCAAATCTGGTACGGAACCGGTCGTCAGGGTCTACGCCGAGGCCGGTTCTGCTGGAGACCTCGAACAACTGGCTCAAGCTGCTGTCAATTTTGTGCAGCAATGAAAATAGAAAAGGGAGAGCTGACTAGCTCTCCCTTTTTTGTTGGGAACGAGAACCTCGCCCCTGCAACTTAAGCTCATCTAAATCCGCCGCTGCCGCAGCCTCCACCTGAACTCTGGTTCGTAGAGCTGGGAGCGGCACATGGCACGGCGATCTGTTTCTCAGCCATAACTCCACACGAGGGGCATGGCTCTTCCTGGCTCGGCTGGCGAACAATTTTTTCAAATTGCAAATCACAATTCGGACAGCGATAAACAAAAATCGGCATAATCGGCTCCTTTTTTCATTCGAAAAATAATATATATTTTATCGGCCATTATTTCAACGGAAACTTTGTATTGCTACAGAACGAGGGGTCGCATTCCTTGGGTGGCATAGTATAATTGTTAGCCGTGAATGATTGTAAATTCAAACCCAGGGATTTGTTAACGAAATGACCCCAAATAGACGTTTTTGGCTGATGAAATCCGAACCCGGTTGTTACAGTATTGACGATTTAGCCAACAGCCCAGGCCAGGTTGGCAGTTGGGATGGCGTGCGTAATTATCAAGCTCGCAATTTCCTTCGCGACGAGATCAAGACCGGAGACGGGATTTTATTTTATCACAGCAATATCAAAGAGCCGGCTATTGTTGGCATCGCGCAGGTCATCAAAGACGGATATCCAGATCACACGGCGCTGGACCCACAGGCCGAGCATTTCGACCCTCGGGCGAGCGAAGCCAATCCCATTTGGTTCATGGTCGATGTCAGGCATGTCGAGACCTTTAAGCATCCTTTGACCCGCAGCGATTTGCAGCAACATCCTGTTTTGAGCGGAATGGGAGTGCTCCGGCCGGGCAATCGCCTGTCGGTCATGCCTGTCACCCATGATGAGTGGGTTGCCGTCCTAGAATTGGCTGGCATTTCCGTAAACCTTTAAATTTCCAAACCTTCAAGGTTTTTATTGGTTCAAGGGGGTAACTTATGAATAAGGTAACTAAAATTTTAGCCATTGTGGCCATTGTTTTGGTTGTGGTTTTTGCCGGGTTGGTGGTTGCGGCCAAATTTCTGATTACGCCTGAGCGAGTTCGTGAGACGGTTCTGCCGCTGGCGCAAGATGCACTTCATCGGCAGATCGAACTCGGAGATATTGAGGTGAGCATCTTTTCCGGCATCCTGCTAAAAGATGTAGCGGTTAAAGATGTCGACCCGAAAAGTGATTTTATCTCTGCTGACCAGGTGTCTTTACGTTACCAGTTTCTGCCTCTATTGTTTTTGCGGGTGGTCGTCGATGAGGTTCGCTTGGAGGCGCCACGCATTCGTGTGACTCGTCTTGCTGACGGTCAATTCAATTTCAGCGACCTTGTCAATGGCGCTGCTACAACCGATACCCCAGCAAATAATTCTCAGCCTCAGCCTGACTCTTCAACGGGTGGTGCTCCTCTTGATCTCTTGGTTTCTTCTGTTCTTATCCAAGGTGGCGAGTTGGAGTTCCTCGATTATCAGATCAATCCCGATGCGCCATATCGGTATAAAATTGATCAGTTAAGCGTTAAGGCCAATAACATTTCCCTACAGAAAACTTTTCCCATTGTTGTTGAAGCCTTGGTCAATGGTGCTCCTCTGCAACTCAAAGGGGAAGCAAACCTGCAGGATTCGGCCGGGAAACTGGATTTTTCGTTGAAGAATCTCGATGTGACACAATTCCTCCCTTATTTCAAAGAACAACTGCCGGGGCGTCTGGACGGCATGAAAGTCAATCTTGAGTTGAAGGCAGAAGGGAATAAACAGACCCTGGCTTCCAAAGGGGTAGTCACCCTTGCGGATGTGGGGTTGGTTCTTAACGATATGCCGGATATGCCGATCCAGGGTGCCACGGTCGGTCTGGATTATGATGTGCGGCTCGATCTGGCTGCTGACATGGTGGAATTGAAAAAAACGACTTTGAGCTATAACGGGCTGCCTTTGACAATGCAGGGGAAGGTAACCCAGTTGCAGAAAGCTCCAAGTCTGGATATGGAGCTTGGATTAGATAAACTCGATCTGCATCAGGTTGTTGCTAATGTTCCGCCTAAGCTTGCCAACCAGATGAAGGATTTGCGCCCCAGCGGTCAGGTGGATGCGAAAATTCATCTCGCCGGGCCAGTCTCTGATCCAATGAAATTACTGCAGGACGGGGAAATCCGTCTGCAACAGGTCGGAGCCGAGGTCTCAGGAGTGCATCCGGAACTTCAAGGGATTATTGCCCTACAGGGCGATTCTGTAAAAAGTAAAGATTTGCAAGTCCAGATTGGGGAAAACAAGGCCAATATCGATCTCCAGGCCAGTAATTTGTTCGGCAAGACGATCAAGGTCGTGACCAATGTGACATCGCAACGCTTCCTGATTGATCCTCTTTTAGCCGGGCTTTCTTCCCCCGCTGCCGGTGGAACGGCCCAACAAACTGCTTCCTCTGAAACTCCTCCGGTGGGCTCTCAGGAAATCGGTCCCTTTGATATTCCACTCCAGGCCAATGGTTCGGTCCAGGTCAAGCAGGCTCTTTACAAAGGATTGACCATTGATGACTTTGAGATGCGTTATAGCCTCGTCAACAACATTCTGACTGTTGAAACCGTCAAAGGGAAAATGGCTGGCGGTACGTTTGAAAAGAGCGCTCGAGTTGATCTTGGTAAAAAAGGGCTCGAATACACCGGCAAGGTCAATCTGCAGGGAATTCAGGCCGATGCTTTCGTGAATGCGTTTTTCCCGCAAGCTGCCGGGCTGGTTTCTGGAACACTCAACCTCAAGACCGACCTGAACGGGCATGGCACCCTGCCGGAAACCTTGGCTAAGGCCTTAACCGGAAATGGCGATGTGCAGCTGCTGCAAGGTCAATTGTCCGGTGCCGGCTTGGCACAAGGTTTTGCTTCCTATCTGAATCTGGATGAACTGAAGGTTCTCAAGTTCCAGCAACTGCTCGGTAATTTCCGGATTGAAAATGGCAAGGTCAAGCTGGACAGTAATTTTACTGGCAAGGATGTCAAAATGGCGCCAACCGGAACCGTCGGTCTCGATGGTTCGGTTGATCTTTCCCTTAATGGGCTTCTCGCGCCGCAACTCGCGCAGAAACTTGACAAGAAAGGCCAATTTGCTGCTTTGTTGACCAATGCTGACGGCTGGACCGAGGTGCCACTTAAGGTTTCTGGAAGTTATCTGCAGCCCAAATTTCTGTTGGACACCACGGCATTGAAATCCAAAGCTAAGGAAAAGGCCGAAGAAAAGGTTCAACAGTTGCTGGAAGATAAACTGTTGAAAAAATCGAAAACCACCGAAGGAGAAGAAACTCCGAGCAAGACCGAACCCGCCAAACAGCTGCTGGACCAAACGTTGAAAGGGTTCCTCGGTCGCTGAAGTCTCTTCAGGGATTGAGATGCTGGATGATCCTCTGCAGTTCATCCAGCATCTGTTCCTTGTGGGACCCTTGCCAGTAGATCCTGGAGCAAGTCGGGCAACGTTTGTACTTTTGTTGGGTTTGTTCCACGTAGGCTGGGACTTGGGCTGCGGCCTGCTCTTTGGAGATGTCCTCCAATAATGAATTGCAGCGCAGACAGCGGCTCAACCAGAGATTTTGGTCCGGGAGACCAAAAGTATGAAGGAATTGGCCCAATTGTGGTTTCCAGTCGTCGTCTTTCAGCAGTAGATGGTGTTCGCGAACCCAGCGTCGTTGGGTAAGCCGGGTATCGCGAGTCAGAATCCAGCGCTGTTGCAATCTGGCTTCCTGAACCAAATGCGCATCGTCGATCGCAGCTTGGTAGGCAACATCAATACCGAGGACGCGCAACCATTTGGTCAGCCTGCCTAACATGCAATCGGCCCAGAAGCAGTCAACTCTCATTTTGGGATGGTCCGTCTCCGCGTCGTTCGACGATAACTTTTGCTACCAACACCACCACTGGCGTTGCATGTAGCAGTAAATCAAAGATGTCGAGCGGTTTGGTCAGATCCCCAGCGAGCAGCATGGTCAATTTCTGCCATAAATGAGGTTGGGGAACAAAGGGGGCCAGGCCAAGAAAAATCGCTACCGGGATTAATAATTGATATGGTAGTGTTTTCAGAAATTTGCTCAAATTTATCGCTCCGTGTTGAGGCTCTGCCCGCAAGAGGGTTTTTTTCAACTATCTGGCAGGGCTACGGCCCGGTTAGGACTAGGTCTTTTCCCATGGCAGAAAAACGTAAAATCAATCGCCGAAAAAAGCGTTTGAAAGTTCTGTTCGGCCCTAAGGAAACCGCCCGGGTTGGATTCACTGATGATATCTCCGCTCGTGGTTTTTTTATCAAAACTTCCTTTGTTTTTCCACCTAACTCCAATCTTGTTGTCGAAATCGAACCGGCCGAAGGAGGACGCATTATCCTCGAAGGTCGGGTTCAATGGGCGAAAAAGGTTCCTCCCAATCTTGTCAGGCTGGCTAAAAAATGCGGCATGGGGATTCAAATTCAACGCTTTATCGAAGGCGAGGAACTGTTTCAAAGTCTCTTCAATGATTGAATAATGTGTCGGTCTGACCGGCTTTATTTTTCTCAGGGTACCTTGCATGCCCGGTCTCCACTTCCATTCCAGCAATCGACTTGAGTGCCTTGTCCATGAGCTGTCTCAGGTTTTGCGTGCAGAACCGGGCGCTCCATTGGTCTCGGAGCCGATTGTTGTTCAAAGCAAGGGGATGGAACGTTGGCTGACCCTGCAGCTTGCCGAACTTGATGGGATTGCAGCCAATTATCGTTTCCCATTCCCTAATGGCCTGGTTGAAGAACTGTTCGATTCTCTCCTCGGGCCAAACATTGACCAGGTTTTGTTTGCCCCTGCTGTCCTGCGTCTTCGTTTAGTCGATATCATCCTCTCCCATCTGCATCTCACCGATTTTTCCCCTTTGCGCCATTACCTTGGCGGAAAACCGAGGGATCGACAACTGTTGCAACTGGCCGGGCAGATCAGTGATCTTTTTGACCAGTACTCCATTTATCGGCCCGACCTTCTTTTGAACTGGGAAAAGGGCGGGGAGGGCGGATGGCAGGCGATCCTTTGGAGACTGGCAGCAAAAGGCAATCTCCTCGCGCATCGAGCGGCGCGTCGCCATCAGTTCCAGCAAATGATGGCCCAGAAGGCCTGGGAAAAAGTTTTTTTACCTCCACGGTTGAGCCTGTTTGGTATGTCCTCTTTGCCACCGTTTCATCTGGAGGTTATCCAGACCCTTTCCGTGTGCTGTGATGTCCATTTTTTTCTGCTCAATCCTTGCCGGGAGTTTTGGGGAGATATTCGTGGAATCAGAAACCCGGATTTGCCAGAAGCCGATCTCGGCAATTCTCTATTGGCTGCCAACGGTCGCCTCGGCCGGGATTTCTTCGGCTGGTTGTGGGGACAAAGCGCAGTGGACGAGCAAGAGTCGTTTGTCCACCCCGAGCCGGATTCTCTCCTCCATGTCCTGCAGAACGACATCCTGGATCTGCGCATGAGGGGAGGCCATTCTGTCGACGCGGTTCCACCGGTAATCCTTGCGGCTACAGACGATTCTGTCCAAATCAACTCCTGCCATTCCCTGCAACGGGAACTGGAAGTGCTGCAGGACTCCTTACTCGAACTGTTCCAACGCCATCCAGATCTTCAGCCGCGCGACATTCTGGTTATGGCTCCGGATATTGACAGCTACGCACCGTATATCGCCGGAGTCTTTGAGTCCAGCCCTGATCCTGTACGAAGGATTCCCTACAGTATCGCTGATCGTCGAGTTCTGGCTGAATCGACCGTCATCGCCCATTTTGTCGGGGCCTTGACCCTGCTTGACAGTCGTTTTGCTGTCTCTGACGTGCTGGCCTTGCTGGAATCAGCGGCGATTCGCGATGCCTGGAAAATAGAAGAAGATGATTTGCCCATCCTTCAACAATGGCTGGATACAGTTCGGGTGCGCTGGGGGATAGATGGCGAGCATCGGAGCGCCTGCTGCGGGGTCCCTTTTGCCGACAACAGCTGGGGACAGGGGCTGGATAGACTGTTGCTCGGGTACGCTGTCGGCGAATCGTCCAGGGAGCTGTTTCTCCATTTGGCTCCTGGGCCTTCCCTTGGGAATGATGAAGGAATTTTGTTAGGGCGATTTTGCGATTTCTGGCAATGTCTATTGCGTTGGCGCAGCCAATTTTCCCAAAGTTATGGGCTGGCGACTTGGTGTCAACTTCTGGCAGGGTTCCTCACTGAGCTTATGCGTCCTTCCGCTTCATCGGAAGCTGAATTCCTCAAGTTGCGGCAGATTCTTGCAGCCCTGCAGGAGGAAGCGGGCTGGTCGAATTGCCAACAACAGGTCGATTTCGATGCGATCCGTGCTCTGTTGCAGGAAAGGCTCAACCGCCAGTCCAACAGCGGCAGTTACCTTAGTGGTGCAGTTACCTTTGCTGCGTTGTTGCCGATGCGCAGCATTCCCTTTCGCGTTATTGCTTTGTTGGGCATGGATGACGCTGCTTTCCCACGCCAAGACCAGCGGCTTTCCTTCGATCTGCTACGGCGTGATTTTCGGCCCGGGGACCGATCACGGCGTGCCGAGGACCGCTATTTATTCCTTGAGGCATTGATTTCGGCCCGAGATTACCTTTTCATCAGTTATCGTGGCCAGAGCTGTCGTGACAACAGTCATTTCCCCCCCTCTGTTCTTGTCAGTGAATTGCTTGATGCCCTTGATCAAGGGTTCCGGTATCCCGATGGCCCGCCGAGTAAGGTCCTGGTTAGAAAGCACCCTCTCCAGCCGTTCAGCCCCCTTTATTTCCAAGGCGATGCCAAGCTCTTCAGTTATTCTGCAGAGAATTTCCTCGCCTCCCAGGTGCAGGGTGCGCCACGTCAACAACTCTCGCCTTTTGTGGTTGGGTCCCTGCCAGATCCGGACAATGAACACAGGCAATTGTCGCAAGAGTCGTTGCAACGATTCTTTAAAAATCCGGCAGATTATTTTTTGCGCCAAAGATTGAACCTGCTCTGGCGTGACGATGAGGATCTGGCAGAGGATCAGGAGTCATTTTCCCTGCAACCACTTGATCGATATCTTGCTCTGCAGTCCCTGGTCGAAGAACGCCTGCAGGGCCAATCCTATGAACGCAGCATGGACAGGGCACGCGCCGTCGGCGTATTGCCGCCGGGCACGCCTGGGGTTGTCTCCTTCCAGGATTTGTGGACTGGCAGTAGTGATCTGGTCGAGGCCTTGGAACGATTTATCGCAACAGAAAAGCCCACCCCGGTCGATGGCGTTCTGAATATAGGACCCTTTTCTCTCAGCGTCCGATTAAGAACCTGCTTTGCCGCAGGCCAGGTTTTGTGGCGCGGGGTCAAAATTGGTAGCCGTGATCTGTTGGGAGCCTGGTTGAATCATCTCGTATTCAATCTTTTACAACCTGACCACCCCATGTGCGAGACCGTGCTGCTGGGGCTGGAAGGGAGTTGCCGCTTTCTTGAAGTGGCTGAGCCTCTGCCGATTCTTGAACATATACTCAATTGCTATTGGCAGGGATTGAGGGCACCGTTAGCCTATTTCCCAAAAACCTCTTTTGAATATGCCTCGCGTCGGCTCAATGGTCAGGACCAGTCCGTTGCTCTGGAAAAGGCGCGGGCCGTCTGGTTTGGGTCGGATTTCTCCCGTGGCGAAGGCCTTGAGCCGGCCATTCAAAAGTGCTTCCAGGATTGCGATCCTTTGGACGAAGATTTTTGTGTTTTGGCAGAGAGTCTTTGGGCTCCTCTTTTGTCTCACCGGGATGTTCTGTCATGAAAGCCACAACTCACTTCGATCTTCTCACCAGTCCCCTGCGGGGGCGGAATTTACTCGAAGCGAGCGCCGGTACGGGTAAAACATTTACCATTGCCGGATTGTTCCTGAGGCTACTGGTGGAAAAGGGCCTCAACGTCGATCAGATTCTGGTGGTGACTTTTACCGAGGCTGCCACCGAGGAACTACGTGACCGAATCCGGCAGCGACTCAGTTTGGCTCTGGTTGCCCTCGATTCAGGTGCCAGTGAGGACTCGTTTCTGGCCGGATGGCTGCACCAGTGGGGCGGGGACCTCACCCGTCGCAGGGTTGCCCAGGCCCTGGCCGATTTTGACCAGGCGGCTATCTACACCATTCACGGCTTCTGTCAGAAAGTGCTGCAGGATTTTGCCTTTGAATGCGGCCAACCCTTTGACAGCGAGCTGATCGTCAGCCAGAAAGAGTTGTTGGCTGAAGTTGTGGCCGATTTCTGGAGAACTCGAGTTTACAACCTTTCTACCTCGTTCATGCGTTTCCTGCAAACCCGCCAGACCAACGTCGAAAGCCTGATGAAATTTGCCACGACCTGGCTGCGGCAACACGATGCAGAGGTCATCCCGCCGGTTGTTTCGCCTGATTTGATTTTATGCGAAGAAGAGCTCATGCAGGCCTTTCAGGCCGTGGCTGATGTTTGGCAGAAGAGTCGGAATGAGGTCATTGAACTGCTGTGTAGTTCTCCCCACCTCAATCGGAACAGTTACGCCGTTGCCAAAATTCCGGTCTGGGCCAAAAATTTCGATGCCTATATCGCAGCCGGACAAGCCTATCCTGGCTTTGCCGAACTGAAACGGTTCAGTCAGCAGGAAATCGCCACGCGGACCAAAAAATCCGGTATCCCGCCACAACATCCTTTATTCACTGCCTGTGATCGGCTTGTAGAATGCCTTGATCAGCTTGAATCGGTTTACGATCAGCAGCTGCTGACTCTGGAACATGATTTCCTCGAGACTCTGCCGCAAAATCTGGCTGCTCGCAAACAGTCCTTGAACGTGCGTTACTTCGACGATCTGTTGCTCGACATGCGCACTGCCATTCGGGCCGAGGACGGCGGCCGGCTTATTGAATCATTGCGCGAGCAGTTTCCTGCGGCTCTAGTCGATGAATTTCAGGACACCGATCCTATCCAATACGAAATCTTCCGCAGTGTTTATGCTCACTCCGGGTGCACGTTGTTTTTTATCGGCGATCCCAAACAATCGATCTATCAGTTTCGCGGCGCCGATATTTATAGTTACCTGGGGGCCATGAACGATGTTGATGCAATTTATACCCTGGGCACCAACTGGCGTTCTTGCGGGCCTTTGGTCGATGCCCTTAATGCCTTCTGGATGGGGATCGACAATCCCTTTCTGTTTCCTGAAATTCCTTACCATCCAGTTGAGTTCGATCCGAATAAACGTGTTTCCCAGCTGCGTTACGATAACGTCCCTGATAAGCAGCCGCTGCATCTGTGGTTTTTCCCGACGGAGGACGAGCAGCGTCTGAGCAAAGAGGCTGCCGAGTCTCAGGTTTGCGAAGCGTTTTGCAATGAGATTGTGCGTCTGCTGCAGAAAGGGCAGACAGGGAATCTGTCGGTGGAGGAAAGACCTCTTGCTGCCGGGGATATCGCTGTCCTGGTGCGCACAAACAACCAGGCCCGGTTGTTTCAAGAACGACTGCGCCAACGACAGGTGCCAGCAGTGCTGTTCGGCATGGACAGCTTGTTTGCTGCCGTTGAAATGGCGGATCTGTATAAGATTCTCAGAGCCATTGCCGCTCCTCAGGATGTCAGGCTGGTGCGCGCTGCACTGGCAACGGATTTGTTGGGATGGGATTGCCGGGGTTTGTTTGACAGCCTGAATGAAGACCGCAATTGGCAGGAAACTCTGGAAAGATTCCAGCAATACCAACATATTTGGCAACAACGCGGTCTGATGACCATGAGTGGAATCTTTCTGGCCCAGGAACGGATTCGCGAACGTCTTCTTGGTCTGGTGAACGGGGAACGTCGGCTGACAAACCTTCTGCACGGCCTTGAAGTTTTGCAGCAGGCTCGCGTTGAGGGGCAGTTGAGTATAGACGGCTTGCTGCAATGGCTGCAGCGTCAATTGAACGATCAGCCTGATCAAGAAGAATATCAACTGCGGCTGGAAAGTGACCAGACAGCAGTAAAGATCGTCACGATCCACAAAAGTAAGGGGTTGGAATACCCAGTAGTTTTTTGCCCCTACTGCTGGGGAGGGACAAACCATTTGGGTCGTAAGAGCGGCAATAAACCGGACAGCCGCCGGGTGCTCTTCCATCGACCGGAATCCCGCCAGGTCGTCTTTGACATCGGATCATCAGATATCGAAGACCATCGGACGTTGGCGGCCTGGGAGGAGTTAGCGGAAAACCTGCGCCTTTTCTATGTGGCGGTTACTCGAGCCAAGTATCGTTGTTATGTCGCCTGGGGGGCATTCAAGGGGGGAGACAGTTCAGCCCTGGCTTACTGCCTTTATAGCGCGGATGTCAGAGAACAAGCTCCAATGCTTCCGGCATTGGCCCAACACGTTGGTGGTTTGAATTCAGACGAATTGTTCGAGCGGTGTGCTTCACTGGCTACATCAGGAGGCGGGATCACTGTTAAACAGGTGGCCTTTGAAGAGCCGGAAATTTTTTATCCCACGGCACAAACGTTGGATTTGCGAGGGCCGCGGGCCTTCAGTGGCACGATACCGCGTGCATCGAAAATTACCAGTTTCACCGGACTGGTAGCCGATACAGGAATCCCTGATTTGCCCGGATGGGAACCGGAACGTCGCCTTGCAGAGGAGCACGTCGCTTCTAGCGGTTCGGAATCCTTCCTTGATTTTCCCCGTGGTGCCAAGCCCGGTACCTGTTTGCATCAGATTCTTGAAAGCATCGATTTTTCCAACCCGGGCAGGCTTCAACCTGTCATCCAGACACAGTTACGGCAATTCGGCATTTCTGACCAATGGGCCGAGGTTTTGGAGCCCTTTCTGAAAAAACTTTTTGATTTTCAACTCTTGGCTGATCCCGAGTTCAGGTTGTGTGATCTTAAACACGGCGAGTGGTTGACGGAAATGGAATTCCATTTACCGGTACAGAACGTCAGTGGTCGACGTTTGCAGCAAGTTTTCGCAGCTCATGGATCGGCAAGTCTTTCCACTGAAACGTTGAATGCACTCGGAGGGCTGGCTGATGACAGCTTAAGTCGCTATCTCAAAGGGTTTATAGATCTGATATTCGTTTATCAGGGACGCTATTACCTCCTCGATTGGAAATCCAACCATCTCGGCCGTGAGGCTGAGAATTACACTTCCTCTGCCTTGAACGAGGTCATTGGCCAGGAGTTCTATTTTCTGCAGTACCATATCTACCTGCTTGCTCTGCATAGATATCTGCAGCAACGATTGCCCGACTATGATTATGAGCGGCATATCGGTGGGGTGTTGTACGTCTTTTTGCGTGGCTTCGCCGTAACTCCATATCTGTCCGGGTTAGGAATCCATGCTGCCCGACCGTCGCAAGCCACGATCTCCGCCTTGGATGATGCAATTTGTCGGGCGGGGAGGGGGGAGGCCTGATGGCTGTCAACGAGGATACGAGGGCTGCATTTTCATCATTAAGTCGCCATTTCGGTGATTTTATCTGTCGGAGTTCTGTTCCATTCTCTTCTGAACTATGGCTGGCCGCTGCTGTTGCTTGCGAGAGATCCCTGGCTGGACATCTTTATACAGACCTGCCGGCCCTTGCCGGTCAACCTGTGCGTAACGTAGTTGCGAACGCTCCAGAAAATGAGTGTTTTCCCGACTGGTCGCACTGGCAGGCAATTCTGGATCGTTCCGTTGCAATCCATAGAGGCGGGAATGGAGCCCCGCTGGTTCTTGACGCTGAGGGATGGCTTTATCTCCATAAGTTCTGGTCCCAGCAGGAGTATTGCGCAGAACAGATTTTGAACCGCGCTGCAGCTCAAAATCTCACCGTTGATTTGGAGCTGTTGAAGGATGGCCTGCGTCGCTTGTTTCCTGCCGAGGACAGCGATCACCTCGATTTGCAGAAATGGGCAGCTGCGCTTGGCGTTTGTCGCAAACTGCTGATCTTGTCCGGCGGTCCTGGAACGGGAAAAACCACGACCATTGTCAAATTGCTCGTTCTGCTTCTTGAACAGGCCAAAGGCGGGCCGGTGAAGATTTCCCTGGCAGCGCCGACCGGAAAAGCTGCACAGCGGATGAAGGATGCCCTAATGCAGGGCAGAGATGCGATCGGTTGCAACGAACTGATCAAAGAAGCTTTGCCGCAAGAGGCTGTTACGTTGCATCGGCTGTTGGAAGCAATCGCAGGTGGAAAAGCGTTTCGTTATAACAGGGACAATCCACTTCCAGTCGATGTGCTCATTATCGATGAGGCCTCCATGGTCGACTTGGCCATGATGAACCGGGTTCTTGAAGCCCTCCCGGCTACAGCCACCCTGATACTGGTGGGCGACAGGGATCAATTAGCATCGGTTGAGCCCGGCTCTGTTTTCGGTGATATATGTCTATCCGCTGCTTCTGTCGGATATTCCTTCCAAAACCTGGAGCTTGCCAGCGCGTTGGACTTTCCGCTAGAGCTTTTGAAGCGCCGCGTGTCTGCGGCAAGCCCTCTTGGCGATTGCCTGGTCACCTTGGAGAAGAACCATCGTTTTGCCGAAGCCCCTGGCGTGGCGGCTGTCTGTAAGGCGTTAAGTTCGGAAGATAGTGCAGTCGCCCTCAATGTCGTATTGAAAAACAATTATCCTGATGTGCATTGGCAGCCATTTCCTTCTCATGCTCATGAACTAGGGATTCTTTGTCATCACTGGCTTAACACCAGGCTTTTTGAATTATTCCGTGCGGAGGACCCCCAAACCGCGCTTTCATTTTTGAGCAAGTCGATGATTCTTACCCCTTTACGTCGCGGCCCGTTCGGGGTTGAGGGGATAAATCAAAAAATAGCGGGGCTGTTGCAAGCAACTGGCGTGACTCCCTATGGTGCTAATTATTATGCCGGGCGTCCCATCCTGATTCAGCGTAACGATTATCGATTGCAACTTTTCAATGGCGATGTCGGAATCATTTGGCCTGACGCAGAAAATGAGGGCGAATTGCGAGCCTTTTTCCCAGATGGTGAGGGTAGGGTCCGCAGCGTTGCTCTCTCCATGCTGCCGAATTTTGAATCCGCTTATGCAATGACAATTCATAAAAGCCAGGGGTCTGAATTCGAAAATATACTTTTAATGGTTCCTCCTTGCCCCGCAGGTGTCATTCATCGCGAACTTCTCTATACAGCCATCAGTCGTGCGCGTAAATCCATTGAAATCTTTGGGGATGTAGAATTTTTGACAGAGGGTTTTTCCCAGCGAATTGCCAGGGAATCATCCCTGATAAAATTTATTTTTGGTGCTGGAAAGGTCGTTGCTTGAAAAATCAATTATTTATCGCAAATTAGGATGTAAGTTTTCTTGACTACTTTTCGCAATTTTAATAATATGGCTTACGGTACAAAAATTTGACTCTGGGTTAATTTGCCAAAAAGCGGAATAATTACGAATGGATGTCGTTTTTTGTAAAGAAAAGTTTAGGTTTTTCCGAAAGATGAGCTTGTAGGCGGGCTCATCTTTTTTTGTTTTTTTGACATTTAGTTGCATATATAAAAACATTGATACATTTCATTGAGGGTAGGTATCCACATGCGTAGTATTATTCTTCTTGTCGACGGCAACCAAACGGAACGAGAGCGTTTAGCTGCCATGCTTCGCAAAGAAATCGGCGGTGTTGTCCTTGAAGCGAACAATGCTTCCGAAGCCTTCGAAATCTTGGAAAAAGAAGATGTTGGCTTGGTGATCGCCGATGTATTCCTGCCCCAGAAAAATGACGGAATCACCTTCTTTAAAACAGTTCATAAAAAAACCCCCCATATCGTTACGATGGCCAGTGTGCCGTTCATGGAACGTGAAATCATCTCCGAAGTCCTCAAAATCGGGGTATTCTTCTACATCAACAAACCTTACGACTTCAATGAAGCTGTCATCGCATCGTCCAAAGGTTTGAATCATTTTGAACTCTCTGTTCATCATGAACGGCGAGGTCCTAAGATCCGTAAAACTGAAGGGTTCCATGGCATTATCGGTAATTCCACGAAAATGCAGAAACTTTTCAGACTCATTGAAAAAATTGCCGACGACAATTTCAGTACGGTCCTGATTCAGGGCGAAAGCGGCACCGGGAAAGAACTCGTTGCCCGCGCCATTCATGCGCAGAGCCCGCGACACGGAAAGAACTTCGTTCCTTTCAATTGTGCTGCCATTCCCGACGAACTGCTGGAAAGTGAATTGTTCGGTTATGTCAAAGGGGCTTTCACCGGCGCTGCCCAATCAAAAATGGGACGTCTTCAGTATGCCGATGGCGGGACTCTGTTCTTGGACGAAATCGGTGATATGAAACCGGCTCTACAGGCCAAACTGTTGAGGGTTCTCCAGGAAAAGGAGTTTGAACCGGTTGGTGGCCTCAAATCGATTCCTGTCGACGTGCGGATCGTGGCTGCAACTCACCGCAACCTTGAAGATGCCGTCAAAATGGGTACCTTCCGAGAAGACCTTTACTACCGCCTGAGCGTCGTGCCCATTTATCTGCCGCCGCTGCGGGAGAGGCAAGACGATATTCCTTCATTGGTCGAAAAGTTTGTCCAAGTTTTCAATCGGAATAAGAAAATCGGCCTGAACGGTTTTGACGACAAGGCTATGGAAGCCATGATCAACTACCCATGGCCTGGGAATGTCCGGGAACTGGAGAACCTGATCCAGCGCATGGTCATCCTGCACAGCGGCGAGATCGTCGGTATGGATGACTTGCCACCCAAGTACATTTACCCGGAAAAAGGGGACATCCCCGCTCACGAGGAAGGACGTTCTTCATCTGCGCCGGCGAACAACGATGCCGTTCTTTGGAACCCTGATGGCGTCGATTTCAATATGCTGGTGAGTGACTTTGAGGACCGTCTGATCATGCAGGCCTTGGCCCAGACCGGCGGGAACAAGAAAGAGGCTGCCCGGCTGTTGAACCTGAAGCGGACGACCCTGATTGAAAAGGTGAAGAAGAAACAATTGGAAGTGCCCCTCGACTGACAGTCGGGGGGTTATTTTTTCATATATTGCTTGATTTTTGCCTGAATCTCTACATTCTCCGCAGGGGTGACGACGATATCGCAAACCCCGTATTTTACCGCTTGAATGACCGTCTTACGGGTCCATTCAGGGCCTGCCGCAATGACTGGAACCTGGTTTCCTGCCGCTGATTTTATTTTTATCGTGGCAGCGAACCCCTGTTCGTTCACCTCCCGCATTACCAGAAAAATTCCACTTAAATTCTGATTGTTGGCGATGGCATCGCGGAAGTTATCTTTGAATCCGAGAATGTTCGGTTGAATCTTGAGTTCTTGGGCCGCCGCAGAGAAGACTTCAGCCAATTGCTCATTTTCCGCAATGATGAGAACCGAGGGGGGGCCGCTTGCCATTGGTTTTGCAGCCGCCTGCGAACCATCCGCACTCGCTTGCTGAGCCTTGCCAGAAGGCTGAGCGACGCCAGGTTGGAGTGTTGGGGAGGGGGCTGCTGTTTTTCCTGGAGCTACTTGTTGTATGCCGAGAACGTTGAGCGGAAATACCAGGTTGATGGGATCAAGGTTGTTGCCGTCCATGGAAAAGATGTAAGTCGCAGCAAGGTATTCCCCTGGTGGGAACGGCTCGTCAGAATCCTCATCCACTTTTACGGGATTGACCTGGGTCTGCCCCGTCATTTTCAGGTGAAGTTTTTCAGGATAATTTTCATCAAAAGCGGTCGCAAAAACGCCTGTTATTATATTGGCTACTTCGCCAAAGGCATCGACCTGTTCTTCGCTGTATTCCTCAGCCTTGATCCGTTTGCCTAGCTCTGCTTCGGGGAGCATGATCAATGTTCCACCAAGGCGAATGGCGTCGCGGATGGAGACAAGGAGATAAGCCTGGCCTTCAGTTCCACCTTTGACTGTCAACTGGGCCAAGGCTTGTTTTTTCTCAATCCCTGAGAAGAATTGCTCTTTAGTAACTTGTTCAGTTGTATGTTTTGCGAGGGTAAGTTCAGTGTCGATCAAGACACCGACCTCTTCACAGATGCGATCACCTGAAAGTTTGAGGACGTTTTCCAGTTGTTTTTTCTTTTTAGCCAGTTTGGCAGGGTCGACCGCTACAACGGGCGCTTCTTCAGGAGTCGGAGCGGGTTCTTCCGCAGCTGATGCAGGTTCTGCCTGTGCGGCTTCCTGTTCCGGAACTGCGGGGGCAGTGGTTTGATCAGGAGCCGAAGGTATGGCGGTCTCTGCAGGCCAACCCATGTCCGTAACAGGCTCTTTGGCAGCAGGAGAAGGTTTTGCTGCTTCAGATTTCTTTTCACTGGAGAGAAGAGGGGCAGGGAAGAGCAGGTTCAAAGGGGAAAGCTCTTTCCCTTCCAAGGTCATGGGAAAGGTCGCCTGGATCAATGGCTGCTCAGGGAATGGTTGGTCTGAATCGCTGTCCACTTTGGAGGGGACAACCACTTCCTGGTTGAGCATTTTCAGGTGCAGCCGATGGGGCAGGTTTTCTTCGAAAACCGTAGTGAGAATGCCGGTCAGGATGTTGGCAATTTCGCCAAAGGCATCACTCTGTTCGTCACTGTACTCGCCGGATTTGATGCGGTTGTTGAGTTCCGCCTCGGGGAGCATGATAAGGACCCCCCCCAAACGGATGGCATCGGGGACTGAAACAAAAATATATGCTTCGCCCTGCCGGTCGCCAGAAACAGCAAGTCTCGCCATGACGAGTTTGCCGCCAGCTTCTTCAAAAAAGGTCTCTTTGCTGGTTTCATCCTGGAGCGGAGGGGAAATGGTGAATTGGCGGTCAAGAAGACCGCCAATTTCATCACTGAGTTTTGACTGGATCGAGGAGAATAGGTTTTTCAGAACCTTTTGGTTTTTCATCTTGTAAGAATCAGGTTATCCATGGTTCTGGAAATGGAGTGCGGCATTCATGTCGAAATCATGCGTTTTGAGTAAATTTAAACTCTGCCCAAAACATGCCGGACGTCGTTTCGAACGGGATAATAACACGGTTCGCATCGGAAAGACAGTTAACTTTGTAAGACTCTCCAGAGATGAGCGTAGGGATCGAAACATCCAGGTTTGTCCCTTCTTCAGCCAAGAGGGTTTTGATCCCACCTGACACCATGTTGGTGACCTCACCGATGGCGTCCTTAACGTCTTCGTCAATCTCTTCCACATCCATGCCCAGTAATGCAGACGTTATAGCTAACGCAACGTTCGCAGGGCAGTGAATGCCAAGCATGCCGCGGAAGTCTCCTGTCAACCCCATCAGCCCGGAAACGTTGCGGGGCCAGACCGTTTTGGCATCCTCCTGGGCTTCCCCCGGAGTGATGTCCATCATGATCATCGTCTCGAATACCTCGCTGGTGGCAGCGATGACTGTTTCTGAAAAATTCAAGCGAAACTCCTTTCCAGGTCGACCAAGGTGAAAAAGTTGATATTCGTGGTCAATAAAGGAGCTGCTTTAATTTTCCGCTCGTAGACGCAAGTCAACCAGGAATTCTCCCTGTTCGCAGTTGAACGGCATAATGACGATGTCGCCGTCATCCATACACTGGAAAGTATACTCGTCGCCGAACACTGTCGAAGGAAGAGACAATTTTATGTCACTGCCACCTTCGCTCAAAGCTGCTTTGACATTCCCCGCCAGCATGTTGGCCAGTTCGCCGACAGCATCCTGAACGTCATCGTCGATCGATTCAACTTCCAAGCCAAGGAAGTTGGTCGTAATGGCCAAGGCGACGGGTTCGGGAATATGAATGGCGATCATCCCTTTATATGAACCACCCAGGCCGACCGTGCCCGAAATGCTATTCGTCAGACGTGTGACGATGTTCGCTTTGGGCGCACCTTCAGTGACCTCCATCATTACCATGGAACTGAAGATTTCTTTCGTGGACTCTGCAATGATGTCTGCCAGATTCACAAATAGCTCCCCTTATTTAGATCAGATTCCCAATGATTTCGTTGACTTGTTCCGGCTTAAACGGTTTCTTGATGCTGCCTACGGCGCCGAGGGATTTTGCCTCGTTGAGTATGTCGGCTCCGGTTTCGGTCGAGATCATAATGACGGGGATATCCTTGATGGCAGGATTCCCTGCTTTTTCACGCAGAAAGCTAAGCCCGTCCATATTCGGCATATTGATGTCGCTGAGGATCAGATCAACAGGTTCGGCCTGCAGCATGGTCAAGGCTTCCTGGCCATCACCAGCTTCCAGAATTTTGTCAAAATCCAGACCCGCTTGACGCAGGGACCGGGTTACGATTTTGCGCATGGTGCTCGAGTCGTCAACGATCAATACCTTTTTACCCATAAGTTGTTCTCCTTTTTAACACACGAGTTTTCTTGAAGTGATTTATGCAGGAATTTCGCCAAGATAATAAAGAGCGATGAGATTTTCATCTACTTGCAGAAACCATTCTGCAGAGATTTCATCTGAAACGATATTCTCCAAGGGATCAATTTCCGGAAGCCCGAGCTGGTAGGTCTGGTCTTCCGGAAGGACCTCAGTCATGACCCTGCCGGCCACTGTGTTCAATACTTCTGCGGTAATGTCATGCAACATTGTTTGGCTGGATTCCTCTGCAGGCATTGCATAAAGGATTTCAGCCATCTGTTGAGCGAGAGGGACGGGGACGCGTAATTTGAATTCACCGGGAAAGGGATTATTGATGAGGAGAGAAACACAAATCACCTCAGCTCCTTGGGCATCCCATTGGTCTTTTTGGCCCGGAGCGACTTCGAGAAAGGTCATGTTCTCAAAGGTTTCAGCAACAGCATCAAAAACTGCTTGGTTGAATTGATCACTCATTATGAATTCCCTTGCTAATTATTTCGCAGCGGGGCAAGCGCCTGCACAAGTTTTGCTGGTGAAATCGGTTTGTTGAGGACCTCATAGGCACCAAGCCGTTTGAGTTCCTGGATTTTGGCTTCATTCGCGGCGCTAGTGATAATCAGGACCGGAATGACGGTCAGGCGCGGGTTGGCCTTAACCCATTTGAGCAAAACTTCACCGTCCATGACCGGCATGTTCAAGTCCGTTACAAGCAGGTCCGTGTCCGCTTCCTTCAGATGGGCGAGGGCGACTTTGCCATTTTCCGCTTCGACGAATTCCGTGTCCTGAAGCCCCACAATTTCAAGACAGCGCCGAATAAACATTCGTGCGGTTTCCGAATCATCGGCAATTACGATACGTTTCACCCCGAATTCTCCTTGGAATCTGAAAATGACTGTGCCAGTTTGGCGAATTCTTCTTCCACCGTGAGCATGATCAGATAGAGATCATCTTTGGCCAAGTCAAAATAATCGACGTAGTTCTTATCTAATTGATACTGGAGGCTGTCAGCCCCTGTGCCGCACCCTCCCATCATAGTGATGATATCTCCAAGATGCACCGCGAAAACCAGGGGCCTGAATTCCTCCGGGGCCTCTGCGGGTTGGTGATGATGGAGGATTGAAACCTTCAGTGCTTCAGGCAGCTGCCAGAGTTGAGCCAGTTCGTATCCCGCTTCAGTGTGGTCAATACCGAGGCGATCCTGCTCACCCTGCAGATAGTTAGAAATTTTGTGCTGCTCAATTTCCTCAAGAACATCCTGACATGTGCCATGCAGGAAATCGGACAGAACCGCCTTGCCGATGTCGTGTAACAGACCGGCCGTAAAAGCCATGTCTGGCGGTAGATCCCCTTTGCTGCGGCGAGCAACCTCTCGAGCAGCAATTGCTGAACGAAGATCATGGCGCCAGAGGTCTCCCCGCTGACTTTCGTAACCGTCGAGTTTCTTTTCGAACAGCGGACCTGCCGTTTCCTCAAGGGCAACGGTGACAATTGTCCGGGTCCCTAAATAAGAAATGGCTCGGTCTATGGAACTGATTTGATTAACCAGTCCGAAAGCCGCCGAATTCACAACTTTGAGGACGCGGGCCGTCAATGCCGAGTCACATTTGACAACATCAATCAACTCGTCCATGTCGAAATCCGAGTTGGATGTGATTTCGAGAAGTTTTGCCGCGCTGGTTGATAACAAAGGGATCTTTTTGATCGCCTTGATGACTTCTGCTCTATCCTGTGCGCCACTCATAGCGTAACCTCAAATCTTCCAGTCGGTACGCCCAGGAGAGGAAATAACAACCTCGCCGGTGCGCAGAGAAACGGAAACGGTTCGGCTGTAGGATCCTCCGAGATCTTCGGAAGTGGCGCCCAGACCCAAAGTCCAGAGCAATTTTTTAACAGCCAGGGCATTGCGCTTGCCGATGTTAAATGTATCATTCGGGTCCATGATTTTCGCCCCGCCAGCCAGTTTGACAATCATTCCCTGGCCTTTGGGGTGGCAACCGTATTTCGACATCTGCGAAAGCAGGGCAGGGATACCCGTATCAGCAAAATATCCCGGTTTATCTTTGACTTTGGCTTTGTTAATAGATGATTCGGGCAAGGCCACATGAACCATCCCAACCGTCCGGGTTTTGGGGTCCAGAAGGACCACCGCTACGCAGGACCCCAAAGCGTAGGTCTTTATTATATCATCGGAAGAGTTGGACGCTCCGAAGTCGCCCACGCCTAATACAAGGGTGCTCATTTATTTTTTCTCTCCCAAAATGCCGATGACGGAAGCGGCTATTGCGTCTAGAGGGACAAGTCGTTCGGCGCCACCCATTTCAAAGGCCACCTTCGGCATTCCAAAGACAACGGAGGATGCCTCATCCTGAGCGATATTCCGAGCTCCAGCTTTGCGCATCATCAACATCCCTTTGGATCCGTCGGATCCCATACCTGTCAGCATGACGCCAATGGAATTGGCTCCCACGTTCTGAGCGACTGATTCCATCATGACGTCAACTGACGGGCAGTGACCACTGACTTTTTCTCCGGGTTGGCAAGTGACCTGATACAAGCCCCCGGAGCGAATTACGCGCAGCTGTTTAGCGCCTGGCGCGATAAGCACGCGGCCTGGCATAATGCGGTCACCATGGTCCGCTTCTTTGACCTCCATGGCACACAATTGATTGAGGCGCTCAGCAAACATTTTGGTAAAGCCTGGCGGCATGTGCTGGACGATAACAACTCCAGGCATGGAAGCCGGGAACTCGCAGATTACTTTTTTGATAGCCTCTGTGCCACCGGTTGAGGCCCCTATCGCAACGACCTTATCCGTCGATTCTGCCAAGGCCCGATTCGTCACGCTGGATGTTGTTGACGGTGCGCTGGGACGATACCCCTTCCAGTGGGAAACATTAGCTGTGGAAGCAATTTTAACCTTGGCCCGCAATTCCATGATCATGCTGGCCAACCCTTGGGCAACGTTGCTCGAAGGCTTGGGGACGAAGTCGACAGCACCAGCTTCAAGGGCATCGATGGTGATTTGTTTGCCACGCTGAGTCAATGAACTGACCATGACGACCGGCAGTGGATATTGCGGCATGAGGCGACGTAGGAATTCAACGCCATCCATACGGGGCATTTCTACATCCAGAGTCAGGACGTTAGGCTTAAGCTTGACGATTTTATCGCGGGCATCATAGGGATCGGTCGCGGTCCCTACGACCTCGATATTGGGATCCTGATTCAAGCCATTGGCCAGAATCTGGCGAACAAGGGCCGAATCATCAACGATAAGAACGCGAACTTTATTGGTCATTCCGATTATACCTTCTGGTAGACGGCAGGCATGACATAGCGATAGAGGCTATGATCACGGCCGAGGGTCTCAGAGTGGCCTATAAACAGGTATCCGCCCCGTTCAGTTGCCTGATGAAACCGTCTGATCAGTTTGTCTCGAGTCGGCTGATCGAAGTAGATCATGACATTGCGACAG
>Ga0068711_1000701_pt1 | contig 25035 bp, 24 predicted proteins | sample MTBAKMMethaMetaG_FD_62224 | JGI IMG/M metagenome (GOLD analysis project Ga0068711, IMG submission 62224) | Enrichment culture microbial communities from Arthur Kill intertidal strait, New Jersey, USA, that are MTBE-degrading - MTBE-AKM (Arthur... | ecosystem: Environmental > Aquatic > Marine >...
AAAGGAGCGTGAAAGCGGTGAGAAAAATCAGCAACAGATGAAGAAGGACGGTCTTTCCGGATCCGTTTCTTGCCATTCTAAAACCTCCCCCCGGGTTTCCCTCGGGATGAATAGAATATTTTCATGACAGCCGTCGATCGTTCGGTGTCTTATGAAGCCCTGGCCTCCTGGACGATCCTGGGCGTCACGAAGATCAGAAGCTCCTTCTTGTCCCTGACGACCGTGGTCGTCTTGAACAGCCACCCGAGAACGGGAATCTTCGAGAGCCAGGGAACGCCGCTCACGGCGGTGGTTTCCGTGGTCTTGTAGATGCCGCCGAGAACGAGGGTGTCCCCGTTGTTCACGACGATGGTCGATTCCACGTTGCTCGCCACGAGGGGCGGATTCTCCGCGTTGGCGTTCACCTTGTTCCAGTCGGCGTATTTGTTCGAAGCCATCACTTCCATGGAAATCTTCCCGTCCGGTGTGATCTTCGGCTTCACCTGCAGCTCGAGCTTGGCGTCCTTCATTTCCACGTTGTAGTTCCCGTCGTTGTCCCGGACGACGTACGGGATCTCCTCACCCTGTCCGATGGTCGCCTTCACGTTGTCCAGGGTCGTCACCTTGGGCGAGGAGATGATCTTGCCGTCGCCCGTCACCTCGAGGGCGGACAGGGAGGCGTCGAGAATGTACTTGCCCGAACCCGCGATGAGGCCGATGGTCGGCGCGGCGATTTCCTCAAGAGCGGGAAAGTTCACCGCGACGTTGCTGCTCGTAAGCCCGATGCCCCCGGGGAGGCTGGTCACCGTCCCGCTGGCGGCCGTCCCGATGAGAAACCCGAAGTCCCGGCCGTTCCAGGTATCCTGGTATCCGTACCCCCACTGGATCCCCAGTTTCTCGGTGAAGGTCGTGTTCACCTCGACGATCTTCGCCTCGATGGAAATCTGGTGGATCTTTCCCTCGGCCACGTTCTTCTTCAGTTCCTCCTCTTCCGCCTTTTTCAGGAGTTCCAGGGGGAAGACGGTGATCACCGATCCCGAGACCTTTTTCCCGAGGGCGTTGACCTCCAGGGCCGTGTCGAGGGCCTGTTCCCAGGGAACGTTCTGCATCCGAAGAGAGATCTTTCCCTTCACCTCGGGGCTCAGGACGATGTTCATGCCGCTCACCTCCGACAGGAGGCGGAAAAGCGCCTGGATCTCGGCGTTCTGGAGGTCGATGGAGACCCTCCTGCCCCCGTAGGAGGCCGTCGCTTTTTTCGCGGGTTCCTTCCCGCCGGAGGCTTTTTTCGCCGGTTCGGCCTTCTTCAGCACCACCGTCGCCTTTTCCCTGGAGGGCGCGGGGGAGCCCGCGGAGGCCGTCCGGGGGACGTCGAAGTCGAGGACGATCCGTCCCGACTCCTCCCGGACATGGTAGGGAACCATCCGGTCCATGACGACCAGGACCTCGCCGACCGGTTTGCCGTCCTCGGTCTTTTCCGTCGCGGTGACGTGGCGGATGTGGTCCAGCGTTCCCTCCCCCAGCCGGCCCTGCCAGCGGAGGGGAACGGTCACGCCGTGCAGGCGCACGGAAACGCCCTCGTCCGAGCCGGGAAGCACGTCGAAGGGGACCTTCCCCTGGACGAGCAGGACCACCCGTTCCTTGCCGTTCCAGCGCTCCAGGAAAACACCGTCGAGGGACGCGGCCGATTTCCCGGCCCCTCCTTCCGCCACCGCGGCCTGCTGCCCCGGGGGGGGAGTCCCCTCGACCGTCTTCGCCGGGGCGCAGCCGGAAAGGAGGAGACCGACCAACGCCATCATGACGGCGGGGATCAAAAACGTTCTTTTCATTTTTCACCGCCTGTGTTTTCGCCGTAAAGGTCCAGAACGACCCGGTTCTTCTCCTTCTCACCGGAGAGACCGTACAGGGTTTCCTCGATCACGACCCGGGTCTGGGAAATCCCCACGACCCGCCCCTCGTTGGGGCCGATCCGGGTCCCCCAGAAAACCGAGTACAGCTTTCCCGCCGGGTCCTTGATCATGGCCACCCGCTTCTTCTCCGCCAGGGCGATGCCGAGAAGTTTCAGGTCCGCGATGTTGAACATTTCCAGAGGCTCCAGCGGACGCACCCTCGCCCGGTCCTTGTCGCTTTTGAGAAAGGATTCGAAGGGATCGGCTATCCCCGTCTCCTCCGTTCCCTTCTCCCCGGCGGCCCGGGGGATCACGGGTACGGAAAGGACAAGGGTTCCCGCCAGGATCAGGGCCGCCACGGAGAGGAAGACCCTATGTTTTCCGTTCGCCCTTTCCCTGCTCTTCATCTTTCATCTCCACGAACATGTACGTCTTCATGAGGCACTCGGCCTTGAGGCCGCTTCCCGTTTCATCCCGGCCCCTGGAAAGGGCCACCTCGGTCGGGTTCACCACACGGGAAAGCCCGCCGACCTTCGTAAAAAAATCGTGGATTTCGCGGTAGGTGCCCTTCACGACCACCTTGATCGGAATTTCGGCGTAAAACTCCTTCTTCACGAGGGGCATCGGTTCGAAAAGGACGAATTCCAGGCCCGAGGCCCTTCCCGCGTCGGAGACGGCCGCCATGAGGCCGGGGATCTCCTTCTCTTCCGGAAGTTTCTGGATGACCAGGGCGAACCGTTGCTTCAGCTCCTCGATACCCTTCTTGTAGCGGTCCATCTCGCCGACCAGTTTCTCCTTCGCCGCGATGCGGACCGCCAGGGTTTTCTGCTCCTCCCGGAGCGCGTCCTGACGGGCCAGGTTCCCCTGGACGAAATAGAAGTAATAGAAATAGAGCACCAGAAGGACCCCGGCAATCCCGAGGGCCACCTTCCAGACGAGCGGCATGTTCCGGATATCCTGGACCGTGAGCGCCATTCACTCCTCCGCGAACTGGCAGGAAAGCATGAAGTTCATGAGTTTCACCCCCGACACGGCGGCCTGCTTCGCAGAAAGGAGATCCACGGAGCGGAACACCCCCGTTTTCTCCAGGTTTTTCATGTAGTCCGCCACGACGGCGTTGTTCATCGCCATGCCTTCCACCCGGAGGGCCTCCTCGTTCCTGGAAAGAAAGGTCAGCCACATCTGGCCCCTGATGTTCTGCTTCGAGAAAAGTTCCATGACGTCGGCGGACCGGGTCCGTCCCTTTTCGAGTTTCTCGATGACGTCGATCTTCTTCCGGAACGTGTCCATGTCCATCTTGTACTGATCGAGGCCGGCGGTGGCCTTTGTGAGGTCCTCCAGGCGGGCCCTCGCCGCCGCCGTCTCGCTCTCGATCCGGCTCAGGCGCATGACCATGTACATGTGAAAGGAAATGAGGAGAACCGCGAAAATGACGCACGCCGAAACGAAGATCACCAGGGCCCTCCGGCTCTTCGTCTGCTTCTTGAACTCCCAGTAAGGCAGAAGGTTGATCCGGATCATCGGTCTTCCATCCTCCTCAATGCGAGGCCGACACCTGGGGCCGCAAAGAGCCGGATCTCGTCCATGTAGGGCTGGGGAAACTTTTTCGGATCGCAGACGATCCGCTGGAAGGGGTCGAAAAAGGAGACGCCCGTGTGAAGCCGGCCCGCCAGGGACTCGCGGATTCCGGAAATTCCGGCGGCGCCCCCGCTGAGAAGCACCTGGCGGATGTGGGGATCCATGGCGGTGGAACTGTAATAGTCCAGGGAACGCTCGATTTCCCCCAGGAGCGGCTCGGCGTTTTTGATGTCCACCCCGTTTTCGAAGGGTTCCCCCTCTTCGGGCGTTTCCCCCGTTACGGAGAGGCCCCCCATGGGGAAACTGCGGGTGAACGAGGACACGCCGCCCCGAAGCACGTTGACCGTGGTGATGCTCGCCCCGATGTGAACGAGGGCGTCCACGTCGGAGGGCTCGAAATCGTAATTCCTTTCATAGGCCGTTTCCAGGGCGAAGGCGTCCACATCGAGAACGGCGACCCTCCGCTTCCCCTGCTGGATGGCCTCGACATAGCCCTCCACGATCTCCTTCCTCGCGGCGACGATGATGACGTCCATCTGGTTGGGATTGAAAGGGCTTTCCCCGAGAATGTAGAAATCGAAATTTACGTTCTCCACGTTTTCGAAGGGAAGGTATTTCTCCCCCTCGTCGGTGAGGAGAATCCGAAGCTCGTCTTCTTCCATCTTCTGGAACATGGCCTTCTTGACGACCACCGCCGTCCCGGGAAGGGCCGCCGCGACGAGCCTCGCCTTGCACCCCGCTCTCCGGAAAAGCTCCGACACCGCCCGGGCGAGACCGCGCTCGTCCCGGACAAGTCCGTCCTCGATGATCCCCCTTTCCAGGGGGATCTGGTCGTAAAGGCTCAACACGGCTCCCTTGGACGTCTCCGTGATTTCAACGAGCTTGATGAGACGGGAACCGACATCCAGACCAGCGATCCGGTCTTTTCTGGAAAACCAGGATTTCATGGACTGCCCCGACCCCTCCTTCGCCGGCTTCCCGAGCCGGCCTTCGACTTATATTGCACAAGGAATTCTATTTTTTCAAGCCTTTATTTATGAAATATTCACTTTTTTCTTCAAAGAAAGGGGGAAACCCGCCAGAGTCAATGGATCTTTTGCCTTCCCGGGAAAAGCCGCATCCTGGAAGATCCCGAAAAGACAAGGCTTTCCCTTTGGCATTCCATTCAGGGAAAAAAAGGAAGTGGCGGAAGGAACCCTTTCTCAAAGAGCTTCGGTAACCTGGCGATCCGAAGCCTCGGACCCATGGCTTTGCGTCCTACCCTTACGGATAGTTTGCCTTTATCGACTCTCCGGCGGCCCCGTGCGGGTACCGGACACCCCCTTGCGGGAGCGTCCCGCGGAGCCACCCGGAATCAGGGCGTTTCCCGGGTCCGGCTCGAAAGGACCGTGGAACCTACTTAACAGATCTTAAGCCGCCATGCCACAGAAAAAATGACGGTCTCGCGAAAAATCCCCGGCGAACCTTTTTCGGAACGTTCCCGGGGGACATGAAAAGGCATGAATGGAACGGGGCTTTCGGGCCCGTCACTTGTTTTCCGGCGGCACGAACCGGTACACGCGGTCGTCCTTCCGGACCATCCCCAGATCTTTCCGGGCCACCTCCTCGATATAGGCAAGATCGTCCCGGAGAAGACGGATCTCCTCCTTCAGCTCCCCGTTCTCCTTTTCCTCCTGGGCGTTGAGCGCCTTAACCGTGGAGAGCTTCCCCTCCAGGGCGCGGAAATCCTTCCACTGGCCGGCAAGATAGTAAAGGGACAGGCAGGCCAGGCCAAAAAGGCAAAGGGTGATCCACGTCCTCCAATTCACGGTCCCTTCTTGTCCGGTGCCACGGACGGCAGCGTCCACTGGGGTTCCCCCAGGAAGAACTCCCCTTTCTCGATCCGCTCCTTGAGGAGGGCGGCGATTTCCTGCGCCTTGAAATAGCTGGACAGGGGCGCCGAGGGAATCTTCCTGCCGTTCAACGTCACCGCTCCGCTCCGGAGATCCTTGAAAGTGACCTCGCCGAGGCTTTTCGGATTGCCGCTCGGCACGTCCATCCCGTAGTCGAAGACGTTCATGACGATGTCCTCGTCCCGGACGGCGGCATGGCGGGCCATCCGCTCGTTCAGAACGGGAATGGGGACACCGATGCCCACGTACAGGGAGACGCCGTACCCGAGGATGCTCGCCCCGACAAGCCAGCGCGGGTCCATTTCCTTCAGGTTTCCGATCACGGCGATGGTTCCCGCCCCCTCCCGGGGGATGCCCTTCGCCGTCCTCGGGACGTTCGGGTTGTGCTGCGTGCCGGGCCATGCCACGTATCCCCGGGTGCCCCCGAGGAAGATCGCCGTCCCGATCCCGATGGTTTCGTAATAGGGATCGTTGAAGAGCGGGGAAAGCTGGCCCGACGTGGAATAGTTCGCATTGGCCATTCTCGGCCGCAGAACGCCCATGTACGTGTAGATCGTCTTGTCCGAAAGGTTCACGGCGACGTTGTAATTCTGGTAGGCGTTCCTCGGGTTGAACAGCATGGCGTCCGGCAGGTCCTTCAGGGTGATGTTCCTTTCGAGCCGCTTGGAAGGATAGCAGTCCGTCCCGTAGCCCTCCGCCCGGAGCCGGATGACGTTCCCCGACACGAGGTCCTCGATGACGTGTCCGCCGCCGTAGTTGAATTCCCCCGGATAGACGCTGTTCAGCGGGTCTCCCTCGACAACCTCGGTCGCCCCGATGTAGCAGTCCACGGCCGCGATGCCGCCGTAGGCGGGCACGTCGTTCAGCCAGACGCGGCTTGCCTTGATCCTCGGGGAGGAATGCCCGAAATTGAGAAACGCCCCGGAGGAACACATGGGGCTGAAGGTCCCGGTGGTGACCACGTCCACCCTCCGGGCCGCCTCCTCTTCCCCGTGCCGGTCGACGATGTCGATGATTTCCTCGGCGGTGACCACGACGGCCTTGCGCCGGCGGATCTTTTCGTTGATCTCCCTGTAGGTCTTCGTTACTTTACAGGGTTTCATGGCTCGTTTCCTTCCCTCTCTCCCCTCACTTGGCCCCCGTGTGACCGAAACCGCCCGCTCCCCGGGAGGTTCCGTCCGGCGCCGTTTCGGGGTCCCAGTCCACCCGGCAGACCCGGCGGACCACCATCTGGGCGACCCGCAATCCCCGGCCGACGGGAAAGGGCTCCCTGCCGTAATTGATGAGGATCACCGCAATCTCTCCCCGGTAATCGGCGTCGATCGTGCCCGGACTGTTCAGCAGGGTCACCCCGTGCTTGAGCGCGAGGCCGCTTCTAGGCCGGATCTCCCCTTCGAACCCCCCGGGCAGGGCGACGACGAGGCCCGTGGGAATCTTCCGCCATTCCCCCGGGGGGATGACGACCTCCCCGGACACGGCGGCATGAAGATCCATACCGGAAGAAAACTCCGTCATGTAGCGGGGGAGGGGAAGATCTCCATTCCCCTCGACCCGGGCGACGGGAACGCGGACGGTCTCCATGGTCATCCGTTCAGGCATCCCCGGGTCACTCCCCCGGGAACCCTGCCCAGAACGGCCACGGACAGATTTTCCGGCCGCAGCATCCACCGTGTGACCCGCCGGATGTCTTCCTCGGTGATCCCGTCGATATTCCGGAGGACTTCCTCCGCGGGAACATGCCGGCCGAAGGTCAACTCGTTCCGCGCCAGCCTGGACATCCGCACGTCCGTGCTTTCCATGCTGAGGAGAAAGCTCCCTTTCATCTGTTCCTTCCCCGACCGGATTTCCTCTGCGGTCAGGCTTTCCCGGCACAGCTTCCGGAGTTCCCCGGAAACGAGGCCCGCCACTTCCCGGACCCGGTCGCCCTCGGTCCCGAAATGGATGCCGAACCACCCCGTGTCGCTGTACGGCACCAGGAACGAGTGAATGGAATAGACGAGCCCTCTTTTCTCCCGGATCTCCTGGAACAGCCGGGAACTCATGCTCCCGCCCAGAACCATGTTGACGAGCATGGCCGGGTAGCGGTCCTCGTCCGCCGCATGGGGACCGAGCGCCCCCATGAGGACATGCACCTGTTCCAGGTCCTTCTCCTGGAGGAAAAGATCGCCCGTCACCTCAGGCGGCGGCGGATTGCAGGCCTTCGGGAGTTCCTCCGCCGCGGGCAGCCGGAGCAGCCGCTCCACCTGCTCCACGAAAGGACCGTGCTTCAGGTTTCCCGCCGCGGCGATGACCAGGTTCCTCCCGTGATACCGCTTCGAGAAAAAATCGATCACCCCGTCGCGGTTCAGGCCCCCCACCGACTCGCGGCTTCCAAGAACGGAACGGCGCAGCGGGTGATCCTTCCAGAAATGAAATTCGAAAAAGTCGTGGATCGCGTCGTCCGGCGTGTCCTCGACCATCTTGATTTCCTGGAAGACGACGAACTTTTCCTTCTCCAGTTCCAGGGGGTCGAACAGGGCGTTCCGGAGAAGATCGGAAAGGAGGTCGAGGGCCTCCGGGGCATAGTAGTCCGGAACCTTCGCGTAAAAGGACGTCAGTTCCTTTCCCGTGTAGGCGTTCAGAACGCCCCCCACCGAATCGACTGCGGCGGCGATGTCGAAGGCCGTCCGGTTCGTCGTCCCCTTGAAGAGCATGTGCTCGATGAAATGGGCGACCCCGCCGATGGAATCCTCCTCATAGCGGGACCCGCTCATCACCCAGGCACCGATGGAGACGGACCGGACGTACCCGATCTCTTCCGTGACGACGCGAACACCGTTGGGAAGAACGGTCTTCTCAGGCATTCTCGTTCAGGGCTTCTTTCCTGCTGAGCCGGATTTTCCCGCCCTTGTCGATCTCCAAGACCTTTACGGGGATTTTGTCTCCCTCCTTCACGACGTCGGTCACCGCCTGGACCCGCCGCTTGTCGAGCTGGGAAATGTGGACCAGGCCTTCCGTTCCCGGAAGGATTTCCACGAAGGCCCCGAAATCGACCACCTTCTTCACCGTGCCGAGATAGATTTTCCCGATCTCCGCCTCCTCGGTGAGCCATTTCACCATGGCAATGGCCTTGGCGGCCGCGGCGGCGTCGTTCGAGGCGATGGTCACCGTCCCGTCGTCTTCCACATCGATGACGACGCCGGTCTCGCTGACGATCTGGCGGATGTTCTTTCCGCCGCTCCCGATGACGTCGCGGATCTTCTCCGGTTTCACCTTCAGCATGGTGATCCGGGGGGCATAGACGGAAAGATCCTTCCGCGGTTCGGAAATCGCCGCCTCCATCCTGCCGAGGATGAAAAGACGCGCCTCCCGGGCCTGGGAAAGGGCCTTGCGGATGATGTCCCCGGTAATCCCGCCGATCTTGATGTCCATCTGCATGGCCGTGACGCCCTGTCTCGTCCCGCAGACCTTGAAATCCATGTCGCCGGCATGGTCCTCGTCGCCGAGGATGTCCGAAAGGATCACCACCTGGTCCCCTTCCTTCAGGAGACCCATGGCGATGCCGGCCACCGCCGTCTTCACGGGAACCCCGGCGTCCATGAGCGACAGGGAACCGCCGCACACGGTGGCCATGGAGGAGGACCCGTTGGAGGAAAGGATTTCCGAGACGATCCGGATCGTATAGGGAAATTCCTCGGGATCGGGCAGGATGGGCAGAAGCGCCCTTCTCGCCAGGACCCCGTGTCCGATCTCCCGGCGGCCGGGCCCCCGGAGCATCCTCGCCTCACCGACGCAGTAGGGGGGGAAGTTGTAATGGAGGAGGAAGGACCGGAATTCCTCCCCGCCGATCCAGTCGAGACGCTGCTCATCGGAGGAGGTCCCCAGGGTCACCACGGCAAGGGACTGGGTCTCTCCCCGGGTGAACAGGGCGGAACCGTGGGTCCGCGGCAGGAGGCCGACCTCGCAATTGATGGCGCGAACCTGGTCGTACGGCCTGCCGTCGATCCGGGTGCCGTCCTTCAGGATCTTCTCCCGAAGCACTTTCTTGCTCATCTCCTCCAGGACGGCCTTCGCCGCGGGCAGAACCGCACCCTCCCGGGCGCCGAATTCCGCGACGACGTCTTCCTGGACCCGCGCCAGCATGGCTTCCCGTTCCATCTTCTCGGCTGTCGAGAAGGCTTCCCGGAGCGGTCCCCTCACCTTGCCTTCCACTTCCCCCCGAAGGTCGGGCTCGATGACCAGCGGTGCAAAGGCGATTTTCTGCTTCCCGATCGCCCGGACCATCTCTTCCTGCAGATCCATCACCGGCCTCAGTTGCTCCAGACCGAACTCGATGGCCTGGATGAGCCGTTCCTCCTCGATTTCCCTTGCGCCCCCCTCGAGCATGACGAGCTGCACGTCATACCCGCCTGCGGAAGATCCGCCGGCCGTCTTTCTTCCCGTGAGGAAGAGATCGATTTCGCTCCTCTCGAGGACGGACGACGACGGATTGGCCACGAAACGGCCGTCGGTCATGCCCACGCGGATCCCGGCGATGGGACCGCCGAAGGGAATGTTGGAGATCCCCAGCGCGACCGAAGCTCCAAGCATGGCGGCCACGTCGGAACCGCTCTCCGGGTCGAGGGAGAGGACGGTGGCCACGATCTGGGTCTCCTGGAAGAACCCCTTCGGAAACAGCGGCCGGATGGACCGGTCGATGAGCCGCGAGGTCAGGATTTCCCTTTCGTTGGGACGGCCTTCCCTTTTGAAGAATCCGCCGGGGATCTTCCCCGCGGCGAAGGTCATCTCCTGGTAGTCCACGGTGAGAGGGAAGAAGTCGATGTTCTCCCTCATCGCCTTGTGGCTCACCGCCGTCACCAGGACAACCGTCTCCCCGTACGTGACGAGCACGCCTGCATTGGCGCGCCTGGCCACGTAATTCGTCTTGATCGATATGGGTCTCCCCGCAAACTCCGCTGTGTAAACTTCACTCATTTCGTATTTTCACCTTCCCTCAGTTTGTACACTCCCCTTATCGCCGGATTCCGAGACGCTGGATGACCGTTCGATAACGCTCCACGTCTTTTTTCTTCAGATAATCGAGGAGCTTCCTGCGCTGGCCGACCAGCTTGAGGAGGCCCCTGCGGGAGTGGTGGTCCTTTTTGTGCACCTTGAAATGGTCCGTCAGGTATTCAATGCGGGCGCTCAAGAGGGCAATCTGGACTTCCGGCGAACCCGTATCGCTTTCCCCCCGTTTGAACGCATCGATGATTTCCTTTTTCCTTGCTAACTCTAACACCGCTTTCTCGTCCTCCCTCTTACTATGGATTCTTTCTTCGCATGACAAAACCCCTGCAACCGGATCTTCCCATGAAGAGAAGCACCGGATTCTTCTCTTATCGGAACACCCGGACCAGCCGGATGGCCCCCTCTCCGCCGGTATCCACATCCTGGGGAGCCTGAAACTTCCCGATGGCGACCACCCGGTTTTCCTCAGAGAGGAACTGTATCAGATTTCCCTTCTCAAGGGAAGGAAGAACTTGCTTTTTCAGCGATTCTTCCGAAGGCGGGCGGCCGTTCCGAATCCGTTTCGCCGTTTCCCCGTCCACCACGAGGGAAGGCATCCCTTTCAAGGCTTCCTCCATGGAAATCAGCCGTTCCTCGAGAAGCCGCCTCTTTTCCGCCTGCCCGAGCCCCTGGAGGGACAGGGCTTCCCCCTCTGGAAACCGGCCGCTCCGCGTTCTCCGAAGGGCCGAAACGGTTGCGCCGCATCCGAGCTTGCGGCCGAGATCGGCGCACAGGGACCGGACGTAGGTGCCCTTGGAGCAATGGATGAAAAGCACTCCGAAGGGCGAATCGAAACGGACCAGCTCCAGGCGGTGAACCGTCACCGTCCTTCCGGGCGGCTCCACGGGAATCCCCCCGCGGGTCCACCGGTACAGGGGTTTCCCCCGGACCTTCACGGCGGAATACCGGGGCGGGATCTGCTCCTGGGTTCCCCGGAACCCGGCCAGGGCCTCCGCGATTTCCCTCCCGCCGACGCGGACCGGGGCGACCGCGACAACCTTCCCCTCGAGGTCCAGGGTGTCCGTTTCAACCCCGAACTGGACGGTGGCCCGATATTCCTTGTCGTCCTCCGAAAAGAACTGGACAAGTTTCGTGGCCTCGCCCAGGCACACGGGAAGAACGCCCGAGGCCAGGGGATCCAGCGTGCCCGTGTGCCCCGCCTTCCGGATCCCGGCAAGGCCCCGCACCTCCCGGACGACATCGAAGGAGGTCTGGCCCGTCGGTTTGTCGATGACCACGATTCCCGTCACGGGAGCGCCTTTCCGACGGCCCGGATCACTTGCTTCCGCACCTCCCCCAGAGGCCCCGGAATCGTGCAGGCCGAGGCGTTCACGTGCCCTCCCCCCCCGAACTGCCCGGCGATCTTCTCCACGTCCACCTTGTCCTTGGAACGGAAACTCACCTTGCAGGCGTCGGAGGGAAGCTCCCGGATGATGGCGGCGACCTCGACGCCCTGGATCGTCCGGATCATGTCCACGAACCCCTCCGTGTGTTCCGGCAGCGCATCGAGATCCTCGAGCATTCTCCGCGTCACGTGGACGATCCCCAGCTGTCCGCCGAAGCAGACCTTCAGCGTGCCGATGACCTTTCCCAGGAGAAGGACCTGGACGAGGGGTTTCGTTTCATAAATCTTTTCGGCGATCCACCGGGGATCGGCCCCCCAGGCCACCAGTTCCCCGGCAATCCGGAAGGTTTCGCTTCCCGTGTTGGAGTACCGGAAGGACCCCGTGTCCGTCATGATGGCCCCGTAAAGGTTCACGGCCACTTCGGTGGGAACGGTTCCCAGCATCTTCCGGATGAGGCCGTAGAGAATCTCCCCCGTGGAGCCCGCCGCGGGCCGGACGATGGACCATTCGGTGAAGCCGTTGTTGGAGATGTGGTGATCGATGTTGATCACGCGGCCGATGTTCCCGATCCGTGCCGCCTCCTTGCCGACCCGGTCCAGCTCGCTGCAGTCGAGAACGAAGACCGCCTCGAACCGTTCGGGCAAATCGAGGGTGTGGACGATTTCCTCGGCGCCGGGAAGGAACCCGTATGCCTCCGGCGTCTCGTCCTCGTTGTACACCACCGCCTTCTTGCCCATCCTGCGGAGCGCGTGATAGAGAGCCAGTTCCGACCCGATGGCGTCGCCGTCCAGTCGGATATGGGATGTGATCAGAAAAGACTTGTATTTCCGGATGATCTCAAGGATTTTCTCTTCCATCCGCTTCTTCTTTCTTCCGGATCTCTCCGAAGAGTCTTTCCACCCGCTGCCCCCTGGCAAACACTTCGTCGAAGTAAAAATGAACCTCCGGAACGAAACGGAGATTCAGCCGCTTTCCCAGGTTGCGCCGGAAAAACGGCGTCGCCTTTTCCAGGCCCTTCCGGACGTCCTCGCTCGGCGAATCCTGCCCCAGCGGGACGAAATAGATCTTCGCGATCCTGAGGTCGTCGGTGACCCGGACATCCGTGATGGTGACGTTCCGGACCCTGGGGTCCATGATGTCCTTCACGAGGATCCGGTTCACCTCCTCCCGGATCAGATCGGCTACCCGGTCGGCCCGTTTAAAAGTCATTGAATTTCTCTTCTCCGTATTCCCCCGGTTCGTCGAAGCCCCGGGAAATCCGGATCAGTTCGGTCCGTACGTGGACCACCTCGGCGATTCCCAGTTCCTCGATGAAGGCGCAGATCTTGTCCGTCACGGACTGGACGAAGGGCGTCTCGTTTCCCACGACGGCGAACCCGATGACGGCCCGTTTCCAGTGATCCTGGCTGTCCACCTCGGCGACGGACACGTTGAAGGTGTTCCGCACCCGGCTGATGATCCTCCGGAGGACCCCCCGCTTCTCCTTCAGGGACCTGCTCTCCACGATGAAGAGATCGATGACCGCCGTTCCGACAACCATTGGACCGTTACAAGGGCTTCCGCTCCACCTGCTCCTTCACGTAGGTCTCGAGGACGTCGCCGAGCTTGATGTCGTTGAAATTCTCCAGCCCGATGCCGCACTCGTACCCGGTGGCGACCTCCCTGGCATCCTCCTTGAACCGCTTGAGGGAAAAGATCTTCCCGTCGTACACCACCACACCGTCCCGGAGGAGCCGGATGGAGGCGGTCCGGACCACCTTTCCGTCGGTGACGTAGCATCCCGCCACCGTTCCCACCTTGGGCACCCGGAACAGGTTCCGCACCTCGGCATGGCCCTGGAGAACCTCCTGGAACAAGGGCTCCAGAAGCCCTTCCATGGCCGCCTTCACCTGGGCGATGACGTCGTAGATGATGTCGTAGACCTTGATCTCCACCCCTTCCCGGTCGGCGATTTCGAGGACCCGGTAATCGGGACGGACCTTGAAGCCGATGACCACCGCGTCGGAAGCGGAAGCGAGCATGACGTCCGTTTCCGTGACGGCGCCCGTGGAGCCGTGGATCACCCGGACCTTGACGTCCTCCGTGCCCAGTTTCTGGAGGGCCTCCGTGAGGGCCTCCAGGGACCCCTGGACGTCGGCCTTGAGGATCACGTTCAGTTCCTTGGCCCCTTCCTTGATCCGCTCGTAGAGCTGGTCGAGGGTGACCTTCGAGGTCTTGGAGAGTTCCTTCTCCCGTTCCTTCATGACCCAGTATCCGGCGATGTCCTTGGCCTTCCGGTCGTCCTCCACGACGGTGAAATCGAGACCCGCCTGGGGCACCCCGGAAAAGCCGATCACCTCGACGGGCATGGAGGGCCCCGCACTCTTCACCCGCTGGCCCTTGTCGTTCATGAGGGCCCGCACCTTGCCGCTCTCCGTTTTCGACACGAAGGCGTCTCCCTCCCGGATGGTCCCCGACTGGATGATGACCGTCGCCACCGGGCCCCGGCCCCGGTCGATCTTGGACTCGATGATGATCCCCCGGGCGGGCCGGTCGGGATCGGCCTTCAGCTCCAGGACGTCGGCCTGGAGAAGGATCAGTTCCAGGAGCTCCTCGATCCCCGTTTTCTTCTTCGCCGACACCTCCGCGTAGATCGTGTCGCCCCCCCAGTCCTCGGGAACCAGCCCCAGGTCGGAGAGCTTCTGCTTGATCTGCTCGGGCTTCGCGCCGGGTTTGTCCATCTTGTTGATGGCCACGATCATGGGCACCCCGGCCGCCTTCGAGTGGTTGATGGCCTCCACGGTCTGGTCCATGACGCCGTCGTCAGCGGCGACGACCAGCACCACGATGTCCGTGACCTGGGCGCCCCGGGCCCTGAGGGAAGTGAACGCCTCGTGGCCGGGCGTGTCGAGAAAGACGATGTCGCGGTCGTGAATCCGCACGTGATAGGCGCCGATGGCCTGGGTGATCCCGCCCGCTTCCCCGTCGATCACGTTGGTCCGCCGGATGGCGTCAAGGAGCGAGGTCTTCCCGTGGTCCACGTGTCCCATGACCGTCACGACGGGCGCCCTTGCCCTCAGCTTTTCGGGACGCACCTCGTCGGACGGAAGGATGCCCTCCACGTCCACTCCCACGGATTCCACCTGATAGCCGAATTCGCCGCTCACCAGGGCCGCCACGTCCGCATCGATATACTGGTTGATGTTCACCATGATTCCGAGCGCGATGAGCTTCTGGATCACGTCGCTCGCCTTCACGCCCATTTTCCTGGCCAGGTCGCCCACGCGGATGGCCTCGTCCACTTTGATTCTCCTTTTGATCGCCTTGGGAGTAGTGATTTCCGTCTTCTTCATCCGGACGACGGCCGCTTCCCTTTTCCTGTCCGTCTTTCCGGGAATTTCTTCCTCCTCCTCGTGCACCAGGACGCGGAGCGGCTTCTTGTCCAGCTTCTGGACCTTCGGGGGCAGTTTCTTCCTGGCCGCGGCATCGGCGCCCATGACGACTTCCACGGGTTTCTTCTTCTTTCCCGGTTTCTCCTTTTCCGCGGGAGGTTTTTTCGCCTCGGCCTCTTTCGCCGCCACGGCCGGTTTCGCCGCTTCCCGCGCCGCCGGGGGCGCCGGCCTGCCAGCGGGTCTCGCCGGGGCGGGTATCTTTTCCGCGGACACCTTCGGTTCCGCTGCGGCCGCGGGTTCCGTCGGAGCCGCCGCTACCGCCGCCGGTTTCTCCGGTTCGGGCGGACGCGCCGCCGCCTGTTCAGGCGCCGCGGGAGGGGCCTCGACGGGGATTTCCTTCTTTTCCGGAGCCGCCGCCTCCGGGGGAGGAACGGCCGCTTCCACGGGCGCGGGGGGCGCCTCCGGGACCGGGGCCTCGGGAACCGCCGCCGGTTTCTCCGGTTCGGGCGGAACCGCCGCTTCCACCGCCGCGGGGGCCGCCTCCGGGGCCGGGGCCTCGGGAGCCGCCTCGGCGGCGAGCTCGCCTTCCGCAACCAGTTCCTCCGGGGGGCGGACCGCCCTCCTGCGGATCACCGTGGATTTCACGCGCTCTTCAATAACCTTGCTTCGCTTCCCCAGGGAGAATTCCTCCCGGACCCGATCCACCTCGTAGTCTTCGAGGGTGCTCGAATGCGACTTGACGGCAATACCCAGCTTCTCCAACCTGGAAATCAATTCCTTGTTTTCCATGTTGAATTCTTTTGCCAGTTCATACACCCTTGTCTTGGACATGCACGTCACTCCTCGAAGATCTGTTTTCCTAACTCGCCGGCTCCTTTGCCGCCGTGTCCTCGTCGATCAGCTTTCCCGCTTCGGAAACCCACTGCTGGATTCGTTCTTTACTGATTCCCGAAAGGGTTGTCAACACTTCGGGATCCGCCGAGGCAATCAAGGGAAGCGTCTTGAACCCCTCCCGGAAGAGCAGGTCCGCCGTCTTTTCCTCCATGCCGGAAAGACGCATCAGGTCCTTCGCTCCCGGTTCTTCCTTCTTCTCCATCCTGGACTTGCTCTTCACGTCGATTTTCCAGCCCGTCAGCCGGGCCGCGAGGCGCACGTTCTGCCCGTTCTTCCCGATGGCCAGCGAGAGCTGGTCGTCGGGGACGATCACTTCCATGGCGTGCAGTTCGTCATACATGAGCACCCGGTCCACCTTGGCCGGCGAAAGGGCGTTGCAGACGTACTGCACGGGATCGGAAACGAAGGGAACGATGTCGATCTTTTCCCCCTTGAGCTCCTGGACGACGCTTTGCACCCGCGATCCCCTGACACCGACGCACGCGCCGACGGGATCGATGTCCTTCTCCCTGGTCTTCACGGAAATCTTGGAACGGTTCCCCGGCTCCCTGGCGACGCCGACGATCTCGATGAGGCCCTCGGAAATCTCGGGAACCTCGAGCTCGAAAAGGGATTTCAGGAAGCTCGGATGGGTTCTGGAAAGAACGATCTGGGGGCCTTTCAGGGTCTTCCGCACATCGCACACGTACGCCCGGACCCGGTCGCCCCGCTTGTAGGTCTCCCGGGAGATCTGTTCCGACGTGGGCAGGATGCCCTCCGTCCGTCCGAGATTGACGATGATGTTCCCCTGCTCGAAACGCTGGACGAACCCGCTGATGATCTCTCCCTTCCGGTCCTTGTATTCGTCGTAGATCTTGTCCCGCTCGGCGTCCCGGACCTTCTGGATGACGATCTGCCGGGCCGTCTGGACGGCGATGCGCCCGAAGGAACTCGTGTCCAGCTTGACTCCCAGGCTGTCTCCCAGTTCCGCCGCATCGTCCAGGGTTTCCCGGGCCTCGTCGATGGAGAGCTGGGTGTCCTCGTTGATCACCTTGTCGACGACGGTCTTGAACTGAAAAACCTCGATCTCCCCGACATCGTCGTTATACTGAACCTCAAGAATCAGATTCTGACCGAGTTTCTTCCTCGCCGCGGAAAGAACGGCTGACGTGAGCGCCTCGACGATCAACTCCTTGTCGATCCCCTTTTCCTTTCCCATCTGCTCGATGAGGCGTTTCAATTCCGGAAGTACCATCATGCCCTCCCACTAGGAATCACTGTATTTCATATTCCAGTCTGGCCTTCGAAACGAGATCCCTGGGAATCCGGTGGGCCGTTTCCCCCTCCCGGAGAAGGATCTCTTTCGACTCCCCGTCCGCGACGTATTCCTCCAGGATTCCGGAGTAGTTCTTCCTGCCCTCGAGGGGAGCCCTGAGTTTCAGACGGATCCTGGAACCGCGGTATTTCAGAAAATCCTCGTCCCTCACGAGAGGGCGGTCCAGCCCCGGGGACGACACTTCGAGCAGGTAGGGTCCCGGGGGGAGATCGTGGGCGTTCAGCAGGTCCCCGATCTCGCTGCTCGCGGCGGCGCAGTCGTCCAGGGTCACGCCGCCCTCGCGGTCCATGTACACCCGCACGAGCCACCGGGAAGGCATCCGGAGGCATTCCACCTCGACCAGCTCCATCCCGTCCGACCGGAGAAGGGGATCGACGAGGGCGATGATCCGTTCGCGATGGAGACGTCCCTCGGCCTCCGAAAGGCGCCTCTTCTCCCCCTGCTTCCTTCTGTCCACTTCTCTTCCCGTTGTCATGGGCTGGAACGACGGACGGATATTCCGCGATCTATTAAAACAAAAAAGTGGGCAAAGCCCACTTCTGAAAAAAACCAGCGCCGCTGCGAACGCCCTGAAATACAACGTCAGGGAATTTACAATCAGAAATGGAGCGGGCGATGGGGATCGAACCCACGACGTCCAGCTTGGGAAGCTGACATTCTACCGCTGAATTACGCCCGCCTCGAAATTCCTCCGTTCAGGGATTCCTTACATGAACGAAATCGGGTATTTTGTCAAGACTTTTTTGATCCGATCCGAAAAGCAACGGCCCTTCCGTGAGCGTCGAGCCCCTCGATCCCCGCAAAGCGCACGACCTGTTCCCCGCAGCGGCGGAGGGCCGCCGGCGTGAAACGGAGCACGCTCATCCGCTTCACGAAATCGTAGACGCCGAGGGGGGAGGAGAAACGGGCCGTTCCGCCCGTGGGGAGGATGTGGTTGGGGCCGGCGAGATAGTCCCCCAGGGCCTCGGGCGTGTGCTCCCCGAGAAAGACGGCGCCGGCGGAGGTGATCCGGGGCAAGAGCGCCTCCGGGTCCCGGACCATGAGCTCCAGGTGCTCCGGGGAGAAACGGTTGGCGAGAAACAGGGCTTCGTCGAGGCCGGCCGTCACGACGACCCGGCCGAACCGCTCCATCGCCTTTCGTGCGATGGCCCCCCGGGAAAGGTCCCCGAGCTGGCGGTCCGCCGCCGCGGACACCTTCCGGGCCAGTTCCCGGTCCGGGGTGAGAAGGAGGGCGCAGGCCATCTCGTCATGCTCCGCCTGCGACAGGAGGTCGGCGGCGATGACCTCGGGATCCCCCGTTCCGTCGGAGACGACCACGATCTCGCTCGGCCCTGCGATCATGTCGATTCCCACGTCCCCGAAGACCAGCCTTTTCGCCGTGGCCACGTAGAGGTTCCCCGGCCCGACGATCTTGTCCACCGCGGGCACCGATTCCGTACCGTAGGCGAGGGCCGCCACGGCCTGGGCCCCTCCCATCCGGAACACCCGGGTCACCCCGGCGACATGGGCGGCGGCAAGAAGGAGGGGACTCACCCCCCCCTGTTTCGCCGGCGTGGCGAGAAAGATCTCCCGGACCCCCGCCACGCGGGCGGGGACGGCCCCCATGAGGACCGTCGAGGGATACGGGGCGAGGCCGCCCGGCGCGTACACCCCTACGCGGCCGAGGGGGACGATCTCCTGGCCCATGACGGCGCCGTCCTCCTCTTCCATCCGCCAGGAATGGAGGATCTGGTTCCGGTGGAACCGCTCGATCCGTTCCGCCGCCGTTTCCAGGATCTTCAGGACGTCCCCGTCCAGGTCCCGGACCGCCCGGTCGATCTCCTCCCGGGGGACCTCGACGGTGTCCCGGGAAAGGCGGACGCCGTCGAACCGTTCCGTGTACCGGAAAAGCGCTTCATCCCCGTTTTCCCGGACGTCCTCCAGAATCCCCCGCACCGTCTCTTCCACGGAAGCGTCCGAATCGGCCTTCCGCATCCGGATCCGCCGGAATTCCTCCTCGAAGGTCCGCTGCGCCGTATCGATGATCTTCACGTTACCCCCTGACCCTCCTGATGTTTGCGCCGAGACCGGAAAGCTTCTTTTCCAGCGAATCGTACCCCCGGTCCAGATGGTAGATCCTGGACAGCTCCGTCGTGCCCTCCGCGGCGAGCGCCGCCACGACCAGGCATGCCGAGGCCCGGAGGTCCGTGGCCATGACGGGGGCCCCCGTCAGGCGCTCGACGCCCCGGATGATGGCGCTGTTTCCGTCGATCCGGATGTCCGCACCCAGGCGGACCAGTTCCTGGACATGCATGAACCGGTTTTCGAACACCGTTTCCCGGATCACGCTCGTCCCCGTTCCCCGGGTCATGAGCGCCATGAACTGGGCCTGCAGATCCGTGGCGAAGCCCGGATAGGGGAGGGTCATCACGTCGGCGCTCGCGATCCGTTCCGGTCCCCGGACGCGGATGCCGTTTTCCAGCTTCTCGATCACCGACCCCGCCTCGGCAAGCTTCGCCGTGAGGGCGTCCAGATGGACGGGGATGCAGTCGAGCACACGGACATCCCCGCCGGTCATGGCCGCGGCGATGGCGAAGGTCCCCGCCTCGATCCGGTCCGGAATGATGGTCCCGGAAGCGGGGCGGAGGCTTTTCACCCCCTCGACGACGATCGTTCCCGTCCCGGCCCCCTCGATGTTCGCCCCCATCCCGATGAGGACCTCCGCCAGGTTGACCACTTCCGGCTCCCGGGCGGCGTTCTCGAGGATGGTGGTGCCCTCGGCGAGGACGGCGGCCATCAGGACGTTCTCCGTCCCCGTGACGGTGGAGATGTCGAAATAGATCCTCGCGCCCCTGAGGCGGTCCGCCCTCGCCTCGATGTATCCCTCCCTGAGATCGATGTCGGCCCCCATCTCCTTCAGGGCCTTCAGGTGGAGGTTGACCGGCCTCGCGCCGATGGCGCAGCCGCCGGGCAGGGAAACCCGGGCCCTTCCGAGACGGGCCACGAGCGGCCCGAGAACGAGAACGGAGGCCCGCATGGTCTTCACCAGGTCGTAGGAGGCCTGGAACTGGTTCAGGTTTCCCGTATGGATCCTCAGGGGATTCGTCCCCTCCACGGTGGCCCCGAGCTCGGAAAGCAGTTTCTTGACGGTCCGTACGTCCACCAGGTCGGGAACGCAACGATAGGTATTCCAGCCGTCGGCCAGGATAGAGGACACGAGAACGGGAAGGGCGGCGTTTTTCGCACCGCTCACCCGGACCTCCCCGCGGAGTCTTTCGCCCCCGCAGATCACCATTTTGTCCATGGATCAACTCCTTCTGGCGGCGACCACCCGGTCCCGGCCGCCGTAATCCCTTCGAAAAAAGATGTCTTCATAGGCCCCGCACGCCTCGAGCAGGCCGCGGATCCGGTCTCCCTGGCCCTCGCCCGCCTCCATGACGAGCCACCCCCCCGGCCTGAGGCGGGCCTTCGCCTGGACGGCCAGGGCCCGATGGCATTCGATCCCCTCCGGACCCGCCAGGAGGGCCCCGGCGGGTTCGAAATCCCGGACCCCCGGGTCCAGGCGGACGTAAGTCCCGGCATCGATGTAGGGGGGATTGGAAACGATGCAGTCGAAGGGGCCTTTCACGGCATCCAGGAGATCCCCGCAGAAAAAATCGATCCGGTGGCGCACGCCGTGTCTTTCGCTGTTCGCCGCGGCGATCCCCAGGGCCTCCAGGGAGATGTCCGACGCGGCCACCCGGGCGCCGGGGAACAGACGGGCCAGGGTCACCGCAAGGGCTCCCGATCCCGTTCCCACGTCGATGAACGAAAGGGTCCCGTCATTCGTATCCCGGAACAGGCGGATCACCTCCTCGACGAGCACCTCCGTTTCCGGCCTCGGGATGAGAACGCGGCGGTCGACGATAAAATCGAGGGACCAGAATTCCTTCCTCCCGAGGAGATAGGCGACGGGCTCCCCCGCCTGTCTCCTGCCGATGAGGCCGCGGTAGCGTTCCAGGGCCTCTTTCTCCATCGCCGCACCGCTTTCCCGGTACAGAAAGACCCGGTCCCGCTTCAGGGCTCCGGCCAGGAGAAGTTCCGCGTCGAGCCTGGGAGAGGGGCTTCCCGACCGCTGCAGCAGGGCCGTCCCTTCCTGGAGGACCGTCTTCAGGGTCGGCGGTGACGCTTCACGATTCATCGGACTTTCTGCGGGCGCATGATCCGGCCGGCGGTTCCGAGGGAGAGGCATTGCGGCAAGGCGGCGGGGTCCCTCAGAGCGCCGCCGCGGACTTGAGGGCTTCCGCCTGGTAGTGCGTGATGAGTCCATCGATGAACTCGTCCAGGTCGCCGTCGAGCACCTTTTCCAGGTTGTAGAGGGTGAGCCCGATCCGGTGATCCGTGATACGCCCCTGAGGAAAGTTGTAGGTCCGGATCCGCTCGCTCCGGTCGCCGCTTCCCACCTGTTTTCTCCTCGCTTCGGAAATCCGGGCGTTCTGTTCCTCCTGCATCCGGTCCAGGAGCCGGGCCCGGAGAACCTTCATGGCCTTCACCTTGTTCTTCAGCTGCGATTTTTCATCCTGGCAGGTCACCACGAGACCCGTGGGGAGGTGGGTGATCCGCACCGCCGAGTCGGTGGTGTTCACGCTCTGGCCGCCGTGGCCCGTGGAACGGTAGACGTCGATCCGAAGATCGTTCGGGTCGATGTCCACTTCCACTTCCTCCGCTTCCGCGAGAATCGCCACGGTGACCGCCGAGGTGTGAATCCTTCCCTGGGCTTCCGTCACCGGCACCCGCTGGACCCGATGGACCCCGCTTTCGTACTTGAGCCTGCTGAAGGCGCCCTTCCCCTCGATGAGCCCGATGACTTCCTTGAATCCCCCCACGCCGCCTCCCTGGGTCGCGCTCACGATTTCCATCCGCCATCCCCTGGATTCGGCATACCGGGCGTACATCCTGAACAGGTCCGCCGCGAAGAGGGCCGCCTCGTCCCCTCCCGTTCCGGCCCGGATTTCCAGAAACACGTTCCTCCCGTCGTTCGGGTCCCGGGGAAGGAGAAGGACCTTCAGGGCGTCCTCCAGGCGGGCGATCTCCTCTTTCAGAACGGGGATCTCCTCCTTCAGAAGCTCCCGCAGTTCCTCGTCCCCTTCCTCCTTCAGGAGTTCCTGGTCCTCCCGGAGACGGGTCCGCTTCAGCCCGTATTCCCGGTAGGTCTCGACGATATCGGAAAGTTCGGAGTGCTCCCGGGCATACTTCTGGAATTCCGACCGGTTGCCGAGGACCTCCGGACGGCTGAGAAGCATTTCCAGGTCGCCGTATCTCTTTTCGATCTCTTTCAGTTTATCGAACATGACAAACTCGAAACATCAAAAAACGCATTTTCGAAGGGCAAAGGGAAACGTCCCGGAGACGGGGCTCCCGATCCCGGGGACCGGCAGGCACGGAGGGTACGGCACAGGGACCCGCCTCTCCGGACACGCCGGGCCCTTGACCTTCAACATGCTGAAGCGTTTGAGAAAGGGAATTCGGAGAACACCGGCCGAGGCGTGCGCCGGACGGTTCGAATCAGGCTTCCTTTTTCTCCAGACCGGCGTATTTCTTCCGGAAGCTTTCCACACGGCCCGCGGTGTCCATGATTTTCTGTTTCCCCGTCATGAAGGGGTGGCACTGGGAACAGATTTCCACCTTGATGTCCTTCCTCGTGGATTTCGTCTGGATGACGTTGCCGCACACGCAGGTGATGGTGGTATCGTTATAGGCAGGATGAATGTCCTTTTTCATTCCTTTCGGATCCTCCTTCGGAAAAGAAATCTTCGGAAATTGTGTGATTATCCTCTTTTGCGGAGATTTTCAAGAAGTTTTTTTCCACCGTCACTGGTTCATGGAACCGAAGAATTCCTCGTTCGTGTCGGTTTTCCGGATCTTGTCGATGATGAACTCCATGGCCTCGACGGGGTTCATTTCCTGGAGCAGCCGTCTCAGAATCCAGATCCGGTTCATGTGCTCCTTGGGAATCAGGAGTTCCTCCTTCCGCGTTCCCGAACGGATGAGATCGAAGGCGGGGAAAATCCTCCGGTCTGCGATCCTGCGGTCCAGATGGAGTTCCATGTTGCCCGTTCCCTTGAACTCCTCGAAGATGACCTCGTCCATCCGGCTTCCCGTGTCGATCAGGGCCGTGGCGATGATGGTCAGGCTCCCGCCGTGCTCGATGTTCCTTGCGGCCCCGAAGAACCGTTTCGGCTTGTGGAGGGCGTTGGAATCGACGCCCCCGGAGAGGACCTTGCCGCTGGGCGGCACGACGGTGTTGTAGGCCCGGGCGAGACGGGTGATGCTGTCCAGGAGGATGACCACGTCCCGGTTGTGCTCCACCAGGCGCTTGGCTTTCTCGAGAACCATTTCGGACACCTGGACGTGCCGGTTGGCCGTTTCGTCGAAGGTGGAGGAAATCACTTCCCCCCGGACGCTCCGTTCCATGTCCGTCACTTCCTCGGGCCGCTCGTCGATGAGGAGGACCATAAGGATGGCCTCGGGATGATTTTTGGCGATGCTGTTGGCGATGTCCTTGAGGAGCACCGTCTTGCCCGCCCGGGGCGGGGACACGATGAGCCCCCTCTGGCCTTTCCCGATGGGCGTGAAGAGGTTCATGACCCGGGTGGAGTAGTTTTCCGGGTCCGATTCGAGATTAAACCTCTCTTCCGGGTAGATGGGCGTCAGGTTGTCGAACAGGATCTTGTCCCTCGCCGCCTCGGGGGGCTCGAAATTCACCGAGTCCACCTTCAGAAGGGCGAAGTACTTCTCCCCCTCCTTGGGGGGCCGGACGTCCCCGAGAACGGTATCCCCCGTCCGGAGGGTGAAGCGCCGGATCTGGGACGGGGAGACGTAAATGTCGTCGGGACCGGGGAGATAGTTGTACCCGACGGACCGGAGAAATCCGAATCCGTCCGGAAGGGTTTCCAGAACCCCTTCCCCGACGATGGAACCGTTTTTCTCCGCCTGGGCCTGGAGAATGGCGAAAATGAGGTCCTGCCGCCTCATCCCGGTGGCGTCGGAAACGTTCAATTCCTTTGCCAGTTCAGTGAGTTCGCCGATGTTGTGCTTCTTGATTTCCGCAATGTTCATGACTGTTCCTTCTTGATTGGACTCCCCGTCCTCCCCATGGGTACAGGACATCGCTGAGCGGTTTTCGCCCGCATTCGCGCTGTCAGCCCGAAACGACCGCCGCCGGAAAGGACCGCCATGCCGGGAGACGCTGAGGGTGTTTGAATCAGGTAGTTTTAAGAGCTTATGGAACTCCTTAGTTTAAGGAAGGGGTTGATTCCTATAAAACGGAGGCATCGTATATCATCCGGGACAACGTGTCAAGATAATTTTCCTTCTTGCAACAATACACAATAGGTCAGATTGCGCGGCCCGCGTCCGGCGCGGCAACGGATGCCCGTTGCCGCGCCGGGAATGGGCGCCGTCTGCAATCCCGCCATTGCAGCCTGGGGCTTCAGCCCCGGTTGATATATGGGCATCCCGCCCCGGTCGACACCGTGCACGCCCTTTGCCCCGGCCATCTTCGTCCTGACGGGCCGGCCCGCAACTGCCGCTGTTGGCACCTCCTGCCAACCGGTTGCATTATTCCGCCCGGTCCCGCCTGCTTCCCGGATCTTCAATAACGGCAACCTTTTCACGCCGTCCGGGTTCATGCAGGCAGGCGGCCGCCAACGAACCCCTGCCAATCGGGGGCCTTTTTCCGTATCCAAAATTTCGGAGTATCACCTGTATTGTCATATAGTTATACCATGG